>Ga0210040_10001302_pt1 | contig 38155 bp, 29 predicted proteins | sample CryGeyCG12114_NA_FD_185462 | JGI IMG/M metagenome (GOLD analysis project Ga0210040, IMG submission 185462) | Groundwater microbial communities from aquifer - Crystal Geyser CG19_WC_8/21/14_NA (SPAdes) (version 2) | ecosystem: Environmental > Aquatic > Deep subsurface > Groundwater | place: USA... | reverse complement strand
TCCAAACAGAGTTTACTAACACAAATTTCAATCTTGCGTTTTCAGGTGATTTTAGCTTTAACATGTGGAGCATAGGGCGCTCCCGTTTCTGGTAATTCTATTACTCCGCCTTCGGCTTCGTAATAACAAGGGCTTTAAGACGCACTTAAGTTGTAAATGTTTAGACTTGGATTGATCTTTTTACCTTTAAACTCTTTTAAGGCATTTCCTTAAGTTTTCAATTTTAAAGGATCTGAAAGTAGCAAAACAAGCATTGAGCTAATAATTGGATGTATTGATGCACCTTTGTCCATGTACAAAGTACATATCATAGCAAAGGAGCGGGTTGAGTGGTTGAGGAAAAAGTATAAAATATTTTTCATTCGGACTTGAATACGGGAGGAGCTAAAGCTGCGTACATAACAGCGGACATAAATTTTTTTAGGTATAGTTCAGCATGTTATGCACTTCATAATGAATCATGAACTACAATATTTCTTTTGCGCCTTTGCTCAGAAGCTCAAATTTATGATGCAATCAATCAAAATAATTAGCAATAACAATAACTTCACCTTTCGACCTGTCAGTGATATTCCGACTGGCTTAAATGAATCATTCCTTGAATTTTAAGCCTCTGATTAAAGATTATGATATCTGAAAATCGTAAGCTTAATCGCCATATTTTCGTTTGAAACTTATTTGCTTAGAACTAACGAATGTTTAACTGACTGGGATTAAAAGTTGCAATATGTAATTTGTCGTAAAATCACTCAACCTGGAAAAACTATTCCTTAATCGGTTTACAATTCAAGCCTGCACCTTTCAAAGAAAATATTTTACTTCGTATAGTGGTATAGTGATTTCCACATTTTTACGTAAGAAAAACATTTTTCGTGTACTGCAGTCCACGTAATTTTTTCAGGATAAAAACTCTGTCCCAAAACTCGATAACGCAGCACAGTCAATAAGTCTAATCGTTATCTTATTTTTTTCTCATGGTCAGTACAATAACTTTCCGTGTAGATGATAAAGGCAAAAAAAGTTAGGGCGAAACGAAAAATGGCAAAAATTAAAAGGGCGAAGCGAAAACAAATAACAACACACATGTGAGAGTGAGGCAACAATGCAATTTTTGCGTTAAATTATTATATAATTAGATAGCTGATTTCATTGTTTGTTGTCGTTATTGCTATGTTAGCGGGTCAGTAGTCGCATTGATATTGATAAGTCACCGGCTCGAGTTCTACTAACCTGTAGAAAAGTGGTTGAATTTGTTTGTTATTAGTGTTGTTGTATGATTACAAGGTTATTGTCCTTTCTTCATGTCGCTTATTTTTGTTCGTCATTATTTGTTTTGCCCTGTTTTGTTTTAAACGGTTTTTTTTTCGTCGTTATTCAGTTCGCCCAATTTCGTTTTGCCGAAAGTGGCACGACGCACGAATAATTTAATGTACGCCATGACCCACCTCCCATCCGAACCCAAAGAAGACATCTGTCCTTATATGAATTAATGATGCCCAATAGCTTGTTCGTGTTCGAAAGTAATAATGAATCCTGAATGTTTATTTTTGAGCAGTTCGTGGCTCTAGACCTGGAAAGAATGTACAGTTGACTGAAACTGAAATTCGGAACCTGTGTTTGAAATGCCGGGAAATTTTCTTGTCTCAGCCAATTTTGTTAGAACTGGAAGCGCCTTTGAAAATTTGCGGTGAGTTCTTGTGGGTTCTTATAATTATTCATTGTAAACCTAAATACTACTATAATAGTGATAAATTGAAAATCATTCAATAGCGTGTAAATTTAAAGTGTGTTAATTATTTTTTGTATCAGGTGACATTCATGGACAGTACTACGATTTGCTGCGCTTGTTTGAATACGGAGGCTTCCCCCCAGAGTCTAATTATTTATTCCTAGGAGATTATGTCGATCGAGGGAAGCAAAGTTTGGAAACTATCTGCTTGTTGCTGGCATACAAGATAAAATATCCAGAGAATTTTTTCTTACTGCGTGGCAATCACGAATGTGCGAGCATCAATAGAATTTATGGATTTTATGATGAATGTAAGATTTTAAACTTAATTTGACCATAATACAAATGGTTTTGAACGTTATTTTCATTTTGCAGATGTGACAATTAAATTTTTTATTATCTTATTGTAGGCAAACGTCGCTACAACATCAAATTGTGGAAGACTTTTACAGATTGCTTTAACTGTCTTCCGGTCGCTGCCATTGTCGATGAGAAAATATTTTGTTGTCATGGTGGACTAAGTCCCGATCTTCAGTCCATGGAACAAATTAGGCGCATTATGCGTCCCACAGATGTTCCTGATCAAGGTCTTCTTTGCGATTTATTATGGTACGGAATTCTTCATGATTATATATTTTTTCTTTTTATGCTTTGTTTACCGAACTAAGAAAGTGGAGTGATACAAATTCAGTTAAAAATTGTCTCGAAATTTGGAAATTTTCATGAAGATTTCTGTTATAGGTCTGATCCTGATAAAGATACTATGGGATGGGGAGAAAATGATCGTGGTGTTAGCTTCACATTCGGTGCTGAAGTTGTAGCTAAATTTCTTCACAAGCACGATTTTGACCTCATCTGCCGTGCCCACCAGGTTAATGAAATCCCATATAAATCGACACTTCCATGTGTTGCGTGTGTTGCTTATGGGATTATCGTTTAATAATGTTTTGAACTGCTAGGTTGTCGAGGATGGTTATGAATTCTTTGCAAAACGTCAGCTGGTAACTCTATTTTCCGCTCCTAACTACTGCGGAGAGTTTGACAATGCTGGGGCAATGATGAGTGTTGACGAAACCCTGATGTGCTCTTTCCAAATCTTAAAGGTATTTTTCACTCTCATCATGTTGATTCATTATGCTTTGTTGACTTATTATATTGTATCATAAATTGCAAAAGAAAAGACTGCTAAAGTAATATGAACAACTCGTTTTTAGCCTGCTGACAAGAAGAAGTTCCCATATGGAAGCTTGAACTCGAGTCGACCGGTGACACCCCCTCGTGGAGCAAATGCTAAAAACAAGAATAAAAACAAATAATCCCCCATCCTGTAGGTTAGAATCTCTTTTTTAATGAAAGATGCCAGAACAACCCACCTTAAAATTAACGAATTTGTAAACAGGGATTTTCTTTTCCCACCTTCCAAATCCAAACTACCCATATGATCAAATCAGCTCGTGATAAAACAATGGTGATGGGCTTACTATACAGATACACGATCCGTATAGTGTGCGTTGTGCATATGGTACTGATAATGATTAAAAGGTCAAATTTTGTAAGTTCCCCTCTCTCCCTGCCTATGCTTAGGATTTTCGACTGAATCAATTTAACATTTCTGAACAAAATACCGTAATTCACTTCACGTTTCAAAACAAGAAAGGCTAGTAGACATTTATTACCCTCTGACGGTCTTATGTTTTTCGAATGATTTTTTTTGCCATAATCAGTTCGTTTATACGCTCAAATCTTTTAGATTTTCATGCTTGATGAGAAGCACCTAAGTCGCAAATGAAACAATCGAGTAGATATATCGAAAGTTTTATTGCAATTGTTACCCAGCTACACATATATCCCAGTTAAAATTTTGAATAGCCGTAGCTATTCTCTATTCATTATATGTTTCTGAAGTGTTTTTTTTGACCTAGTGCTTTTATATTTTGATGGTAACACATAATCGTCACTCTCTATAATGTGGACAGGAATAAAATTAGTATCAGGACTCACACAGGACAGAGAGAGATAATATTTCGTGTGTAGCGTAACTTGAAAATCCGTATAGTATCCGTATTTCGTTCTATGTTTTGTTAGTTTACAAAACTAGTTAAAATATTTTCGTTTAATGTATGTCAGTTGTATGTAATAATGTAGTGTGTATTTATAAATCATTATGCTGCTAGATCATTGCTTGTCATTCATCATGTACTTGTAAAGCTAATAACTGGCATAAATTTCGTGAAACTACTTCTGTTAAAATGTAAGTAAAAGGTATGTGAGTTGAATTGAATATTGCTGTCAGTAATCATAGCGTAACCATAAAAATCGAAATGTATAGGGCAATGATTGTAAAATTTGCAGCAATTCTCCGACTTATATGAAGAATGAATTCACTATGATGGCATTTGTTTTAATATTTTTGCAGCAGGTAGTTTAAAAATTGCCTTTAAATATGTCGTCGGTTACTAATGACTTTTTTGAGAAGCCAACTATTATATTACAGAACATTCATTCCATCTATATGATGTCAGAAATCCAGGTAGAGCTGTGCAAATTTTTGCTTATTTCAGTAAGACATTTTGAATTCACATTTGTTTACCTGGAGAGACGGTGTATAATTTGGGCTTGTTACTTGTTATACACTTCGATTTACTGCGCAAATGGCTGCCCTTTGCTGTGGTTTCTAGAGTTATAAGCAGTCATGGATAAATCCACCAGTAAATAATGTGGAATTCAGATGATAATATAGGTTTAAATTTGAGATTTGGATTTTTATGGTCAGGTTTGTCTGTCTTCACTAACTATTCTACATTTGTTAAATTATCATAATGTTTATGATGAGATGGTGACATGAACATGTGAAGCACCATCGCATAGTTCATAAAATTATACTATAGCATTGGAAAACTTTACTAGTAGTTTATTTCTCCAAGCTTAATGGTTTAGCTGGCAAGTACGAATCCTTGTTTTTATTTGCAGCATTATTCATCTATGGTATTGTTTGTTGTTACTGTTCTATTACTATTGTATATTGCAGGTATATTGTAATTATTGGTACTATATAATAAATCCCTTTTGCTCCATTCCTTTTGAATTTTGAGTTGATTTGTTTTTATTTGATACTTGGCGAAATTAAATGAAAGTGGGTATTAAACATTAGCATTTTGGGAGAAGCAGATGATTAGATGATAAACGTCGGAAAGTGAAACGAATGCCCCATGAAACCAGCAAATGTTAGCCAAAGCATTTTTTAGTACAGTAGAATCCCTTGCTTAATACTTGATAGAAATCATAAAGAGCGTAAAACTGATCAAATCGTTCGTATAATTTTAGTCCTCGGACAGGTTTATTAGAACGATCAAACTATGCTTAATATTACTCTTACAAATATTTACTAGGAATTTTTAACATACTGGTACATCTAACACGACGTTTGCTTCTACGAGTATAGTGAAATTACAAATTCTACATTCGAATATGCTTGTTAGCCCAGTTACAATATATGAACAGACTAGTTGAGTTGTATGAATATCAACAGCTAACAGCATGTACTATTTCATGAAATGATTTCAGAATTTCGGAATAGTTTTAAACAGGGTTTGTGTTGTGTACTCGTAACCACCTACATGAACATTTAGTAATATGCAATAACACTTAGATTTAAACCGAAGTTCTAAAGTACGGATGCCGAATTACAATGTAAAAAAATTAGTCTTCTGTATCGCTGGAATTAAGAATTATAACATCAACACCCTCGACAGAATCTTCCCAACGATCTCCTCGTCCCAAAAATGGAAAAATTTGGCGCAATCTTTTATTGGGAGGTGGACCAGACAGGTCGTTTTTCCTCGAGTTCGTAACAGTCGACGGATGCATTGGTGCTAAATCCTCCCCCACACTAGGTTCTACACAATCCTGAGGGTGAGATTCGTTTTCCTCTACAACAATTGGTACAGGGCGCATTGTCTCTGAAACCGGTTTATTTGCATGGGGTGCCGCAGTCCTGCTATGTTTTACTGTGTTGTTGTTTCTACTCGCTGCAGTGTGATGTGAAGATAGATTGCTTATCGCCTCACTAGAAGTAGTGGACGGTGCACTGGATACTTGAGAGGATGTTTGAGACATAGTCACTGGCATAACTTTGGTAGCTAAAATCAGTGTGACTTCATAGTTAGTTTCCTGAACTGAAATCATAACTGGCCTGTGAAAATACAAAATGCGGTGTTAATATCGTTTGTTTGTTTTGTTTAAAACAGCTAGCTACAAAACAAAAACACGCTTTGATATGTAAAGGATACTTGGCTCTAATTTTCAACAAGAACGATTATTCCAATTTGTATTGCCGTAAATTGACTTCGCTTGATGGACTTAAAATAAGACCGGCGAGCGGCTGTTGTTATATCATGAAATAACATCAACGGTATGAATTATTACTATCTGATTGGGGAACTATTGACTGATACTTATTAGACGCTTTACACTTTTAGGAGGGATTTCTTAACACCTTACTGTCCTACAGAAACAGCTTGAATAAACCTAATTTGTAACAAAAAAAACTTACTGCTTGGCGGTTTGGAAATGTATTGAAAGGGGAACTTTAAAAGTATCGGCATAACTTGCAATCGACTTGAACTCCTTCAAAGGAAATGTAAGCTCACTATCTTCTGTGATTGTATATTCAGAAAAGTTTCCAGAATTTATCATCAGTTCGGTGTAAACTTTTCCCTCTAATGCGCAATAAAATGATAAGATTAGCACAAATATTATCATTGAGAAACAAGTAGGGAGCACACTCGATATTCATAACATACCTTTTCTAACCATGTCAGTCATACAATTTTTGAAAAGTATTTTGTTGCCCTCAACTTTTAAGGTAAGATGTGATATTCCTTTAAGATAGCCAAAATTTGAAAGGCTCCCTATTATAACGTTTGGGTCGGCGGTGATCCAATTTTTAAATGAGTTTATATCACAGTCTACTTGAAGCTCGTCTGAGTCAACAGAGAAGTTCATTTCATGACTGAGATCCACCCTATTTTTAACAGCAAAATGAACCAATAAACGATTTTCTGAATCCTTAGTTTCAATATCACACACTGAGCACTGTCTTGAAAGAAATCTAGCGGATTTGAATGGACTTAAAATAACTCTTGACGGTATCTTAAATGAAAGTGTTTCTCCTTTGGACATATCATATCTGTAAAAATAGAACAGTAAAGACACATAGAGTCTATTAAAAACTGGTGGTGAAATACTTCTCGCGGAGTACAAATACATGCATGAACAAAGGCGACTTGCTTTTCACATGAAAGGACCGTATAAATTCAACATTGACAAAAAAAGTTTCAAACTTAGACGGCCATTTTGTAGAACATAAAAAGGTGCATAGGAATCTGCTTTGACTTTTTGAAAAATCGGAACTACGGCGGGCGTAACTGCCGGTGTTTGAAAAACAGCATACAGGGTCTCATGAGCGTCAACTTTTTTTCGGCCAATTTTTCGACATAAGCGCGTACGAATTCGGAAAACCTAAAGACGGCCTGTGACAGAGAATGGAATGAAGACATTTTCTTGAAAAAATGAGTGATGTACAAAGGTTTGGTAGTTACGAGAATTCACTTTGAAAATGGGGTTACAAAAAAGAAATTTTCAAGCCTATGCGCCAACCAACGCAACTTTGGCCAAATCATGAGTAAACAGTGAACGCACATATTTTTTGGCTAAAATCTTATCATCTTGACCCTTAATCATATTGGTAATTATTCAGGCCCTGTTGGCTAACTTTCACAGTTTTTCCAAAAGTGGCGTAGTAGTGGCGTTGACTTGCGGCACAGGGTAGGAAAAGCCTATTTTTAACCCATTTTCAACTTATTTTTTAAACTACCAGAGCATTCTACATCTCTGGTTTTTTCATGAAAACATCTCCATTGCATTTGTCAAATGCCGTCTGGGTTTCCTGAATTCGTACGCGCTTATGTCGAAAACTTGCTTTAAAACAAGTTGACTCCTATTAGATTAGGTCCTGTATGCAGTTTTTAAAACACCGGCGGTTACGCCCGCAGTAGTGCCGATTTTTTGAAGAATCAAAGTCCAATACAACTTTTTATTTTCCAGAAAATGGCCGTCTCAGATTGAAATTTTTGTTTGCAATGTTGACCTGATACAGTCCTTTGACAAGATACAGCATCGACATCGACATCGACATCGACTAACTACTGTCCATTTAAAAAAAAAGGCAGTAAATTTGCTCGCCAGGTTACATGGCAATGTTTGTTTGGTGCTAACAAAAAGTAAAGTTTTAAATGATAAAAAAATTAACGGAAAAGTAGAAAATATGAATTTAGTTAGCATAGCATTTTTGGAATTTACGGTTCGATTTTGAGTATTTGGCCATTTAACCTGGGTCGCCAAATAACACAGGGCAACTGCCATTAATTCTGAAATGGACAGTAATAACTTACTTTGTAAAAAATGTTGACTGAAAAATTGAGGTGGCACAAACAGATAGTGAGGAATCAAAAGTAGTCATGGTAATTGAAGAGTCCGTGCAAACAAAATGAATTTCGGAATCCCCAATCCCAGATAAAAGCTGGATACTTTTGGCCCATACTGAAATGGCAACCGCATTAAAAAATGTTAATAAAATACAACTGTTACAACTGTTATATTCATTCAAGGAATACGATATTTCCAGTGTGGAATAGCATTTGAAAACTCATGGATTAGATTATTTGAATTGTTTTCATACCTTCACGCTCAATAATACACTGTGCTGTGGAGCAAGTAGAGTAGAAACATAGCTATTACAATGCTACTTTTTTAATTAAATTAAAAGCTTTATTACAGATCATGAGATCTATGTAAAATTACGAGAAGAATATAATACTATTAGGAGGAATATTAATGACATAACACACGCATACCGACCCTGATTGGGCCTACGCATTTCTGGCGTGCGGGAATTAAAATTGCGCTACACCTAACATTCAAGCCCGGAGTTACACCTCCGTTAACTCCTAGCTTGGTTTTGATGGGTCGGTATGGGGCTGACTATTCAATGGTCAGATGGGTGACTTATCAAGGCTAAGTTGACCGATTTACATTCAACATTACTGTTGGCAAGATTAGCCGAAGAAATATAGTTTAATAAAAATATTATCAAGGTAGTTACTTACTCCTTAGCGATGGATTGATAAGTTTGCACTTCATCTTGGCTTTCTGGATACGATATGGTATTGCTACAACCTTTTCAGCTAATCTAGTTAGTCAGTGGTCAGATCAAGAATTCTGAAAGTGTCAAGTCCGAGAATTAAATGTGCAATATGGAGCCATACACATACTTGGTATATCTCTTCAGAATTCAACACGCCGTGGGGAAAATACCTGAAAAAACTCTTCTAAGAGCCAAAGGGACAAACTCAGATTGTTTTGTTTAAAATAAAACATCAAATGTATAAAATGTATTCTTACCAAAATAGAGAGAGTTGGACGGAAACGACAGTTTCAAATAACATTTATCACTTTTTAAACTTTTGAAAACGATGAACAATTCCGAATCAAAACTGATCAAAGATATTTGGTAAAAAGCCTAAAGTTTACTTAAACTATGATGATTCAATGGAAATTTGTAAAAAGTTTAAATTTAAGATTTGATGAGACAATTTAACGAAATCAACTGTCCTGTCAGTCCTGTCTCCGGTGCACAGTTACAGTTATAATGACTAATTCAATTTAGTGGTGAGCGGCAAAAAGTCACTTGATGACAACTAGCGACACAAAAAATTTCCGGCCTTTGTCTGGATCATAGAAATAGATATATCTTGATTAAGAATGCATTAAATCGCATGCATTTGGTAGAATTCGGCTATGCATTTTTAGCACTGTGTAAATTCGAAAGTGGGAAATGAAAATATGAACGTAGCAGATAAACAAAAATCTTTTGATGTGTGCGTTGGCTTTAGTTAATGAAAATATATCATAAATTACAGTGAAATAATACAATATGAACAAAATACAACGCAAAAATATGACGTTTTATATGAAATTTTAAGGAGTAGAATAGAAAAATTAAAGAGCCATGGAAGTAAATATGATTTTGTCAAACAGCCTCACCGGAAGAAACACGCATGGATTTTCAGTTTGAACAGGCGAACAAAGGAAGCACAACCTCGCTGTCAGAATGACAGTCAAATCTCTTCAATCGATAAGTCATAAGAGGAGAATATTTGTCGGTTTTGTTTTCGTTTCACATAAACACTTATTGACTAATAAATCAGAGGGTCTGTGTGTTTGAAATATAAATGATAGCCGGAACAATTAACAACCGTGATTCAATTACTCAAATGAGAACTGCGAACGACAGATGTATACGGATTGAAAGAAATAAGATCAGTGGTAATTATGCTTAAATTTACAAACAGACACTCATAAGAATCAATTTATTAATCTTCTCGTCTCGTACAATTTAAAATTTCAGTTTATGAGGGTACTGCCCAGTACGAAGCCAGAAAGCAGAGGATAAATACTTAAACATCTGTTTCTTTTCAGGGTGTCCTTTGATAGCAGTAATCAATTGTTTGTCTAATGCAGCCTGAAATATAAAATTTAAAATGTCACTTTATGTTTTCTGATTTACTGCGCAACAGACAGTGTGTAACGGGACGAAGTGTTATAAATGTTGCCGGTGAACATCAAAAGCACAAAGCCGGCATTAATTACAACTTCAGTGTAAATAGTAAGTCGATATTCGAAAAACTTCGAAAACATACCTGGTCTTGTTTCCTTTGATCAGACACGGCATAGGCGGCTTTAGGAGCGGCGAAAATGTCTCCTAATTGCTCCTTCCTTGCTTTTCGTGCAGCCTTGTGATCGCGAGCAAAGTAACTGTCATTGATGTGGTCAGGAAGCTTTACTTTACTAATATCTATTTTCGTCGAGGTGCCAATCAGATATTGTTGGTTGATTCGGCGAAGTGGAACAGTGTTAATTTTGAAAGGTCCTAGAATAAAATAGCATTAAATTAAGTGCCTAAATTTAATGGAGCTGAATTTAGCGGGCATCCATTTCTAACCCTAATACAAAGCAATAATGAGACCGAGGCCACATATCTTTTTCCATTACTTATACTTAGGTCGCATAATATACTACAAGTAGATTTGAATCTGTGTAATAGTAAAATTACCGGAAATGAGGACAAGTCCTGATTCTAGCTGTTTCAAGAAAACAACACGTTTGCCAGCATATCTTCCAGCTAAGACAATGCACACGGTTCCGGGTGTCAACGATCCACGCAACCTAGTTCTACGCACTAGGGAAGGCCGCTTGACCACTCGTCTCTTATTACATACGGCAGTTGGATGGTACCGTTTTGGTTTTTGGAGCTGAACCAAACGTTTCTTGCCATTCTTATCCCCACCGATCGGTTTCTCCTTGACCAATGGCTGCTTCACTGGAGTCTTAAGCCATAAAAAATCATGAATTAGGAAAATTAATGATAAATCAAAACAAGGGTCTGCTAACAACTACTTTCAATCCTCCTTGTAATGCATCACAATTCGAATATCCCATACATAATCGAGACTCGAAGTCGCAACAGACAGTAAAAACTACGACAAGGGCAATATCGTGATTTCAACATACCTTCTTGGGATTTTTGATGTTCTTCTTTGCCCACAAACCTTTCTTGTGGTACATTTTAGATCGACCGAAACGATGAACACCAGGAACAAGAACGGGGTTCTTGTGTCCGGTCTTCAATTTTCCTTTCTTCGTCAGATTAGGCATTTTGTTTTTGTTTCCTAAAAAACAATTATCTGCAATATCAAGAAAAAAATGAAGAACCGTACCGTGATAAAATGATAAGCAAGTATCAAGAGACAAAATGCACCAAAGACATCAACAGAAAACCTTAACCTACTGAACGTAACAAACAAACCATTTAAATATTATAGTGAATTTAAAACTCACCTAAGACAGATTCTGTGTCGAAAAGAATCGATGGAAAATGCGACTACCCTCTCAGTCTTCTACACAAATGCAATGCGGCTGAATTATTTAAAATAGCGTGCCAGATTGGATGATTCTACTTTGTCGCAGGATTTAGTCAGGTGTGTCGGTTCACATTGGAACCACGACCGTGCTTTTTTGGCATTATTGGGTTTTGGATTTATCAGCGGCATGAAAGCGTAACATAGAACAGTGGTTTTTATAATTCATTGATAGATGTGTGCAAAAGATGGCTCTTCTGTATAATTGTCCGATTTTGAAATTGGCATGAACCGCGAAATTCAGGATACCTGTCAAGTTCACTAAAGAATATATCATCGGAAATAAAAAATAGTAAAAAAACAAAAACAAGTCTGTATCTATAGCTAGTAATATACACCAGGCCATAATCCTGCAGATTAGATAATAAATTCATAGTGTCACACTGCCGAAAGCATTGTCACTCTTTTCTAGCACAAATTTTTGTTGATTTTGGTGGTAAATAAAATAACAATACCTAGAAACGCCTACTTCGGGTGTATTTGCTTCGACCCTTTTGCTGGAGATGACTATAAATATTTACAGCTAAGAAACGAAAGTTGGGCAGTAACTTTAATTTGGCTTCAAAGGATTTTTAGCCGAAATCATGAATTCCACTGTAGATGTTGAAATTATTAAGAGCTGGGCTCGTAAGGACTTGATGGCGTTGATTCAAAAATGTCCGGGGGATAAGAAGGTATTAATCATGTCGTAAAGATTTTCCTTCAGAGAGGTTAAAATTTAATATTTTTTATTTATTCAAACTATGCAGGCTTTAGTATGGGACCGAGCTCTAGCGAACCCTGTGAACCTAATAGCAAATAGTTCCGACTTTAAAGAGCAAGGAGTGGTAAAGATGCTTTCTTTGGACCAAGGGATTTTGCCTCCTCCACCAGATGTTCCGGAAACAATTTTATTTTTGTGTCGCCCCTTAGTTTCTCTCATGCCTTTGATTTCATCTTGTATTCGTAATGAAGAAAAACATAAAAGACGGAAGAAATTTCACATTTTTTTTCTTCCTCGGGCTTCTAAACTTTGTGACAAATGGCTAGAGGTTACAATAAGTTCAAATTTGTAGGAATTATATTTAAACTCCATTTCATATTTATGGAATTTTTATCTGTGCTTGTACCAGGACAATGGTGTGCTCCCTAGCATAAGTTCAATTGAAGAGTTACCCATCCTTTTGTTTCCACTGGATAAAGACGTCCTTACAATGGAATTGGATCGTTGTTTCGAGGAATTTCACGTGGAAAATGATCCGACAAGCTTACACCAAGTAGCAAAGGCATTAGTATTTTTACAGAAAAAGTATGGACCGCCTACTAAACTATTCGGAAAGGGTTCAGCGTCCAGATATGTTCATACATTAATGAAAGGTCTTAAAACTGAATCTAGTTCCACTAAATCACAGGTTCGAATTTTTGCATTGAATAACATTAGGTTCTCATTAGAGTATGGTCATAACGCTTTAGCATTTGTATTTACAGGTTACAAATGCAGAAATGGACCACATGATTTTGATTGATAGGCAAATAGATCTACTCTCTCCCCTAGTTACACAGCTGACATATGAAGGATTGATTGATGAATTCTATGGCATTAATAATAGTAAGCACAGTAGGAACAGTTAATAATACATTTTATATTAAGTATCTTTAAGTTCCTTTGCTAAGGTCAGCTTCCTTATTCGTCAATTCCTTTAAGATCATGTAAAATTTCCCGAGGAAAAATTCGGTGAGTCAAAAACTATGAATCTAACGTCCAATGATGAACTTTACGCTGAATTGAGAGATAAGAGCTTCAGCGCTGTTGTTGGAACACTCCGTGGAAAAACCACCGAAATACAAGAAATATTTAAGCAAAAAGATAAAGCTCAATCCATGGGAGAGATGAAAAGACTTGTACAGCAGCTACCAGCTGTTAACGCCCTTAAACAATCTTTATCTAACCGTAAGTGTGTCCTTTACTACATACATTTTCGAATTCCTTTGAATAATTTAAATGATTGACCTTGTCTTTCATGTGAGGAAATCGTGTTGCTTGTATTCTATCAAATGAGGTATTATAATATTGTCTGACTTTTTAAAAATATTATCTCCTATCTTGTTAGATACTTCAATCGCGGAATTACTAAAATCCAAAACAGAAAGTGACGACTTTTTGGCAAGCTTAGAATGTGAACAGGAATTATTAAATGGAATGGACACAGATAAAATCAATTCTCATATAGAAGATCTGTGTCACCGGAAGGAGCCTTTAGTTAAAATATTGCGTCTTCTTATTGTGCAATGTAAGTTTACAAAATGCAAAACTAAAAATAGGATCTGTTTACGATGAAAAATCGGAATGAAGGGTATATGCAATTCCAGCTTTGTTATTCCATGCTGAGAATATCGCGTAAAAACAAAAGCTACCTAAAAGTCCTATCTAATATTTTTTCTATTAGTCCGGACATGTTCAACATGAAATAAATGTTATGTTTTTTTAAGGCATTACGAGCGGAGGTTTGAAGCCAAAAATAATTCAACAGTATGAGCGTTTAATCATTCAAAATTTCGGATTTAAGCATATATTAACACTTGAAAGATTGTATTCGGTTGGTCTTCTAAAAATTCAAGTAAGATACAATGCTTAATTATAGTTTTCTTCTTTTGTATTTGTCCACAGTACTGTATATAATACTAGCATAAGAATAAACCTTTTTATTGCAGGGAGGGTCTCGGTATTCGGTTTTACGGAGAACACTAAATCTCACTGTTTGTGATGTTTCAGAATTAAAGCCGGACGATTTTGCCTACGTTCATTGCATGTAAGTGCTCAGGCGAAAATTGTAAACCATGCGTCGTGTTTGCGCAGATAATTCAAAATCATGATGTGTTTAGATGTGGTTTTGAGAGAATTTAGCAATTTTGTTTGTGTACCTCTAGTTATGCGCCCATTACGATTCGATTAGTCCAACATCGTTTAAAGCCTGCATTGTGGAATATGCTGAAAGACTCAATCTCCTTAATTCCTGGACCTACCGTTGATGAGGAAAATGAAGACAGTTACAATGCAAATACAACCATATCCGTTGGAAGGAGGCCTCCAAAATTTACTGTCGTTGTGTTCATAGGCGGATGCACTTACGCTGAAATATCTGCTCTACGGTTTTTAGCTCAGCAAGATGACGAACGTAAATTTATTATTACTTTTCCTAAACCAAGATGTATATCCTGTGCCAGCTTACATTCATGATTATATTATTTATAGGAGAATTTATTGTCGTGACTACGAAAATCATCAATGGAAATAATTTCTTAGATGGTTTGTTTAAAACCATTACTACCGAACTGGACACATAACAAGATGTTCATGCTTAATTCATTAATTTGCCGAAGAAGAATGAAGAATGTGACTGTGCTAATCGTAAAATTGCGGCTATCAAGTCAAGCTTAACTAAAATGCTTGCAGAAAAGGAAGCAGGAAACAAACGCGTTTCTCGGGGTTTTTTATTTTAAAATGTCTTGTAATCTCACGCTTTTCATGTTGGAGTAAGTAGACGTAAGATATATTGATTACATTAATTGATAAGCTGATAAATCAACATTTCATATTACTTTCGGGGAAAATTTTTCCAGTTTCAGTAGCTATACAATAGAAATAACGTTTTAGTAATTATTCCTCAAGAATTGTTGATAAAATATTGTACTAACAAGTAAGGCAGTTGGAACTGGAAGTATTGCATCATTGCATGCAACGATAAACAACAAAAACGGTAACAAGAATTACACATTGGATCATCATGGTTGGGGTAAGACAATTTTTCTCAATTTTTAGATGTGGATGGAATACTTTTTGTTATTATGTATTCTTAGGAGTAGTTAATCTTTGATCCTGATCCCCGCAGCATCCGACATTCCATCAGAAGTCAGAGGAACTTGTGCTAGCCTATGCATAACAAGCATGGCAGGGTAATGGCTTTGCCGTTCATATTCCTATTAGATATAAGTATGACTATTTTTGTGATATAGTAAATACACCCATAACGTGATCAAATGAATAACAAAGATATGCAATTTGAGAGTCGATTTATTTGAAATACGTATATCAGTCTTCATCAGTGTACTAACAGCACATTTAAAAGTTACGAAGAAATTTTCATCGTTTCCACAGTATCACAATTTAGATTAGGTTACGGCATATAAATTTACAAGACAATCATTACTATCACACTTGACTGCCTGAGAAAATGAAGGAAATATTTTGAAACTTCCTCCCCTCTTGATATTTTCTTAACCTACGGGAACTTTTTGTTATAAATTTCAGCCGCATATAATAACTAGTTTTTATTTTTTTACGGAAATGACTGAAAAACAAACGCAGATAGAATCATACTATTAAAAAGGTGATAAATGAATTTAACCTAAACACTGCATTAACCAGACAAACCCATGAATTAAAAGACAATAATAATTAAAATTGGTGACATCATGTGTTTAAAACACAGAATTGAAAACTACATCGGAATAACAAAGAATTTCGCGGAAATGAAACCAATTGAATTCAGTCATTGTACATGACAACATTACTTACTTTTAAATTTTTGGCAGGTTGCTTGTCTCAATTTGAAACTTGAGGCATTGAGATTTGAGATAAACACTTCACCATTAAAGCACAAATAAAACTTATGGTAGGGGCAAGATACTACAGTAAATCCAAATCATCGTCATCAGATTCACAATCTTTAGGCAATGAACTGGGTACTGTCAAGAGGCCGGAACCAATCGGCGTAGCAGACAACTTCTGGGTTTCCTGATGTGCGATTCCTATTTCTTTCTGTATTTCCATGTGCGCCGGCGCTGTTACCCTCGCCAATGGGACCCATGGAACCACCGCCATTTGGTGGGATGATATTGTCTCCGCCATCAGCGAGGAAAACTGGTTGATATCCCTCCGCATCGTATTGCAGTCGACGTCTAGCAGAAATCTGCCGCCGAACGTCTTCTGAACCTCCGGACAAATGTACAATTTTTTTGGAGAATCAACCCAACTTTCCTTGCTATCAATTCTAGCATTATTGTCTATATTATCATCAGATTTAAACAACTTGGTCAGCCTATTAGAACCGTCATCAACATCAATTTTGCTTTCGTTTGTGCCAAACACAGAGGATTGATGCTTTCGTTTTACCCCGACCCCCAAAATAGCCGACGGTTGCGATAGCATTGATGATGATGAGGGTAAAACAGATCCACCTGCTGTTGGATTCGAACCTGCATTATCAGACGAAAGAGTGCCCAGTTCTTCTTCTACAATTCCAACATCAGAGTCCATACTCTCCACTCCCACATCACATGGTCCATGCTGATTTTGTGCGTTCCTATTTGCGTCACCAGGGTAATACAACTCCTTGTAGTAACCATTAGGATGTAGAACATCATCTTGGACATTACTATCCACGGCAAACAATTTGGCTGGAGGAGGACTGGAATAATGTAAATTCTTACTTTAAGCACCAACGAAAGTGTCTTAATAAGAGATGCAGCGGAATTCAAATATGATTCGTATTCAAATATACTTTGAAAATCAACTAATTACCAGATAGTGTCTTCATCTCCGTTCATATTGGAATCAGTATACATATTCTCCACGTCCTCTGCTTTCCTTTTCATTCCAGGCAGAGGAATCCAGAAGCCCGACTTAGAAAATGGACGCCGCGAACCATCACCACCACTGTTGTTAAACATTTTCCTAAAAATCAATAAAAAAATAACAATGCATTAGCAAAAACAATGTAAAATATTCATTTTTTTGCAGAATTATCGTATCCGAACTGAAATTACCTTAAATTCTTTACACTTAATTACAGCTGGTTAAAAAGATTTAAACCATATACACAAACTTTATCGTCCTTAGTATCTACAATACAACAGATAAAACTACTTCAGCACTTTAGCCACTAGAAAGTGATATGATGCGAACAGTCAATGCACAATAATAATTTTAAATAACACTAAACCTCACCTTAGATCTGGGAAAGCTGCCGAAACTCAATAATCAATAATGTTGAAATCAGCGATCACTACAGCAACAGAATTTACATCGATCAGACCTTTCGCCTTCAATGATATAGAATTCCGGCATTACAGCGGACAATACAAGCTTGATTTCTTGACTGCAGCGATTGAGCAAAATTAATTAAACTAAATAGTGGTTCAGTGAAGTCTTTTTTTGTTCTTTGACCTCTGCAAAATTGAAGCTTCAAAATGTGGATCCCTCCGTTCAGCGCTAACAAATATTATTTCCTTTTCCTATGCTCAAAGAGAATCTGAAAACAGTACAGCTCCACATTAGATTCGCCACTTAAAGCTATTTTTATAGCTACACTGTATATACACTGACACACTGACTACAGACAGCAGACGATGAGAGCAGGGACTCTACAACTTATATACAACAAAGATGCCTGTTGTTGATCTTGATGCCGACACTGCTACAAAAATCCACAAGTTTCTAGAATCTACACTTCACCATATTCAAATATCTTTGGACTCTAAATAGCTAGAAGATGGAATAGTTTTATTATGGTCACATCATGTCAATAAAAGTACTTATTTTGTTCAACCATACTGATTTCCAATCAAATTAAGATTTGAATAGTCAGAGATGAGTGGACCCACTTCGTTTACGGTAAACACGATTAACGAATCCTGCCAACAAGCGTGTAAAAAATCGGAGCCAAACTTCGGGTCTATGAATTGTGAATTGGGATCTGCTTAGCTTGATGCGAATCAAATGCAAATATCCCAAGAGCGGAGAAAAGATGAAAAATGTATGGCACATCATTTCGGTTCAAAATTCTTTATTTATTATGATCAAATTTTACATACAGTTTTTTAAACATGTGTATAGTTATCAATTATCATTAAATAATGTTGCGCTGTTAGCTTCTTATCATATACTCACCTTAAAAACATTTGTAACTAAGAATGGGATACCCTTATAGGGTTTTACACCACAAGCATACTTCAAAAATCCGATAGTTATGTTTAAATCAACACGAATTAAAGTAAGCAGTATTGACGTTATCAATAAAAAGTAGGATGTTATTGCACCAGTTCTAAATAATATAATATGGATTATGGATGCATAATCCTATACATTACAAGCTAGTCAGTATAATGTTTACAGCAAACCTAAATTAAACAATTTTGCTGAGAAAATATTCCTTACATTTACAGTGAAACAAAATACAATTTACACGACACATTTTATTTTTAATATATATGTACATATTTGTCGTAAAAAGGCACACTATAAGTCCATTTTGCATTTCATGAAGGCCGGTGCCGGAAAGTACACTGCACAGTTTGCTATTACTATTGCATAGCTAAAAATCTTAATGTTACAAAGTTTGCAAGGCATATTATGGCCAATCTATCGGTTTAGGATCATAGATGTAATCAAGTGAATGTATTTAACACACAGGAAAAGATGTCCATTAATCGATTTAGTAAACTATTCCATCAGCATACAAAATACATTAGGTTCGAATAGATTAAGAAAGATGCATTTGTAACATCAGACATATTTTATTGTTTGTTCGTTCGCATAACCCTTTGGAAAATACAAGAAGCTGAAAGTAAAAACTATCATTCAGGCGGTTAAAAGTCAGCATATTGTTCACAATAAAAATGCTTCTTTGTTTTTCTTGTAAAAAGAGAGTTAATCAGTGACAGTTAAGAGTAATTATGTTTAATTTGAAATATTCACTTAAGCATCCTTGTTTCAATGACATTGCTATACGTGTAAAACCCTCTGTCCCCATATTTTCATGTAAATGTTAATTGCAAACTGTTCATCGTATAAAAAAAAGCATTCCCTATAAAGTCAGTAGTGCAGCAAGTACTAAAAAAAGAAGCGTATTATGTGCAAAGTGCAAGCGATAAAACAAAATAAACATTCAAGATTAACAAATCTTGCATGCAATACTGGCTCAAACCTTACTCCTCGCAAGATTTGAAAAGTTTTTTCTTCATTTCACAGAAGACACAAAAACTCAAAACTGAAAAATAACTTACCAAATACACAAACAAGGCAAAAAAATAGCCGAACAATGATGGTTAAAACCCACAACAATAAATACGTAAAACAAATGAGCAGTTCTTTTGTCTTCGCATACAGCAAAAAATGTATACTTTCATGCAACTTTTGTTTTCCCTGTCTGTCGAAATGAACAGTAACGAAGCCGAAAAGCCAGTTTTCATTGTTCACTGAATCAATCTAAATAAATAAGATACAGGACAAATATCCTCTAAACCGTACTAATGCTTCAATTGATTGAGTTTAGTTCAAATTTTTTTTAAAATATATACGTTCTTAAGATTCAAAACCGGTTTTTGTTTAATGACAGCTTTTAAAAAAGCAGATTGCCTAATGTTTAATGAAAAACCAACGTCTCAAACCTCCATAATTTTTTAAATTTACCAATGCAAACTTCTGAATTGAATAAACAAACTAATAGGTGCTGCTAAGAGCGTGCTGCTCTAACCACTAATCTTTGCTAAAAATCACCGTTTTGCGTAACTTTCAATTTCATTGCATAAAAAATAGTCAGGGCACTAAAAGACAAATTTCAATAATTTCCCAGGGCTGAATACAAGTTCATAGAATTTTTCAATATTTTCTGTTTAAAAAATCCCAAATACTAGAAATGAAAGTACATAGGTTAAGCTCTTTGTTTAAATAATACAATCTAATTATTTAGTAACGGAAGGAGATAACAGGACGGCAAGAAAATTTATTTATCATGGTTACTGCTTGCTAATAGGTAAATAAATGAAAACTCACCGCAGTGCAGTGCAATGCAAAAAACAGATATAATGAGCAATTGACGCTTACTTATTAATTAGTTCAGTGACCAGTTACCATAAGAATCGGTGCACTGCTAACAACATAATAGGTATTGGGACATTGAACTGGACAATTCCTAAACTACACTTCATCAGCAGCCATGCTGGCTTGATCAGATGGATGGGAGCTATTATTATTGACAGTAATTACAGGTGGAGGTTCAGAGAGGGGCAGTGGAGGTGGAGCTTCTCCGCTTTCAGGCTTATGTGCACTCTTGCTGTCTCCTTCCCCAGATGATTGATGAGGACCAGCGCTCTCCAGGACACGTATCCGCTTTTCATGTTTCACAATCATGGCCTTCAACTTTCTTATTTCTTCTTGCATGTCTTCGAACAGCTTCATCTACAATGAAGAAATTAAAAGCAGTAGTTAGTAACTTAGTTAGTGAAACAAATCTTACCCTGCTCCAACTCAATCCCCATAAATATTAGAATATAATACGACGTAAAAAAAAGCATATTACCGCAGCAAGAGGTGGTGCACCAGAAGCAGAATCATCTTCAAACTCCTCAAAGGCCTCATAAGTAGTAGCAGCTCCACTACTAATAGGAGCTCCTTTGGGAGCTCGTTTATCCAAGATGTTTGCTTTCTTTTTAACTTTCAACTCGCTCTTTTTGGAAGAAGATCCGCCGGCATTCATAAGGTCCTTCATTGATACAAGAAGAGGCTCTGCATCTTTCCCACCAATCCATTCTTCAGCAGTCATAGCCGGTTCATCTCCAGTAGTGTCAGGATATAAATCTTCTTGAAATAATTCGGACTAAATAGACAAAATAATTGTTGAATACAACCTAGGGACTGTCATAAATTTTATCAAAAATTTTTTTAACTAACCTTCCTGGGCACCGTCATGCTAATTACTTGACAAAAACCGGAGTTATTGAGACGATAGAAACGATCGATTTCACAAATACTAACATCACAACCTCGTTTAGGCATAAATCCAATACCACGTTGCGGATCAGGTGTTTGAAATGTGTTAATATAGTGAACAAATGGAGCTTCACCGGTGATCTCAAAATACCTAATCACGCTATCTCCCTATGGCAAGAATCAAAATACAAAAGTTAGGTAATTTCAACAACTAGAAATAAGAAGAAAGAGCAAAGAAGAAGACAAATTTACTTTGCCACAAAGAAAGACTAGATTCGTATCAGGATCATAAAGTGGAAACATGACTCCGTTAGAAGTGTCCAATTCCACCATAACGATTGGCTCGTCAAGATGATCTGGTGCGCGAAGCGAATACTGGCGCTCACTCATTTTGCTAAAGCCAGTGGTAAATATAAGTCCATTTTTCAAAAAAATTGCTCTGGATCCTTTTGTACCATCGTGACACGTACCTTCCTAATAAATAAATACACAATATCTAGTTATAATATCAATCAATATTTAGTTGGTTATCTAGTTATAAACCCTATATTTTATCTTTAATTTGCTTTCGCAAAATTCTAAAGTTTTATTTTTGATTTTATATTTCATTTGATTTTTGAAAAATTACCTCTTCAATGACTCCAGTTCTGGGATTTATAACCCGGATTTTTTTATCTCGACATGTAGTAACCAGCTGAGATCCATCCCAGTTGAAGCAGGCGGACAAAACAATATCTGGATGACAATCCATTTGGACAAGTGGTTCCCCAGTTCCCACATTCCAAATCACTACTTGATTGTCACTGCCTGATTGGGTTAAAAAAAACGGATGTAAATCGTTATTGCCTGCATCTAATTCAATACGTTGTTATATAAGCATACCCGCAGTGAGAAGTACGTTATGAGCAGTTGGATGCCACAAGACTAGACCAACTCTTCGTTGATGATACACTAAGTCCACCACTGATTCAGTCAAAGTTCTGAAATTTCAAGTAATGTCAACGTCAACACATATTCATGACTAATAAAAAATCATTCAAATCATTCAAATACACAAACCTGCCAAGCCCATGGTTAGGAATCTGCCAAACTTTGACCACACAGTCTTCTGAACCACTAGCAATTACGTTATCATTATGAGGACACCAGGCTATGTCTAATACAGGCCCTTTGTGACCACCAACAAGAGGATAATCCGGATTAATACGCCCCACCTGTATCAAACGTATATTCAATATTTAATTTCAGCAGAACACATTTATATTGTAGCTCATGGATAGGTAAATACTGTCTTTATGGACTACACCAATGTTGCTAATTTTCATCACCTCACCTTGTTTAGAGGCAACACAATAAATGCTCCACCCCCAGCAGATTCCACGATTATGGCAATAAATTTAGGATTAACCGCACAGAAAGTCGAATCCCATGAAGATTTGGAAACCCGAATGTTGTCGTAACATTGCTCCCGCTTACAAGCTGTGCCATAGACGTGCCGAAATTTACTTGAACGGACAACACGAAAAGACATTTTGACAGACCGTAATTAATATCTGAAAAACAAACAACAAACTATGATATTGAAGTACTGTGAATTGATTCGAAATATAATAAATATTTAGAATGCAAGAATGCTTCGATGATCGCTTAGCAATCAATTCTCGATTAAAAAACATTTTCATACACACAAATGTCCAATAATGTTAGTCAATTTGAGAATCGCCGGTGCAAGCAAGCACACAGTCGATATCGGTCTATTTACAGTGCCACACGTGTAAAAGAATAGGACAGTAAGTGAGTAGGTACCTCAGCTGGACCATCCGTTAACCCATAATAGGATTATTGCTCCTAACTATAAAATCGCTTCAAATTTGATTTATATACTTCAAACACAAATCATTTTCAATTTGAAATATTTTGAATGAGGGGTTAATAATTGGCATAAAATAAGTTGCATGGAGTGTTAATATTTGTAAAAATTCTATTTTTCAAATTTTCGACGTATTGTGTTATCACTTAACGCTTTTTTGGCGTAATTAATAACACAAAATGAAAAATAAATAATTTTTAATGGAGGTTTATCTACAAAGTACAAAAATCCCAACTTTTTAAATTCGGATAAAAAATTCAACAAAATTATAAGCTGCGAACGGCTAATTTTTTTCAAACGTGTGGTGTAGTACCCTACTTTTATCAAAATCGCGGTATAGCACTAACTATAGTAGAATAAAGAGCAACTAACTGAGCGTTTGGACGAAGTTGCTCACAGTAACTGACTAGTCCAATTTATCACCTGTTGCTTCGTCACTTATATCGGTAAATCAACTGGCTGGTATTGCGATTTTCGCAAGTGCAAACAAGTCCGGCAGTTATAGATGCACTTAAATAACATTCCTCAGATTAACTGTCAATTTAATCAGTGAACAAGAGACGATTACTTAAAATCCGCACTGAAAAAATATTTCTGAAAAACCAGGGCGAGAGTCCGCCACACACAAACCAGAAAAATCAATCACCCAACCCGTAGTCCGAGTCAGACTTGTCAGACTGGCTGTGCAATGCTACACTTTTTAAATTCATTTCCATCCCTCCATCGTAATCTTGACATTTTGTTTTATGCGCCAAATCTCACTCGATCATTTATAATAATATATTAACATTGATGTTTGACAGGATGTCCTATGTACGCCTCCCATTGCAAATACGGCAAATACACACACTTCTACGCTACGGATAAAATTCAACCTGATAATACGTTGAGATGATAGAATGTGCATATTTTTATTATTATAATTGCAGACGGTTTATCAAAGTTAAACCCACTAAGGTTAGATTAACGGGTGGTATATTGCGTAAGAATTTGGACACGGTCCAGGCTTTGTTACTTTTCATAGACTAACTATAACTAACAATGTATGTCCGAAATGTGTTCACGAGCAATTTTCTTGAAAACAGACTTGAAGTCTTCCTAATACCTTCTAGTTTCTAGTATATGCCTACAAAATATTGTGATCCGATGCGGCCGTTGAGCTTCACAATAACAAAATTCGTTAAAAAAATTTAACGTGGAGTTAAATGGAGAAAATAAGTAGTAAAGTACACCCTGTCTTAACTGATTTTCACGTGTTATTTTCCGTATGAAAAATTGAAAAATGGACCTCGATTTTGGGCCAAATTTTTCGGGATCGGGATCCTTTGTTCGACTGTTACTCACAAACGAATGAGCATTGGATGGGAATACTTCTGGTGCATGGCATATTACTAGAGGGTCAAAGGAAGACTTATAAAGTATTTTCAAGAAAATTGCTTGCGAACATAACTTCGGATTTATATTGTAAGCTTCATGCTTGAAATACCATACTGGTACCGCAGCTCCTGAGTCTCACGCGGCCTCATAACCCTAGACCCTAGAGCTATAGGCTAAATTAACAAGAGAATATGGAATTAAAAAATCTAAAATTTAATGTCAACGAAAATGGAATGGATATTAATTCGATCCGTCTATTAAGATAATGGATCTATTTTGGAAATGAAACCGACCTTTTTCTGGCATATTGGCTAAAAGACAAGTTACAAAAATTGCCCTTGGCCGCCCTTAAATTAGAAGCTGGCGACACATAGAAAGTATTTGCATATCGCCTGCATGGAAACTGATGAGCTTTCACATGAAATACACGGTCATATTTCTAGCTGTAGCTGTAAGCATCTATCTAATTCTGAAATTCTGATTCAACTATCAACGTAATAAAGTTAACTAATGCACCATTATTTAATAACCATAAAATATTTTTCTGGCTTTTCCATCCTAAAATTTTTGGAATGGTGGTTTCTTCAGCCATTTGATATTTCAATATGTTCTGTGTATTTACAAAACGCACGTACTCTGCAAGGTGGTCGTGGTACTCACAGTTTACTCTTGTCTTATTTATCTTTGTTACAGTCGGGTGAGAGAGTCTAGTTCGTTTCGTACAAAAATATAAATGGCATGGCATAATACATGACTGCAATGTGTGTGGGCAAGTGTCTATGCCTGTGGTTTTCTATCTTATTTGCCCGCTATTTTCATTCATCTCAACTTTTGAGCCAATTCTCAACATTGATTTTCGTTTGTTGGTTTCTAACCTTTTTAACGCCTGTCTCCAAACGGGTCAGTTAGTAAAGAGAAGTTGAGTTGGAAACTATTTAAGGAAGTCCTATAGTCCAACAATCATTAATATAGAAGCAGGTTTGACTGTTGTGGTAAGAGATACGGAATCCTTTATCGAATTTTATCAAACTAAAGTGGTGTGTAATTTAGGAGTTAATTATTGAACTTAGTTAGTTTGGTTGAATTTTTCGTTCCCCTTTAACTATGTACACAATTGTTTGATCTTTGTTTATAGTTTGGTTACAATTGGAGTTCTGATTTGATTGCCAAGGTAATTGTTAAAATTGACACCGTATTGTTATATTGTAGTTTCTTTCTGTATAGTTTCGTTGAGTATCGTAGCTTTTGACAGTGGAATTGTAGGTTAGACATTGTTTTTAGTGTCTTTTTCACAATACTGAAAGGAAAGATACGATTCTAAGAAAATAAATTTAGCCCCTAACTGCTGTAGCAATTGAAACTAGTACTTTATGGATTGAACTGCATAGTTAAAACCCATGGCCGCTAGCCAAACATGACTCAAATAGCCTGGTTTCCTCTATCCTGTGTTGCCATGGTGTTCTGTATTTTGTATGAATCAGTCTGTAGACATTCTTTGGTGCTTTTTCATTTCGTAAATTGTAGTGGCAATAGAGTTTTGAATTTGTATAAAAAACGTCTCTTCCAATTTGGAAAACTTTTATTTATAATTATTGTTCATTTGTGAGAAGACAGTACAGTACAGTTCACCGTTCTAAGATGGCCCCCGCGGCTAAGCGTCCGAAAAATGCTATTGAAAAGGACGAAAACGAGACAATACCTAACTCAGCCCTATCAACTCGTCCTATTCGAACTCGTAGGACATCAACTAAATTCCAGCCAGGGACAACCATGACTATAAAAGCTCAACCTAGGTCTAACAATAATGCAGCTAGGTAAATGATTAATCTTATTTTTCTTTCCTATTGCGATAAGAATAATTCAAACTGACATCGTTTATCTAGAGGTACCCAATCTGCTCCGCATCTAAAAATTTCATTGTCCTACTCCTTTTTCAGAAAAGCCCTATAAACTAAACAGTGTGTCATGCTAAATTTCCGCGAAAGAGAAACCCAGTTTAAACACCGCAGTGCAGCATTAGTTTTTAGATATATAGGATAAAAGTAGGCACAAGTATAAATAATTGACGAAATTAAGACTGTTTAACCACTGACAAAAATGTAAAATATTTGGGGAATAGATCTCTATTGATATATGATTTTAATTTTTAACACAACCCACATTTTTTCAATGCATAGAATGAAGCAAATTATATAGTAAACAACTAACTGAACTGCCAGAATTTAATTGTTTTTCTTCTATAATAGACCTGTAATACCGGCTGCATTATCTGGGGCTAAAAAAAAAGGACGAAGGACCAGTGTGGTTTGGCTTTTCTTCAATTCGATTTCCCCATTGCCAGATGGTCACAACAGAGCTAGATGTCTTTATTGCAATCAAATTGTTTTGAGTCTAAAAGGTAGCACCACAGGAATGCTAGGACATTTGGAAAGAAAGCATGGAGAATATAAAGACTTTGTCTCTAGCTCCACATCAGCCAATGGTCCTGCGCATACTACGTCAAAAGCTTACCGAGCAAAATTCAAGACCGTGAAAAATGCTAAAAAATTGTTGATGAGAAAGAACTTAAAATCGCAGGAAAGAGAGGCTAGCCAACCTATACCAGTGACAGCAGCGCAATCACCCCTGCCTCCATCATCACCACCAGAAAGTCCGCCACCACAATCCCCAACCTCTGATGTTTTCCTCAGTGCATCAAGTAGTCCAATTTTTTATGATAATACTGCTGACACAAGCGCAAACTCCAGTTTGGTGGATATAGACTATCAACCCATTGAAAACGGTCGTCAAATTTTAACGTAAGTCAAGGTGTTGCTCTTCTCTTCGTCCATCCATTCTTATCGTTAACTTTTTAGATGTAAAACTTACAAGCCATTTATGTTCTGCGTATTTATAGAACGCTGGTGATGATGTGTATCCTGGATTTAAGACCATTAAATTCTGTTCATCATATTGGAATCCAGACAATATTATGTTCATCCAAAGATTACATGGACTTGATTGAATCAGGTCAAGATCATCTTTTGGAAACCCTTCCAAGCGTTTTGAAAAACCTGTATGAGGCTGAACGAGAAAAGTTGTGTTGCAAGTTGTCTGACATGCACCTGGACGTATGTCTGTCTTACAGAATATTTAAGAAAGCCCCATTAGTGCACTTTTGTGTTCCAATGGCGCATTTCGTGGTGAAGAAAGAGTCAGGGTGGGAATTGGTTCACCAGCCTTTGCTTCCTCGACTTAAACGCAGTCAGATTGACCCAAAATCCGATATCACTCTACGCGATTTTGATGATGTAAATATTGAGTTACTTGAATCTGTAAAATTGTTTGGTGGTTTCAACTGGGAGGACACATTTGCCGCTGTTATTTTCACGCACGATGTTTCTCAAATGGAGGTGAAGGCTAAAAAATCGGTGTTTCCGTGTTTTGGGATGTTTCTTGAAACACTGTTGAGAAATATTTGGGAAGAACTTGACAGGATTACAGAAACAGATGCTAGAACTGTCATCCATAATTACGCAATTAAATATTTAAAGCACTACGAGTCAATTAAATTGAATCTTCCTAGACTGATTAAAGACGTTTTGGCATTGGGAACGAACAAGCAAGAATTGCCGTTTAGAAGCTTGCTGAAAGATTGGATAGATATTATCAGTCCAATCTATGAACTTGTAGACATAGTTATTGAAGAGCCGTTTATATCTATTTCTGCCATCCTCCCAATGATAAACGCGATGAAAGAGCGAGTTTCTATGCTAAACGGAACTACGATTCGTTTCAAGGGAAAGTCTATGGATCCATATGCTATGCTAATTGAACAAGTGAACAACACTTTTCTGGAAATTTACAAATTTAATCCATTATCCAGTCACGATATTGGGAAGCAGCATTTAGTGATCGCCTCATTTCTGGATCCTCGATACAAAGTGCTTCAGTTCCTAGACAAGTCGCAGAAGGATGCTGCACTGACCCAATTCAATAAAAGAATGGAACCTCCTCCATATCTTCGAGATGAATTGGTTAGTTTATTTTATCGATGAAATTATTTCTCATTCTTCACTCATTTTTGCAATCAAAGTATATTTAGCTAGCCACTTAAATTAATTTACAATGATTCCCAACTCTTATATTTTATTTCACCTTTTTCTGCCCTTGTGATTAAATAAAAACAGGAAAAACAAAAAAAAAACCTGTGAAAAACTTGTTCTATGAAAGCACAATTTCCTCGCTTTAACTGCCCTTGATAACAGTTATAACGAACTGCATCTCAGAAGTGATTGCGGAGTAACGATTTTTTTTTCTACAGAAGAACCTTCAAAATATGCCGAAGTCAAAGAACATAAATAAGGAACTGACGCTCTACAACTCATATCCTGTTCCACCGATAACAGTTGAACCTCATGTATGGTGGTCCAAAAATGGGAAGGCTATCCCTTTGTTGGCAGAACTGGCTGGAAAGTATATGGCTATTCCTGCTATGGCTGCCGATCCTGAGACTCTCTTCACATATGCGGGCATGAAGAAAGAAGAATGTATGAAGGAGCTTGATTCAGAGGATCTTCCTTATTTGTATGCTTTGCACCGAAGTTTTGCTGGCAAGCAGTCCAATCCCAGGTTCCAAGCTTCCGAAGTCCACACAAATGGTGCTGTACAAGTCGTAGAGTGCTTAGGCAATTCGGTAAGGGAATTCATTTTATAAAACTATTGACCTCTTATGCAGCAAGTGAACAGTTCGTTAGAAGGTTGTATTTGCGTAGTGAAGTAGCTGTAAACGAAGTGTAGAGTAGATTTCTGCTGATGAGGTCTTGTCATGAGGGATCGGATGAGGGGATTTCAAGTTGAAATGTTGTTTTGATTCTGTATGATTACTTGGTGGGCATATGCATAACATTGGGCTACAATTTATTATTCGTTAACTTGGCTCTCTTATTCCTTTTAATTGAGAGTTATTGAATCTTGAGTGGAATACACTTACACAAACGAGGATGCAAGTCATGAAAAAATTGTGAATGCTTTTTATCGATTTTTGCTGATTTATAAACGGCAACAAACGAATATAATAAAATAATAATATAATCAGCAATATGGCGGATATATACATTTCCTACTTTTAAAGACATTAAAATAACCGTGACTGATATGGAGGACATTTTAAAAACAGTGAGTAATTAAGGCTGTTCTAGTGAAATACATTATCATACAGTATTTTTGTCTTCGTAATGTAGGCTAACGTAGGTGTGAAAAATTATCTTCAGTATATGGTGAGTATTTAATCGTATCATCCGTTTATAAAATGCATACGTTATGGCAGACTCATGATGAACAATATAGTGCTATGTAAACTACATATGCACAAGGATGTGATCCTTAAAACCAATGTCCATGGGACTTGTCACTCACTTTCATTGTTCGCATATACAAAACTCCAACAAAATGTATGCAAATGAAACAGACTCAGTTTTTATGGTATACCTATTAATTTTAATTATAAATAATCATAATTATTGTAGCAGTCCGTGAAATTTATCATAACTTATTTCTCGTCCAGTCGACTATGAAATATGCATTTGGTGATGGAAAAAGTGTAGCCAGAAAATGTAGAGAGAATTTTCCAAAATTGCGAACCTTTTTCGTCGGACAACCTCTGAACTGCTGTGATAATGTTGAAATGTGGTGGTGATTCCTTTTAGTTAGTTGTTTTTATTTCCTTTGTCGCTCACAAACTTCAACACATACACTTTAACCAGTTGCATAAACTTTGTGCACTAACAGGACGTTAGATGCAATGCTTTCTGTGTGCAGTTGACTTGAAATGGAAACTATTATGAAGCAGGAATTCGATGCATTTAATCAACTCTCGGGATTGGGGAAATGGAATTATTCTCAATTATTTCTGATAAGGAATTTATAATCTAATGTTTAGAGACCGAGTTAAATAATATTGATTGCACGACTGAACATGAACGTCCTTAACAAACACTGTGTACCATATTTGTGTTTGTGCAGATTTAAGTTGTTGCTTGTAAAGAACCGAACCTACTCATGTATTGTAATATACACGTGAAGAGATAAGAAAAAGCATTGCATAGAGTATGTGCCTGTAAAAGTGTGAACTCTCATAGAGCCTGTAAAATAGAGCAGAAATGCATTGCATTCGTATGGGGCTGGGGCACATGATGAGTGTAGTTCGGGTACCGAAGTCTATGCCATGTGCTCCACTGTGGAGGAAGAGAGAAAAATTGGCAACAGCGGCTCTGCACCACATTCGTCACCAAATAAGGCAATGGCCCGAATCCCACTTTCCAGGAATTCAAATTTCCTCATTAGTTCTTTCAAATCAATGTTTTCCAATAATTTTTGTCAGTCCCACTAAAACTGAACAAATGTGATTTTTACATGTGGATTTCATGAACAATCAATACAAATATGAACAATGTATAGTATATTGCTTTGCTAAAACAACATGGGAAGTTGGGATGCTGTGAACGGGAATGGCTGCACTGTAGGATGAACATGTATTTAGCTTGCAGTGATAGGCTAGCGATTGATTAAAGTATGAAAACTAAATGGGATCAGAAATTCAAACTGCCTACCTTTGCTTTTCATAAAATGAGTTTTCACATCATTTATTAATTAGTAACTTTTTGTGCTTAGTTACATGTAAAAATGCATGAGTGACTTTGTAGTGAGGCCTAAGCCCTTCTTTTTTCCATTGTATCTGTTATCCACTAATACAGCATGTAGAAAAACATAGAAGTAGATGTTACTGCGTTGCTTTTAGTACAACAAAGGGTTCCTAACTAAAAATGCATCGTATTTCTCGTGCCCAGTAAAAAGCTAACTATAACTTACTAAATGGAATTCTTTGTTCAATATTTATTTAGTCTGTGTACTTACTATAATGTGTGCATTTTTGTACTTGCTTACTTTTGTTACGCTTGTCATTCCTCTATTTTGATATTTATGGGATATTCCAGCATTATTTACTATTATGCACGAAGACTGCAATTTTCCGTGTTACAATGACTATGACATGGCCAGTTAGTGCTCAACCGTTCCTGTCAATTATCGCCTTTGTTTTATGCTCAAGTCACAAATCAATCTCGTTGGTTGCGGTTTTGAATACAGTGCACACAGTTAGTTTTAGTTGGTTATCGTTAAATCGCTAGGCTATGGCTTTGTCCAGTTTCCATTAAGATTTATTAGCTGCTGTTATCACTTGAATGGAATCAACGTTGGTGGTTGACAATGTTATTTTTGTCAAAAGTTGACCACTAACTAACTGCTGCTACAATTTGGTATTTGAAGGAGTTTAGTAAGAACGATGCAATAGCTCGAACTTGCTGATATCTACATCAATTTTATATGGTTGGCACTGGCATTACATGCTTTTATGGTAGATATTTATTTCTTGTCTAGCTGTAAATACGAAGGGAAAGAAATCGATACTATAAATTCAGATGGTAAATGCCGTGTTTAATTATATGATACAGCGAATACAGCCTGATTCCCGTTTAACATTTCGTTGTATTGAAACTTATGGCCGATTTACGGCGAAATATGCCTAGGAAGTTTGTTTGTACATAATATATTTTAGACTAAATAATCATGAATTTAAATTGGATATTTATGACCGTGGACCGTTTCTAATTCAGAGTTTTTATTTATGGCAATCATGGTTTGTGTTCTTCCATACATGCTCCTGACGAGCTGTATTTACTTCCTACTTATCTTGTAGTTAGACACAATATCATTATAATTTGTAGTATAAAACTATTGGGCCAAACAAAAATTTCTTGTGAATATTATTATAAACTAACTGAGTTGTGAATAATTCACGGAAGATTAGAATTTGATTTGATATTGATATTATCAAAGAGAGCTATTTCATCCTCACCCGTTACCATACCTTTTGCTAAAGGATGTTGGAATCGAGCTAGAGTTATGCCTCTCTTAAAAGTTTGTTTCTCGAAGAAATAAAAATAGATTTACGTGGGAGCAATGCAAACGAATACATTTCAGAGTCAGGAGTACCATATCCTACGCTCACCTACATTTTTGCCCCTTATTTTGTCTGCTGCATGGAAAAATTTGTATGAAATATGCTTGTGTAAAATGGCTACTTTGTCGTAGTATGCAAAGTATCGTGTTTAGCAAATGCTTGCTTGCTAACTAACTAGCGTAAGAAAATCTGCCACACTTATAGCTATGCAAGTATTTAACATTTAAATGGGAGCAAAACAGCTAGGCAGTTTCAGCTTTTTATGGCAATGTTCTATAGTTAAAAATTCCTTGATGTCAAAGCATGAATGATAGCTATACGAACGATATAATTAACTAAAACCGTTTGCATAAATTTTTTTCTTTGTACAGGAAACCGACAGTGTAGATGAGGATGATGAGCTGGGCAATTATCCTGTCACGCCAAAAAAATAGTAACTGCTGGAGGTTGGTGATCTTTGTAATTCTCATGCTTTCAATAATTTTGGTTTCTTTATCTTATTTCATATTTATGATCGCACATTCACTATTATTAGCTACGGATTTGCCGCTAGACCAAATTTAATTATCTTACAGCGCACATAATAATTATTGCAACTGTGTTCTCCTTATCACTTCATTTTCTTGTATTAATAATCAAACGAATCAGATGTTCTTGTCGCCTGGGTCTGAGATTCAGATTACCTTAGCCTTATCTCGTGGATTCTTTTATATGCATTTTTATATGGTTTTATGACTGCAAGCAATTTTTCAGTTCATTGTGCAGCAAGTCATTGTTTTTGTTTAAAATGGATGTAGTGTATGACTAATATTTATGTAAGCTAAGACTAAAAGACCATATTTTTGACATTTGTACGTCTGATTTATTTTATTTAATCAAAGCGGCAATTAGGTCGTATATATGATTATTTTTGTGGATGAATTTTTTTTAATCATTGATTGTCTCCATGATTTGACAGTGTCAAGCTTTAAATGAATTTTCATTTTGGTTTACTTAGTGTTATATGTTTACGTTTTTGTCTAATGATTATTTGTATGGATTGATAATTGATACAATATGCACATTGTGATACAGTTTGTTCACGGTCTATCTTTGTTGCAAAGTTTAGAAAACATAGTAGATTCATGAATTGTTGCTGATTTTTAGCCTTGCCTTAATTATAAGAATGATTACCAATAACCAACACAATACAAATGTGAAGCCAATGAAATGAAAATAATTTATATGATAGGAAAAGATTTTACTTTTGCACTTGAGTTGCGCTGATTTCAACCTTTTAACCATAACACAAACGTATGCATTGATGTATTTTTGCCTACTTTAGATATAAGATCTTGATGTTACTTTTTTATGAAATATAGATTTGAGACTCTTTATTGAAATAGGACTTCAAATTCATTTCCACTACTGTATACATTTCATTCAGTTCATCAAGAAATTACAATATGGACCACTTGAAATTCATGTACGTTAAGTCTCTGTAATTATATTTGCCTTTGTGCATGAAAACAAAGAGAGACGCAAAAAGAATGCATGAAATATTCACAAACATCATGAAAACTCTCCAGGAAAAACAAGGGTTTGTATAAATTCATAAATACTTCTGGCATACATTAGTTGAAGACAAATAACATTGTCCTTCCGACTTTTTTTGTTGGTTCTATAGCACAAAATTAAGGCACAGTTTTTCGTCGTTTTTAGAGTAATTGCACTATCAATACCTTTGAAAATCCTTGTAACTGATTGTAAGTACTGCATTTCACCCTTCATCCAAACTATCGTTTTTCATATTTCACGTTTTTGTCATACAAATTGAAAACGCTTTATTTATTATTGATTCGAAGGCACAAAAATTGGAGGGCTTGTATAGTTTTCAAATCTATTATGAAGTTAAAAAGCCCGGACATATTTTTTTGTAAAGAACGTGAAGATATTACCTGTTTATAGTTTATGTATATTTCCTAACAATTCTTAATTTCTGGAAATTAAGCTATCTGCTGACTACCTCAGGGCATCTTTTTAATCATGCGTTGTACAATGCTACACAAAACAAGTTCATGCATCTTTATCTTTACTTTTTATTGCATTTAACGCGAACTTAAACTCACAGTCACACACTTATAGTATACTCTTAAGATTGCCCAGACGTTCTCGTCATTTATGTATATAAGACTGCTCCTTTCGATACAGCGACCATAGAAACCAAAAATACAATAACTTGGCTTTTGATATTCAATAACAAAAAAACGTTCATTCTGCTTCAATAGTGCGATTGTGCCTATAAAGCCAAGGAATACATACATTTTAAAATACTTTAACAGCAAACGGCAAGCTGTAAAAAAACTACTACTTTCTTTTTGTCTCACATTATGCGCTACTCACTTCTCTACATATCGGACAACACAGTGTTGAGTTCATGTTCTAGGTCTCTATATTTAATTCTTGCTTCTTCCAAGGCATCTTGAAGTTGATCAATGTTTGCTCTCAGCAAATAGTTCCCTTTCCTCAAGGCATTCAGAATGTTTTCTCTTCTTTTCACTCGTTTGGAGAACAAGGCCACACGGTCCTCATGAGTTGCCTCGTCATCATCCTCCTCCGAAGAACTTTCTTCCTCTTCATCATCATCCTCCTCTTCCTCAGATTCGGAGGTCTCCTCCTCCGACTCCGTTTCTTCTTCTTCTTCCTCTTCCTCCTCCTCCTCTTCGTCATTCTCTCCTCCCCCTTTCAACGTTTTGGCCATCTTGTCCACCTCCTTTTGTAACTCTTTGTGCCTAGCCTTAGCGTTCTTTAGTTCCTGCTCCATCTCCTTCTGACCGTTTTTCAGATTCCTGCGCTCCGTTTTACTACTATTTTGCTTCTCTTTCACACTCCTTAACTTATTTTCCCATAACTGAATCTCCCGTTCATCTTTTTTACGTTGAATTGTCGCCTCATCTTGCTCTAGATCTGAATCTTCTTCTTCATCCGACTGAAACTCGCGATTGTACGCATCCCCTGCTGGAGCTGTAGTTTTTAGATTCGGTGCGTTTGCTGTGGACATTTGACGGGAGATTTTACCTTCCAGTATTTGTCCCTCTGTTTGAGTAAACTTTTCATCTACTACAGCTGAAGGTGTCACTCCACGTTGTTTTTGAGCATTTTCTAATTTCTTTTGAAGCAGTAGTCTTTTTTGCTCCGAGTCTTCAAAGTTTCCTGCAATTTACGAGTCATGCAAAATTAAGTTATCTACATCTACTCATGCTTTTTCACGACTATATCAATTATGCATATGCATATACATTTTAGCATGCGGAAACGTATTTTACATAAATTACCTTTTGCAACAAGTAAGGTTTGATTGGCTTCCTTAGCCTTAGCTTCCCATTCTGCTGCTGCACGTTTTGAAGCTTGTAACTCTGACTTGAGTGAATTTATCTCTTCTTCCATTTCTTTTACTTCGGCCATTTCATCATCATCCAGTTTATCTTGTGGTATCTCCTGAATACGGGATTTAGACTTTTTAATGCCCGCAATGGATGGAGACTTGTACAGTCCAGACCTGGATTTTCGGAGATTTGAAGGTTTCGAGTCTCTACGATCCAAGCCTCTTGAAACCATTGATAACTCTTCTTCAGGAATCAGTCCCAATTTAGCTTTCAGAGTCTCAATTTCAGCCTCCATCGTTATCATTTGACATTTCAAATCTCGATTTTCCTTTCCGAGTTGAAGTTTGGCTTGAATTTCAAGTTCTAACAACTGTTTATTTGACTGCAATTGATCACGAAGATCGTCAATGTCATCAAGTTCGTATGGAGCTATTTCCGCAACTTCTGCAATCTCCCGAGCCACTGCCGGAGCTTCAGATCCTGGTTTCATGTCATCTTTTGTCTGCTTGAGGAATTTCCGTAATCCTGTATCACACAGAACAAGACGTGTGCAGAAAGCTCAAAGATACAAAATTTCAAGTGAAAACATTTTTTACTCTGACTCTGATAACCAACCAGTGAGTGCAGGTCTGCTCCGATCATTGCACTGAACTTTCTTCAACTTTACTCCGCCTTGAATTTCGGTTAACAGTTTGTTGTGAATAGCATCTTTCTTGGTAGCAGGTTTGGCTTCAGAATCAAACACAAACTGAAAAAGATAACATTCTTTTTGTAATTTGCACATTTAGCAATCTCAAGCAATACAAACCGACACACATGTCTAGGCTTAAATGAAAAAAAAAATCATTCCATGTATAACCAAATAAACAAAAACAAAAAAAAAGGATGTATAGTATAACTTTGCTGAGCCCGATACAGATGTTAGATCACGGCTATATGATAAATTAGGGTTACTCACGTAAGTCCAATCCACAATAATAGTTTCAATACGCATTTTTAACTGATGTCAGTATATTATGACAATAATCATGCGATCATTGAAATAGTAAGCATAAACACCGTTTATTCTTCTAAAAGCAACTTTCCGATGCATTTTCATTGCATGAGCCATTTTCCCGTGACCATCTGCAATCCTCTCTCCTACTGTTGAGTAATCTCAAGGTGTGCAAAATTTGAAGTCAATCGGTTGATGCTTTCGAAAGTTATCGTAGAAACCCCGAAAAAGCTGGTACGGTACATAAGCCCTGTACCGGGCTAAAACTACACAAGGTCAATTTTGCACTGATTGCAACACATCTTAAGAGACTTAAAGCTTGTCGATTCTCACAAAGAACGGTAACGTAAAAAATATTGTGAATGCATCGTGAAAGTGAATGGTATGTGGGAACTGGACAGAGACGAATAAAGAGGAGGAAAGTGAAAGAAATATGTGTACCTTCCCCAGGGATTTCATTCTAGGGAGAATAGGCTTGGACCTGTCATTGCATTGGACACGTTTAAGTTTTTTACCCTCCTCGATTTCTTTCATAAGAGTTCCCAAGTCTGGTCGTTTCCGACATGGTTTCTTCAGTTGCTCAATCCGAGCTGCAGCTTTCGGATTATCTCCTATTCTCTCTGAAAAACCAACATGAAAATATTATAAAAATCAATCCGTCCATTAGAACACCTCCTTTAATTATGTACTAACTACACATTGTGTCACAAAACAAAGCAGGCATCAATTATTATTCTGGTGAGGGTTCCAATAATGATTGCAAAAGCAAATGTATCAATGATACTCACATCGTTATCATTTTGATATGTACAGACTACACAATACTTGATAGTATTCATATGCTAGGCCCGACGCGCTTCTAGGTGAAAACAACTTATCAATAACATCGTTGTCAATAACAACTTGGTCATTAACAACTTGGGTCAATAATACCTTGTGTAAAAAACAACTTATGTCAATAAAAACTTGTATCAAAAACACCTTGGTATTTGGGGAAATTTTCAAATAGCCACGCCGACATCCGCTACCGCCTTCA
>Ga0210040_10001301_pt1 | contig 38162 bp, 31 predicted proteins | sample CryGeyCG12114_NA_FD_185462 | JGI IMG/M metagenome (GOLD analysis project Ga0210040, IMG submission 185462) | Groundwater microbial communities from aquifer - Crystal Geyser CG19_WC_8/21/14_NA (SPAdes) (version 2) | ecosystem: Environmental > Aquatic > Deep subsurface > Groundwater | place: USA... | reverse complement strand
CGGTGAGCAGGCGGCCGAGGGTAGCAAGCAGGTCGGTGGCGCGGTCTAGCTGGCCGGCGGCTTCGTACTCGGCGGCTTTGTCCTCTACCAGCACGTCGGCACGGTAGCGCTTCTTGCTGTCGAGGTTATCTACCAAGGGGTCGTTGAAGCCGGCCACGTGCCCGGAGGCCTGCCAAGTTTGGGGCGCCATAAAGATGGCCGCGTCGATGCCCACCACGTTTTGGTGTAGCTGGGTCATGGCCTGCCACCACAGGCGCTTGAGGTTGTTTTTCAGCTCCACGCCGTTGGGGCCGTAGTCGTACACGGCGGCCAAGCCGTCGTAGATTTCACTGGACTGAAACACGAAACCGTATTCCTTGGCGTGGCTGACAATATCTTTCAGCTGGGTATTCTCGAGGGAAGATTTCTGCGGGGCGTTGCTCATAGCTGCAAAAGTAGCAGAAAGCCCGCTCCAACGAACAGCTTATCTTCTGCCCTACCCCGCACTTTCCCAGACAGTCACACGCGGTTTATGTTACTTGAAAGTTATCAACCCGGCAATTCCAGTAACAATTTCATAATCTTGCTACCCTTTGGGGTCCCTGTACCTTTGACTGCTGAAATCTGATTTCTCACCAACTACCCTCTTATGTTCGGCTTAGAGCCTCACGTGCTGCTGCTACTACTGGTGTGCTTGCTAGCAGCCTGCGCGTTCGAATTTGTCAACGGTTTCCACGACACGGCCAACGCCGTGGCTACGGTTATCTACACCAACACCCTGCGCCCGTGGGTGGCCGTGGTGTGGTCGGCGTTCTGGAACTTCATCGGCGTATTTTCCGGCGGCATTGGCGTCGCGATGAGCATTATCTACCTACTGCCCGTTGAAAGCTTAGTCGACCAAAATGTGTACCACGGCATTGCTATGGTCGGTGCCCTTATCCTGGCAGCCATCATCTGGAACGTGGGCACGTGGTACTATGGTTTGCCCTCATCGTCGTCGCATGCGCTTATTGGCTCTATTCTGGGGGTAGGGATTTCCTTTTCCTTATTGCCTGGTACGGGTAACGCGGCTGTCAACTGGGGTAAGGCAGGCGAGGCAGGCTTGGCCCTACTGGTAGGGCCGCTGTTCGGCTTCACGCTCACTATTTTGCTGATGTATATGCTCAAGCGCTTTGTGAAGAGTAAAACCATCTTCAAGGAGCCACACAAGCGCAAGCCCCCACCCCTCTGGATTCGCCTCACGCTGGTGACCACTTGTACGCTGGTGAGCTTCTTCCACGGCTCCAACGATGGCCAAAAAGGCGTGGGCCTGATTATGCTGATCCTGATAGGCATTGTGCCTACCTACTTCGCCATCGACCAAACGCTGAACCCGCTTGACATGCGCGAGTCGTTGCAGCGGGTGGAGCTGGTGATGAGCAAAGTGAACCCGCAGGAGCTGAGTGCCGATAATCGCCAGAATTTGTTGAATGTGAAGTCCCAGACGGCTACCCTCGACAGCATCTTCACCGGTAAAACCGACGTGTCGCAGCTTCCCCAGGCCGAGCGGTTCCGCATTCGCAAGGCTATTCTGCTCACCTATAACAGCGCTAAGAAAATCATTGGTAGCGATAAGGTGAGCCTGAGCACCAACGACCGCAACACCTACGAAGCTGCCATCACCGATATGCGCCGCTTCACGGATTACGCCCCGTGGTGGGTGCTTCTGATGGTGTCACTATCACTGGGTATTGGTACAATGGTAGGCTGGGAACGCATCGTAAAAACCATTGGTGAGCGGATTGGCAAGGAGCACCTGACGTATGCACAAGGCGCTTCGTCGGAGCTGGTAGCGGCGGCCATGATTGGTGGCTCTACTTGGCTGAGTTTGCCATCATCTACTACCCACGTATTGTCATCAGCCATTGCGGGTAGCATGGTAGCCAACCGCGGCGTGAAGAACCTGAACCCGCAGATGGTCCGCAGCATTGCACTGGCTTGGGTGCTCACGCTACCTGTCACAATGTTCTTGGCGGGCGGCTTGTTCCTGCTGTTCCGGGCAATGATTTAGAGAATACTGCTTCATAGAAAGCAAAAAAGCCGCTCCCAGATTGGGAGCGGCTTTTTGTTTATCATGAGGTTGCTAACAGGCTTAGGTTAGCATTTGGGGTGCAATTTGCTAGAAAATCAGATAGTTATCCACTTATCCACACTGTTTTGACTGAATTTTGTGGATAACTCTCCTTTAGGCTGGCCACTGCACCTCCATGTCGTCGTCTATGAACACTCCAAAATTGACAAATTGCAGTTCTCCTTCGTCGAAGTAGAGGTCAATCATCTGGTCTTCATAGGATAGGCGCATCTCGCCGGTATCCATCTTTTCCACTTCCGGATCTTCTACATTGTTGCGGCGCATCAGGTCCTGAATCTCCTCCACCGACTTGCCGTGGATAGACTCACCAAACAAGCGCATGGCAGGGTAGTCGGTTTCGATGCAGCTCAGGCGGTAGTCGTCTTCGCGGTCGAAGTACAGGGAGTAGCCTTGGTCTAAGTAGTTCCAGGCCTGGTGTTCAAACTCGTCTTCTTCGTCCGATTCTTCAATCTCTTCGGGCTCGCCCATCAACTGGCGCACCTCGTCGCGGGTAGCACCAAACTTTAGGGGACCCATACCCGTGCCCAGAATAATTTCGTGTTCTTCCAGGGTATCGTCGGGGGTCTGCTGAGATGTTTGCATGGTGATAGGGGTTAGGTGAAGGGGAGCAAAGGTAGAGACTAGAAAAGCCTACTTGCCAAAACGTGCCTCAAACTGCTGGCGCTGCTGCTGGTAGGCGGGGTAAGCGCGGGCTTCGTCCCACTTCGCTTTAAAGATGCGGGCAGCCTCGGCTTTGGTGGGGTCTTCGGGGGCGCGGGGCAGCTCGGCGCGGCCGTGGGCACCGCTCTGGCCTTTTTTGTCGGCGGGCACGGGGCCGTCGTATTTCTTGCCGCCGCGGTGGTTGGCATAGCGCCGGGCGCGGGTGTAGCCCATCTGTAAAAACTTGCGGGCCATATCGGCACCCACAAAGTCCTCTTCGCGCAAATACGCCTCAAACAGCGCGTATATCTTCTCCGATGACTCCTGGGCCACCTCCGGCGTGCGGAAGCGCCAGTGGGGCAGAATCTCCGACTTATAGGGCTCTACCAGCAATACCCCCTGCTCGCCTTTGCCCACGCGGTACAACTCCGGGTGCTGGCGGAAGTCGGTGTGGTGAAAGTCAAGGTCGTAGTCGAACGGCATGGCGCAGGCAGGGTCAGGCAACTTTATACGCTGAAACCCGCGGCGTGGTCATTTGTCCTGCTTTTCCACATGGCAGACTTTTTCCCGTGGATAACTACTGCTGCACGTCAACTGCCAACGAAAGGCGCAGGCCCATCCAAATGCCCCGGCGAAGCTCTTCCGCTTTTCCACAGAGTTAATAACTTTTTAAATTCATTTTTTAAATTTTTCTCTTTTATCCCTATCGTTAGGGGTGTGCATAAGTTGATAACCTTGGGAGGTTATCAACAGGGCTGATAACTTGTGTATAAAGATGAGGTTATCCACTGTCTATCAACAGGGTGTGTGGATAATAAATCGCTGATAAATAATAAGTTATCGTAATTATTCACAATCCACAGGCTTGTCCACAAATCCACTATTCACATTCACATCCCGATGTGGATAGTGGTTTTTTTCGGGGGTAGTTATCCACGCTTGTCCACACCCAATTTCACCTGTAAACGTTATCCACGGTGCAAAAAAACTTATCCGCTTTTTATCCACGGGTTATCCCCATGTTTCCACCCTATTATCCACATATTATGTGGGTTGCGGAAAACACAGTGGATAAATATGTGGATAAAAGTGAGGGTACCCCTCAATAAGCCCATACGGGCACTTTTGTATGTGAATAACTCATATAGCCGACATTCTATCCATGCTTTCAAGGCCGAAAGCAGGATGAGCAGCAAAGCAAAAGGCCTGACTGAAAAGCCAGGCCTTTTGCTGCAACCAGCATAGGAGAACGGTAGGCTTAGGGCCGCGCCAGATCTGCATTGGCCGGACCCATCACTAAATGTCCATAGGCATCAAAGCGTGAGCCGTGGCACGGGCAGTCCCAACTGGTTTCTAACGCATTCCAATGCACCACGCAGCCTAAGTGCGGACAAATAGCAGAGCACTCGTGCACTTGGCCTTCCGCATCTTTATACACCGCTACTTTCGCTACGCCGCGCCGCAGTACGGCACCGGTACCAGGCGCAATACCATAGGCCGAAGCTACGTCGCCGCCTGTGAGCAACTCCGTATAGTCAGCCACCACACGGGCATTTTCACGGACAAACTCTTTGAGCGATTCTGCTTTGAACGTCACGCGGCCTGGGTCATAGAGCTGCTCCCAGGGGTTGGGCCGCTCTAAAATAAGGTCGCGCAGCAGCATGGCGCCCAGCGTGCCGTGCGTCATGCCGTGGCCCGAGTCGCCGGTGATGATGTACACGTTTGGCTCGTCCAGTGGGTTGCGCCCAGCGTAGGCCAGGCTGTCGTTGGGTTCCAGCACCTGGCCCGACCACCGATAGTCGATGGCAGTGATGGCCGGGAAATGTGCCCGCGCCCACTCCTCCAAGCAAGCCAACCGGACCTGCGGGTCATCGTGACCAACGGAGTGGTCTTCGCCCCCAATAATCAGCAAATCGTAATCGGCTGGCTGACCAGTGGTATCCTGCACCGGCTGCACCCGAATATAGTGGTAGGGGTCGGCGGTATCCCAGTACAGAGCCGTTGTGACGGCCCCGCGCGGAACCTGCGCCCCTACCACATAGGTGCGGTAGGGACCTTGTTTGGTGTGCATCACCAAGCGGTCGATGCAGGGCGTGTTGGTGGCTACTACCACTGCCTGAGCTTGTACTTCAAAGCCTTCGGTAGTACGTACCAGTGCCGTATCGCCGCCCTCTACTTCGGTCACGTGGGAGTGCGTAAAGATCTGGCCGCCCTGGGCTACAAGGGCCTGCGCCACACCGCGGAGGTACTTGATGATATGAAACTGGCCCTGATTCGGAAAGCGCAGGCACTCGCCAGTTTGGAAACCCGTGGCGCCGGCATCGGGCAGCCACTCTACCCCGGTAAGCCCGGCGCGGTGCGCGGCATCGCGCTCGTCCAGCAGCTCCTGGTGCGTGCCGTTTTGGGGTAGAAACAGGTAGCCATTCAGGCGGCTGAAATCACAGGAAATCTGCTCCTCGGCCACTATTTTCTCAATCTGGTCGATGGCGGTGGAGTGGCTTTCGGCGGCCAGGCGGGCGCCATCCTGCCCAAACAACTGCTCCAGGGAGGTGTAACGGTCGTCGAGGGCGTTGGAGAGGTGAGCAGTCGTGCGGCCGGTTTCACCACTTGCTATGTTGCCATCTTCTAGCACGGCTACTCGCTTTCCTTCTTTGCTGAGCAAATACGCAGTAGTGAGGCCGGCAATACCGGCCCCTACCACCACTACATCTACAGTAAGGTTCTCACGAAGGGGCGAGAAGGTAGGCAGAGCTTCTGCGGTAGCAAACCAGGTAGGCTGCGTGGCGCCGGAAGTACGGGCGGGGTTAATAAATTCGGACATAGCGAAGGAAGTGAAGTACACCAGCAAGTACGGGCAGGACTGAGAGGTAGTTAAGGAGGAGCTTCTGCCTTCTCAGTGTATTCTACCCGCCTCAGTAGATAGTTTGCCCTACCTGCTCAGCCAGAAAAAAGCCCCTGCTGAGTACAGCAGGGGCATTAGAATAGGTAGTACTGGAAAAACGACGTTAGAATGCAAGAGGATACTCCTGCTCCCAGTCGGCGCGAACGGGTTGCAGCACCGGCCCCAGATACACGGGTTCGGGTGGGCGTTGCAGGTCAGGGTCGCCGCCCTGCCATTGGCCGTCGTTGTTTGCATCGATGAGCACGCGCAGGCGATAGGTGCCCGGCGGCAGGTGGTCGAAGCGGTAGGTGCCTTTGGGACTATTGAGCACGGCCACCGGCACATAGTTCTGATCCACTACCTGCACCTGGTAGCTCTTGTAGTTGGTTTGCACCTTACCCGATATACTACCCGTGCTCGACTGCTCGCTCACACCCAGCTTCAGCGGCCGGAAGCCCAACGACTGCCCCGTAACGGCCTGAATGGCTGTGCTGTCGAAATTCAGCACCACTGTTTTTTCGGCTTTGGTATCCAGGGTGATGGTTAGCTCGGTGTGGTTGGCATTCAGGCGGCCATCTTTGGGTAGGCGCAAGGCGCGTCGGGCTGCTGTGGAGTCTTCGGTGAGTGTGGCAAAGGGCTTGTCGGGCGCCACGCGCACGGGCACTGCAAACTGCACTTTCAGCTGGCCCTGCCGGTACACCTGTTGGGGGTTGCCCTCCACTGCGTAGCCCACAGCCCGGCGGGCAGGTTCCTTGCCCTGGAAGCGCACGTTGAGGGTATCGCGGCCCACGTTGCCGGCGCTGTCGGCGGCCGTGAGCAGGTAGCGGCCTTCCGCAAAGTCGGGCGTTTTGAACACCAGCAGCGTTTTGCCCTGCTCGGCCAGTAGCACGCCTTGGTTGAGCGCAGCCGTATCGGGGCGGGCAGCCGTACCGGGCAACGGCGCTAAACGCGCCCGGCGCAAGCCCTCATTAAACGCCACCTTGAACCGGGTAGGCTCGGGCTGCTGACTGGTGATAAGCGGCCGGCGGGCATCGGGGCGCGTTAGCAGCAGGCGCACCGAATCCAGAGCCGTGCCTACCTGAACGGGCTCGGGCAGGTAGGCAATCTTCTCCCCTTCCTCGTAGCGGTAGCTTTGGTTTTTATCGACCAGCGCATACAAGTTGTACGAACCTTCTTTAAGATTTTCGAGGGTGAAGGCGCCAGCTTTATCGGTGCGGGCAAGGTAGTAGGGCCGCCCCTTGCGCACCGAAAAGGTGGTATCGTTGGCCGGATATAGCATCACGGAGGCGTTTTCCACGGGCTTGGCGGTGAGCAGGTCCGTGACCACACCCTGTATCATGGCCGAGTCGAGCTGCGGACCGGTACTGAAGGCCAGACGCACGTTTTTGGCCTTGTTCTTCTCGGTGATGTCCACCACAGCATCGCCAAAGTTGAAGGAGTACGTGGTATTAGGCGCAAACGGCTTGTCGTAAATCAGCGAAATACTTGTGCGGTCCTCACGCACTTTGTAGCGGTTCTCGTCCGGAATCAGTGGCGCCACAATCAGGTTCTTGGCTAAGTCCTGCAACTGCACCTCCTCCGAAAACTCCAGTTGAATGGTTTGGGTGGTCACGTTGCGGGTGCCGTTGGGTGGTGTGGTGCTCACCAGCTTAGGCGGGGTCGTGTCGCGAGGGCCGCCGTCGGGAGAGGCAATACTGGCACAGCCGCTCAGCAGCGCCCAACTGGCTACCCACTTCATCCAACCCGCATGCTTAAATCGCATCATAAATTAACAGACAAAACAGCGGCGGCGGCGCGAAGCTCTGGCCTCTCTCACCGCCGCCTAATAGTACTTGACTTGTTGCTCAACTGCTTAGCCCCTCCCCTACCCCACCGGGGCATCGTCTAGCGCCGAGTAGCTACGTAAATCAAGCTGGAATATTGTCCGCCGTGCTGGGCAGCGTAGCGGTTCGACTGGTAGCCAGCCTTCAACACAGCCAGCATCCCCTGGCCCTGCTCGGCGCGGTGTTTCTCGCTGAGCATGCTCACGTAGTAGGCATCCAGGGCCATCGGGAGCGTCTCGCGTACCTGCATTTTGTGCTTTTTGAGCAGCAATTGCATGGTGGCGGGCGCAAAGTGGTAGAGATGCCGCGGCACATCGTAGGCGGCCCAATCCTGGCGGTAGTGCTGGGCATCGAGGCTTTCTACATTGGGCACGGCAATGATCAGCACGCCCTCAGGCTTCAACAGCTGGATGAGCTGCCGCAGGGTTTCGCTCAGGGTATGAACGTGTTCCAGCACGTGCCAGAGCGTGATAACATCGAATGAGCCAGCCGGCAGTTTGCTTAGTTCTTCGGGTGTGCCCACGCTGGCTCCTACCCTACCCACAGCTTCCTGGCGGGCACGGGCGTTGGGCTCCAGGCCGTGCACCTGCCAGCCGCTACTTTTGGCTGCCGCCAGAAAATGGCCCGTACCGCAGCCGTAGTCCAACAGCTTGCCCTTGCCCGGAACCAGCTTGTTGATAAGGCCCACCTTGCGCCGCATCGTAAAGAAGCGTGCCACTTTGTAGGCCTGGTTGATGACGCCCGCCGCACCGCTGTGGTGCGACACGTACTCGTCCGACTCGTAGTAGCGCCCGATGCTGGCCGTATCGGGGCGCGGGTTGGTGAACTGAAAGCCGCATGCCCGGCACTGCTGGATGGCGAAGCTCTCCTTGCTCACCGACTTATCCTCGACCACCAACTTATTTTGGAGGTCTGACTTTCCACACACCGGACAAGCCTCTAAACGTTCGTAAGACACAGAAATGAAATGTTGAATAGCAGACGTATGAACGTCACATAGTGAGCGCAACGCAGCAAAGGTGAAGCATCTCTACCGCAATAGTACTTCTTATTGGGTGAGAGTACTGCTGTAGTAGAGATGCTTCACCTTTGCTGCGTTGCGCTCAACAGGACCAATTTATCACGTTGAACTGAAATTACCTGCCCAGATATACCATCAGCACCGAAACATCGGCCGGGCTCACGCCGCTGATGCGGCTGGCTTGGCCCAGCGTTTCGGGCTGAATCTTGAGTAGCTTCTCGCGGGCTTCGTGCGAGAGAGCGGGCATGGCCTTGTAGTCCAGCCGACCCTGAATCACGAAGTTTTCCAGCTCCTGCACGCGGGCAGCCTGCTGGTGCTCCTTGGCCAGGTAGTTTTCGTACTTCACCAGGATAATGGCCTGCTCCAACGCCTCGGCCCGGTAGGGCGCCAGCGCCAGCGTGAGGCCGGGCAGCACGCGGGTGAGGCTCTCCAGCTCCACGTTGGGGCGGCGCAGCAAGTTCACGGCGCGGGTTTTCTCGTGGATAGTAGCCGAGCCTAGTTCCTCTAGCAAGCTGTTGATTTCGTGGGGCTCAATGGCAAACTTGCCCAGCAGCGTCAGAACCTCTTGCGTCTGCTGCTCCTTCTCGCGCACCATCTGCATGCGTTCTTCCGAGGCCAGGCCCAGCTCGTAGCCCAGCGGCGTGAGGCGCAGGTCGGCGTTGTCCTGGCGCAGCAGAATGCGGTGCTCGGCGCGGCTCGTGAACATGCGGTAGGGCTCATCGGTGCCTTTGTTCACCAAGTCATCAATGAGCACGCCGATGTAGGCCTCGCTCCGCTTGAGCACGAAAGGAGCTTTGCCATGCACTTTGTTGTGGGCGTTGATGCCGGCCATCAGGCCCTGGCACGCTGCTTCCTCGTAGCCCGTGGTGCCGTTGATCTGGCCCGCGAAATACAGGTTTTTGATACGCTTGGTTTCCAGCGTGAGGGCTAGCTGGGTAGGCGGAAAGAAGTCGTACTCGATGGCGTAGCCGGGCCGGAACATCTTGGCCTTCTCAAAGCCTGCAATCTTGCGCAGGGCGCGGTACTGCACATCCTCGGGTAGGGACGAGCTGAAGCCGTTCACATACACTTCCACCGTGCTCCAACCCTCGGGCTCCACAAAAATCTGGTGGCGGTCCTTGTCGGCGAAGCGGTTGATTTTGTCCTCCACGCTTGGGCAATACCGCGGCCCCAGTCCCTTGATGCGGCCCTGGAACATAGGCGACTTCTCGAAACCCTCGCGCAGGATTTCGTGCACCTCGGCGTTGGTGTAGGTGATGTAGCACGGGCGCTGCTTGGCTAGCGCGGGCGTGTCGAGGTAGGAGAATTTGCTGGGGACCTCGTCGCCGGCCTGCTCCTCCATTTTGGAGTAGTCCAGGGAGCGGCCATCCACGCGGGGCGGGGTGCCGGTTTTCATGCGGCCGGCTTCAAAGCCCAGCTCTTTCAGCTGCTCCGTAATGCCGGTGCTACCGCGCTCAGCGGCCCTACCCCCACCAAAGTTTTTCTCGCCAATGTGAATCAGGCCGTTCAGGAAGGTGCCGTTGGTGAGTACCACCGACTTGCCCCGGAACTCGATACCGAGTTGGGTTTTGACGCCCACTACCGTATCGTTTTCCACCACCAAGCCCAGCACGGCTTCCTGCCAGAAGTCTACATTGGCAATGCCTTCCAGCGTGAGGCGCCACTCCTCGGCAAAGCGCATCCGGTCGCTCTGCGCGCGCGGGCTCCACATGGCGGGGCCTTTGGAGCGGTTCAGCATCCGGAACTGAATCATGGTTTTGTCGGTGATGATGCCCGACTGCCCGCCCAAGGCGTCTACCTCGCGCACGATCTGCCCTTTGGCTACCCCGCCCATAGCCGGGTTGCACGACATCTGCGCGATGGTGTTCATGTTCATCGTCACCAGCAGCACTTTCGAGCCCAGGTTGGCGGCGGCGGCGGCGGCCTCGCAGCCCGCATGGCCCGCGCCCACCACAATCACATCGTATTCTTCTTGCTGAAACATGCCTTCTTAATAGAATTTCTCCGCATAGAGTTTCACGCTGTGCTCTACATAGCGTTTCGCACCGGGTAGAGGCACAATATTTTGTGTCTCGTCGTTGCTGATGTTGTTTGGCTGGTGCAGTTCCGGCGGTTCAACGACGAGACACAAAATGTTGTGTCTCTACCCCGTACTCTGGACCAAAAGCCGTTGCAAAGATACGCAGCCCGTGAGTTAGTCTAGTTCCTGCTCATCCCAATCAAGCATCAGCTCAGTGGCTTGCCGGTTCACCTCGTCCCAGGTAAACGGGAGCCATTGGTCGCGCAGGCAGTCGAACACCTCCATGGCAGGTAGGCAGGGAAACAGCTTGTAGTCGAACTTGGGGTAGTCGTGCACCAGGTAGCCAGGGTAGTAATACTGCATGTGCCGAGCGCGAGCGTGGTTTATCTTCAACAGCATCAGGTACTTGCCCAGGCTGTTTTTGCGATAGGCCGGGTCGTAGAAGTTCATGATGCCCGCCAGGCTGCGGGTGCCGCTATCGAAAATACCGGTCGCAATCAGCTGCCCATTGTCGCGCACTTCCAGCACTTCTGTGGTGAAGATGTTGTGGGTAGCACCGGCCAACAGAAACGCCTCTACCGAGGGCGGCGCATCAAAGGTGATGGAAGCGCGATACTGCGCGTAAAGCGTTTCGTATTCGTCGGTGAGCCGAAAGGGCTGGATGGAAACGTCGAACGGCTCGTTCAGGCGTAGCAGGCGGCGCTGCTCCGGTCCCCACGTTACGTTGTCGAGCGCCAAGCGCAGCCAATGCACTGTGTGCAGCGTGTCGCTGATGGGTAAGAAACGACACGTAAACAAGTCCTGATGCATCCGGTAATAGCCCTGGCCTAGGTAATAATCCAGCATATTGCCCGGAATAATAGGAAATGGAGGGGGCACGGCGGACATAGAAGGATAACGTAGGTAGGGCTTGTCATTCCGAGCAGCGAGAGGAATCTGAATCACCGGTCCTAGCAGTTTGCTCAGATTCCTCGCTGCACTCGAAATGACAATGGAGAGGCAACAATACAGAAAACGCCCGCATTTCGGCGGGCGTTCCTAAAAAATCAATCAACGAAAAACGGATGCAAAATGCTTAGAACGTGCGCAGCAAGAGGCAGTCGTCTTCTTTCTTACGCATGGCCGTTTGACTCAGCAAGTCTTTGTCGGCGTAGCCCAGCAGGTGCAACACGCCATGAATCATCACGCGGTGCAACTCGTCGCGGAACGTAATGCCGAGCTGCTGTGCATTCTCGCGAATGCGCTCTACGGAGATAAAAATATCCCCCTCAATCACGTCCGACGTGTCCGAGTTATCGAAAGTGATAACGTCGGTGTACGTGTCGTGGTCGAGGTACTCCACGTTCACCTGGTGCAGGTACTCATCGGAGCAGAAGATGTAGGTCAGCTGAACGATTTCGTGTTCGTGCACCGCCGCAATCCGCTCAATCCAGGAAGTGAGTTCGGCCGCATCAGATAGCTCGAAATCCACTTCTTCCACGATAAACTCGATGCCAGGCGTTTCGTGGCGCGGCTCGTCGTGCAAAAACTCGTCGTGTTCAGCTGTGTTCATACCGAAACTTAGGCCGTGGTGTGGTCAGAAGATGAGTCGATAGTAGCGGGTGCAGGGGCGAGCAGGAACGTGAGTTGCACGTTGCGACCCTCCTGGGTGAACTCCACCTCGTCGGCGAGGTGGCGAATGAGGAAGATACCGCGGCCACCAGGGTTTTCCAGGTTTTCGGGGGCCGTGGGGTCCATCAGGTTGTCGTAGTCGAAGCCTTCGCCTTCGTCCTGTACTTCAAACTTCAGGCGGTCTTGATCTACGTACAGCGACAGAAACACGTTCTTGTCCTTGTCGAACTTGTTGCCATGCCGAATGGCGTTGTTCACCGCTTCGGTGACGGCCACCATGATGTTGCCGTAGATGTCGTCTTCAATATGGAAGGTATCCTTCGAATTGTCGATGAAACTTTCCACTACTCGGATGTTCTCGACCAGCGAAGGAATTTGGATTTTAACCTGCTTCATAAGGGGTTGGTAAGAGGGGCAGCGGCGGTAAAAATAAGGAGAGCTATTTCATTTTCTGAAAATATTCGCTGACCTCCCGCTGATAGTAGGGCGTGAGGGCGGGCGGCACCGTACGGAGCAGCTCCGTTTGCCGGGTTTTCTGCTGCTTGTATTTTTCAAAAGCAGGTGGAAAAACCGGCGGGCGGTTCTGCGCCGTTTGCGCTTCACGGCGTTCCTCCTGGTCGCGCTCCTGGGCCGATTTCTCGGCTTCCAGCAAGCGAGTAAGGATTTGTTGCTGGCGCATGATAGTCTGTTCCGTCAGCCGCTTGTTTACGAGGTCGGTTTCGGTTTGTTCCATCATTTTTTTGAGTTCCCCCGTTCCGCTTCCGCCGCCCTCGCCTTTGCCTTCCTTGCCGCCGGGTTTCATCTGGTCCATTTTCTGGAGGGCATCGCGCAGCATTTGTTGCTGCCCGGCTAGCTTGGCCAGCTCCTCCGACAGCGCCCTACCCGATTTGCCGCTCTGCTGGAGCTGCTGAATCTGCTGGTTGAGCTGCTGCTGCATGCGGCCCAGCTGGCCCTCGCCGGCGCTGCTACCCTTCTTCTTTTTGCGGCCGGGCTTACCGCCGCCCTGCTGCTGCTGGTTTTGCTGGCTTTGGCGCTGCTGTTCCTGCATCTGTTTCAGGGCGTCGTTCAGCATCAGGGCCAGGTTGTTCATGCTGGTCATGGCCTGCTGCTGGCTGGCAGTGGCGCGGCGCACGTCGCGCTGCTGAATGTGGTTCATCGACTCATCCATGCGGCCGTTCATCTCCCCTACCTCGCGCGTCACGAAGCTCTGGAGCTGGAAAACTTTTTTGGCCAAAGCATACAGCGAGTCCTGCACTACGCGGGCGTCGTCGCGGAGCTTGCGTTGCTGCTGGCCCAGCTGCACAAAGCGCGGGTCCTGCTGGTCTACCTGCCGGAACTGCTTCATCACGCCTTCCTCATCGAAGCTCAGCTTGAGCAGGTTTTCCAGGATGTCGCGCAGCCCGTCGATGTTCTGCTGCTGCTGGTCCTGCTCCTCCTGGTCCATTTGCTGCTGCATTTCCTGAGCCATTTGCTGCATCTTCTGGGCCGCTTGCTTCTGGGCTTGGCTGGCTTTCTGGTTCTGATTTTTCTGAAGCTGCTGCTGGCTTTCCTGCATCTGCTGGTCTACCTGCTGCTGCTCCTGCTTCATCTCGTCGGCTTCGTTTTCGCCGCCCAGCTGCTCGTCCATCTTCTTCAGGTCCTGCAAGTCCTGCTTGATTTCCTCAAACTGCTCCTTGGCCTGCTGCTGTTGCTGCTTTAGCTCCTCGTTCTTCTGCTTCTGCTGCTCGTTGCTGAGCTTGTTGTCCTGGTTGTTCTTGTCGTTTTGCTGAATTTGCTCGGCCAACTTCTTCTGCTCTTCGGCCAGCTTTTGCAGCTTGTCGAGGGCCGCGTCCTGCTTCTGCTCAAACTGCAATTGCTTGAACATCTCCAAAGCCCGCTCAAGCTCTTTCTGCAAGGTTTGCTCCTTGTTTTCGAGCTTTTGCAGGAGCTGCTGCATATCCAGCTGGTTGTGGTCTTGCTGGTTTTCCAGGAGCTTTTGTAGTTCCTCGTAGAGCTTCTTGGTTTCGGGGTCTAAGAGGGTTTCCATCAGCTTTTGTAGCTCCTGGGCCTTTTCGGCCAGCTCCTGACTTTTCGGGTCCAGCTCGTTCTGCTGCTGCATCATCTGCTCGAAGGCCTGCTTCATGTCGGCTAGCTGCTGATCTACCTGCTTTTTGTCTTCCAGCATGTTCTGCAATTGCTTGCGGTCCTGGAAGCTCAGCTCACGCTTAGTCTTCAGCTTGTCGTCGGTTTTGGCCATTTCGCGCTCCAGCTGCTTGCTCTGCTCACCGGCGCGGCTTAGCTGGTTCTGCACCGCCGCCGACTTCTGGGCCAGTTGCTCGCGCTGGGCCGCCCGCGAGGGTAGGCGGTACTCAGCCTGCCGCGTGCGCGCCGATTTGGGGCCGTGCACGCCGTCGTTGTCCCACACCTGCACGTAGTATTCCAGCCGGTCGCCGGGCTTCAGGTTGAGGGCGCGCACGTCCCACTGGTAGGCATAGGCCTGGGCCGTGCCACTTTGCAGGGGTAGGGCGCGGGTCTGGTAGGGCGCACCAGGGTTTTTGCCAGCCACACGGTAGTGCAGTTGCAGGCGCGAGAGGCCATAATCGTCGCGCACGGTGCCGCCCAGGGCCAGAAACTGTCGGGCCGTGGTGTCGGCAAAGGTTTCCAGGGTGATGTCGGGCGCCTGGTCGGGTAGGGCCGTGAGCTGGTATTGGATCGGGTCGCGGTTGAGGCTGGCGGGGTTGCGCAGGCGCACCAGGTAGGGCTGGCTGCGCATCACGCGCCGCGAGGCAGTGAACTCGTCGCCATCGGCGGCAGCCGTCACGGTTTCGTTGGGATTCTGGAATACGAGTTGCAACTCGTCGGTGGCTTCGGTAGCGAAGCTCCACTGCACGGTGCTACCCTCCGGCACGGTTAGGTTGCCGGTGTTGCGGATGGTCTCAGCGGGCTTACCCAAGTAGGTAGGGTAGGAAACCCGCACGGAGAAGTCGCGCAAATCGGGGCGCTGGCGCACGCGCAAATCGTACTCATCGGAGGTGAAGCCCGCAGCGGCCAGCTGAAAGGCTACGTTCTTTTGCAGCTGCTTGAACTCGTAGCGGTAGCGGCCGTTGGCCTGCTTGGTGAGGTGCCGCTCGCGGCCGTCGTAGCGCACCGTAATGTCGTTGGGTAGGGCGTCGCCTTCCACGGCTACTTCCAAAGCAAAGTCTTCGCCCTTAAAAGCTTGCAAGTTCTTGTTCTCTACCACAAACCGAAACGGCGCGGGCGGCGAGTAGGCGCGGTTGTAGTGCAAAATGCGCTCGGTGCCCTGCACAAACAAGGCGGGGTACACCAGCAGCAGCAGGGCAATAATGCCTGCCGGCACGGCCACGTATTTCCACAGCGGCCGCGTCTGAGTTTTGATATCGATGCCTTTGGTGAACTCGAAGCCAGCGAGCTGCCCGGCACGCTGCTCCAGACTGGCGGCAATCAGAGCGTTTTCGCGAGCGTGGCCTTGCAACTGCAAGGCGTTCAGAAGCTTGTCCTGCACTTCTGGGAACAGCTCCCCTACCCGGCTGGCAGCTTGCTCGTCGGAGAGCAGGCGGCGCAGGTTGGTGAGAGCGGCCAGGGGCTGCCAGATCCAGCGCACAAAGGCGTACACCACCAGCCCTAGGAAGCCGAACAGCAATCCGCCCCGCACCCAGGTGGGTAGGTACAGAAAGTATTCGAGCAGGTTGAAGACCACGAACAGGGTCAGCAGAAGGCCCAGCGCCACCAGCCCGCCGCGCACCAGCAGGCTTAGGTAAAACTTGCGCTTAAAGGCTTCCAGCTGGGTCAGTACCCGTTGCAGGGCTGGCAGCGACGGCGTTGTAGTATCTCTGTTTTCCACTAGCGATAGGACTCAGTTCGGTTCAGGCAAGATACGGATTTGCCCGCCGGTAAAGGAACGACAACAACGGGTAGGGAAATTGTTCCGTAGGGGAGAACGGCAAATCAGAAGAATGTCATTCATCACACTAGAACGTCATTCCGAGCTTGTCGAGGAATCTCGCGTGCTGACGAAAGATACTATATACCATCAGCACGCGAGATTCCTCGACAAGCTCGGAATGACGTTCTATCAACCTCCGCAACGATGGGCGCCTGCAAGGCGCCCCTACAGCACCACGTAGGCCGGGCAGTGGTCGGAGTGCACCACGTCGGGCAGCAGGCCTGCTTCTTGGATGCGTGGTTCCAGCTGTTTATCGACTAGTAAGTGGTCGAGGCGCCAGCCTACATTGCGGGCGCGGGCACCGGCGCGGTAGGTCCACCAGGAGTAGTGGCCGGCAGTGTCGCCGTGGTGGTGGCGGAAGGAGTCGGTGAAGCCATCGGCCAGAAACTCACGAAACCACTGCCGCTCCTCGGGCGTGAAGCCGGGGCTGTTCTGGTTGGTTTTGGGGTTGTGCAGGTCGATATCGGTCTGGCAGCAGTTGAAGTCGCCGCCAATCACGAGCGGCGGCACGCCTGCCGCTTGCAGCTCGCGTACATAGCGCCGAAAAAAATGCAGCCACTTCACCTTAAACGCTTGCCGCTCCGGCCCGCTGGTGCCTGAGGGCATGTAGGTATTCAAGACCGAAAACGTGTCGAAATCCAGCCGTAGCACCCTACCCTCCGAGTCGTAGTCGGTGGTGCCGCAGCCCACGGCCACGTGGTTGGGCTCTACTTTCGAGAAGGTAGCCACGCCGCTGTAGCCCGGTTTTTCGGCTGGGTGCAGGTAGATGTGGTAGCCGAGGTCGGCAAAACCGGCCACGTTCAGGGCATCCCTACCCGCCTTTATTTCCTGCAAGCACAGCACGTCGGGCTGGGCCTGGGCTACCCAGTCGAGTAGGCCCTTGCTCAAGGCCGAGCGCAGGCCATTTACGTTGTAGGTGATGATGTTCAAAACGAAGAATCCAGAAAGTAATAATGAAGGCTCAAAAGTAACTACAAACACCCGCTGGAAGTGCCTGATGTCCTGCCAGGGGCCGCAAACTGTGGGGGTAGGGCTTCGTCGGCTAGGCGCACACTGCTTCGGCAGGGCCGCCGTGCCCGTGCTGATCGGCCTACCCGTCGCGGGGCAGGTTTTCCGTTAGCATCGGCACAAGCTCCGCAACAGGCTGCCTGAAAATACTGGTGTTAATCAATCGGCCTTTCCAGCTAACTTGCTGGGGTAGGTCAACATTAGAAAGACATGAGCCACCTACCCAACTGCTGCTGAACGGCAGTTATCCAAGTTGTTAAAGGAAACGAAAGTCTGTCGTAGCAGCACGCCTGTTTCTCTCCTTGCGCGGAAGATTATCCGATATGTATACTTCACTGAATAGCAATGCTTAACACACGAATAGCAGCCATATTCTCGCTGGCGGCCGCCTTGGTATTCCCATCTGCTTCGCACCTTCACCGCGGGCAGACTACCCAACGCGGGTCAGCAAACGAGGCTACGTTCGCTACTAAGGAAGGTAAGGGCACCCCGAACTTTGTGCGTACGCACGGCCAATTACAGGTAAAGGGAACCCAACTCGTTGATAAAAACGGCGAAGCAATCGTACTGCGCGGCATGAGCTACGGGTGGCACAGCTTGTGGCCCAGGTTCTACAACGCGCAAACAGTGAAATGGCTGAAAAAGGATTTCAACTGCAACGTAGTCAGGGCAGCTATGGGAGTTGAGGTAGGGGAAAGATGCTACAAAAAGGACCCAGCTTTTTCGAAAGAAAAAATTCAGGCAGTAGTAGACGGCGCAATTCAATCAGATATTTACGTTATTATCGATTGGCATAGTCATAATATAAATAAAGACGAGGCCAAAGGCTTTTTTGAAGAAGTATCAAAGAAGTACGGAAAATACCCTCACGTTATTTATGAAATATTCAACGAGCCTGATTATGAAAGCTGGGAAGAAGTGAAAGCTTACTCCGAGGAAATAATTAAAACTATCCGACAAAATGATCCGGATAATATTATTCTGGTAGGCTCCCCACACTGGGACCAAGACATTAACCTAGCTGCTGCCAACCCTATCAAAGGCTATGACAACCTGATGTATACGGTTCACTTCTATGCTGCTACGCATGGTAAACAGCTCAGAGACAGAACCGATGAAGCATTAAGCCAAGGCTTGCCCGTCTTTGTCTCCGAATCTGCTGGCATGGAAGCGTCGGGCGACGGGCCGATTGATTACGCTGCCTGGCAAGCCTACGTCGACTGGATGGAAGCCAAAAAAATAAGCTGGATTACCTGGTCGGTATCCGATAAGGATGAAACATGTTCTATCCTGAAAAAAACAGCCAGCTCAGAAGGTAACTGGAAAGACCAGGATTTAAAAGACGCAGGAATTAAAGTGCGGGAATATTTACGTAAGTATAATACGGGTAAATAGGAATCAGATTTTCTAAAAATACTTCTGTTGTATTTTTAGTCGTTATTTATCACAAAATAATAAATATATAAACTGCTGCGCAGGACAATAAATTATCTGGTTTCGCTATTGCAGCGGCACGCTCACACGCGCCGAGCAACGTCTACACGCTGAATTGCGCCCGCTGTGTTGCACGGTTGTCGGCCGCCGGTCCGCTTGCTACTACTGACCGCGCTGTGGCCCGTCTGCGCCAGCGCCCGCTCGAGGAAACCACTGAAGCGTCCGCCGCCCGTGGCCGTGGCTGCACAAAACAGTTCCAGAAAAGCCGGCTGGGCAACGCAGCCCAGCCGGCTTTTCTAGGGCTATGCATCATCCAGCGAGTCGAAATACTCCACAATGTGCCATTGCAGCATGCGTTCCTGCTCCTTCAGGTTGGCAAAGGGCACGGGGCGCACCAGGCGGTAGTGCGGCCAGCCTTCTTCGTCCACGCGCTCCAGCTCGTAGTAGCCCGAGATACTGAAGACGCGGCAGGTAGCAATGTGCATCAGGTCCTGCTTTTGCTCTTTGGTGAACGGCCCGGCGCCTTGCCCCAATTCCTGCACGCCAATGAGTAGGAGCATAGCGTTCAGGTCGGGCTTTTTGCCGAAGCGCGCCTTCATCTCGTTGCGTAGCTTCAGCCAGCGGTATTCAAAATCCGCTTCCGATTCTGATTCCAGCTCGCTCATGACTGTGGGGCGTTGGCTTCTTCCTTCAAGGCCTCCCAATACTCCACGGCCCGACGGAAATGCGGAATCACGATGCTGCCGCCGATGAGGTTGGCAATGGCGAAGACCTCGTAAATCTCGGTGTCGGTGAGGCCTTCCTCGTGGCATTTGCCCAGGTGATATTTGATGCAGTCGTCGCAGCGCAACACCATGGAGCAGGCCAGACCAATCATTTCTTTGGTCTTCACGTCCACGGCGCCCTCCTGGTAGGTGTTGGTGTCGAGGTTGAAAAAGCGCTTGATGACCTTATTATCAGCCGCCATGATCTTTTCGTTCATCTGCTGGCGGTAGTCGTTGAATTCGGTGACGAGGGACATGGGAGGAGGTGGTGAAGGTGTGAAGTGGTGAGTTTTTTGAAGATGGAGGATCTATAACCCAAAAGTACTTCCAAAGTCCCGCACCCATGCTGCTCGCCCCGCTCGCCGATTTCGTTTCGTTGCTGTTTCCTCGTGTGTGTCTGGCTTGCGAGGAACCTCTGGCGCGGGGCGAAAGCCACATCTGCACCAGTTGCCGCGCCCAGCTCCCCTACACCGACTACCACCTCCTACCCCCAACGGAAAACCCGTTGGCCCGGCGCTTCTGGGGCAAAGTGCCCGTGGCACACGCATTTAGCTACCTGCGGTTTTTGCGGCGGGGTAGGGTGCAGCACCTGTTGCACCAGCTCAAATACCGCGGACAGCGGCAGGTAGGCGTAGTACTGGGTGAGTGGTATGGGCACGAGTTGCGCCAAACCAGTTTACAAGAAGCGTTTGATTTGATTGTGCCCGTGCCGCTGCACGCTCGTAAGTTGGCCCAGCGCGGCTACAATCAGGCTGATTGCGTGGCCGAGGGATTTGCCAACGGCTTGCAGCTGCCCTGGCATGCCCATGCGCTGCGCCGTACCACGCACACCACTTCCCAAACCCAAAAAACTCGCTTGGAGCGGTGGCAAAACGTGGCCACCGTATTCGAAGTAGCCCTACCCGACCTGGTAGCCGGACAGCGTATTTTATTGGTAGACGATGTGCTGACCACCGGTGCTACCCTCGAAGCCTGCGCCGTAGCGCTGTTGGCGGCAGGTGCCAATACTGTCAGCATTGCTACCCTGGCCTGTGCCGATAGGTAGGGCCTTGCCAACGGGCGCCGTACTTTTGCGGTTTCGCTTGTTACCTGTGTATGGCACTTTCTGATTTGACCCTGTACGACCCCTTCGAAGGGATGCGCTTTGGCCCCGAGCAATGCTTCTTATGTGGCACGCCTACTAACCCACACGCTGATGTAGTGCCGGTGTTTGCCCCTTGGCTGATGGAGCGCTACCAATTGGCTGAACGGCCCATTCAGCTGCTCGACCAGAGCATTACTACCTACCAAAACCTTACTATTCCGTGTTGCGCACGCTGCCGTACGCAGCACGTAGAGCCACTGGAAGCGCAAGTAGCCGAAGCGGCCGCCGCGGGTCTATCTGCGCTGCGGGCGCTAGACGAGAAAACGCTGTTTCTGTGGCTGGGCAAGATGTTCTACGGCGTGCTGGTCACGGAACTGCTCACGGAGCTGAATCCGCTGATTAAGCCGCGCTATCCGCTGGCCGAAAACGCACAGATGTTCCGCCGTTTTCAGGCGTATTTCCAGACGTTGCAGGCTTTGCGCGTGCCCATTGAGTTTGATGATTTCGTGCCGGCTTCGGTCTTCATTCTGGAAGCCGATGCCGCCCAGCCCGCCCTACCCTTCGAGTACGACGACGACCTGACCACTACGGTGTTCAGTATCAAGCTCGATAACGTGGTGATTACCAGTTGCCTGGTTGATAATGGGATTATCCGACAGGCAATGCGCGGCATCTATCAGCAGGCGCAGCGGCCGCTACACCCAGCGCAAATTGCTGAGTTTAAGGCACGACTCTACTATGCGGCCTACCTGTTCAATGTAGTGCCGGATTATTTTGCCCGCCCGGTGCGCCCCGAGGACGACCACGTGGTATACGATACTCTGATTGATGATGTAACCGGACCGATATTCAACCCTTGGGAAAACAGCGGCTATGGTCAGGCCTTGCTGGAAATGTGGAAACCGTGGCATATCCCACTGTCGGAGATTATGCAGGATCCAACGCAACCCCTTAGCTTTCTGTATGATGCGCAGGGAAATCCGCAAGCAGTAGAGGCAGTGGCTGCCATGCTGGCGCAACGCCCCGAGGATAAGAGCCGGCTTAACTAGCCTGCCATTCGGGTAGTTCGGGCGGCGTTTCTTCCACCTTCTTGATGGTCACGTCGTCCCACTTGCCGTAAATTTTCTCGTGCCGACCTACCAGCAAGTCAATAGTGCGGTGAAGTCGCCGGTTCATGGTGTCGTGTATAACATACACACCGTCTAGCTCTGGCGAAATGCCTTTCACCTTCACCGAGTCGCCGAAGGCAAACTTGCCGCCCCAGGGTTTCAGCATATCCCGGGAAAGGGCCATCCAGCGTCGTTTGCTGGAATGATGACGTGAAATGCGAGAGTTGTCAGCCGTGATAAACGGCTCACTATCAGTCTGACTGGCTTTGGCCGAGTAAACGGTAGCCGTGACGCGATACGACGCAATCCGGCGTGGGGCATGGTAAGTAAGCGGCTCAGGACGCGGCAGCAGCAAGGCTACCGGCCGGGGGCTCAACTGCGCTACCGTAGAGGGTAGGGCCGCCGGTTGCATTATGATGCGGGCCGGGAACAGGAAAGTGAGCAGAAATAAAGCAATGGACATCAACGTAGCTTTTGTGGACTCTTGCTTAGCCTGAAGAGGGTAGGCAGCCGGCCAATCCGGCTAACAGGAAAGGCATTTTGCGCTATAAAGAAGCGAAAACGCCGATGTGTTCAAGAAAAATAGGGAGCCAGAATACGGTAACAAGTAGCGGAAGTGGCAGGTCCGCTCCTATGCTAAAGACAATAAATAGGACGGGTATTGGCTAATTGCTGGCAAAGATACAACTATTTATTAATTGAATCCTGCAACGCCACTCCGCCAGCGTTAGGAGGCTGTGAAGAAAAGAAGATGGGCGCTTCGCTAAATTTTTTAGCATATATAAGCACCGTACCGCAGTCGTTAAGGGCCATAGTACGTAAGAGGTGGCGCAGGGTTACCATAGGCAACCGCAAAGTGAACCCTAGCGATATTAACGCCGCGTACGCGGGGCCGTATGAGGAAAGTATCGTTGCAACCCTATTCTTCTTTTCCTCACCTACACCTTTCTTTTCTATGCTTTCCCTCGTTTCTCAAATACACAGCCGCTTCGCTCTACCAACGGGCGCTGGTATGCTGGCGCTGCTGCTGGCCACCGGCTGCTCTTCGCCTACCCCCGGCACCAATACCGACGCCAACACGGATATTGACTCAACCCAACTGGTAGGGCGCGCCGTTGCCCCAAGCGGCTCCGCCAACTCCCCTTTGCAAATAGTTGCTGCTTTCCGCGAGCCGCAGATTGTGGGCGTGGCTGTGCTGCCTGACGGCCGCGTGTTTGGCGACTTTCCGCGCTGGGACAACAACCCCGTTTTTCCTATTGCCGAAATTGGGCCTAACAATTCCCTCAAGCCCTACCCCGATGCCGCGTGGTGCACCTGGAATGAAACCACCCGCGACGAGCCGCAAAAACACTGGATCTGTCCGCAGAGCGTATACGCCGACCGCGCCGGTATGCTGTGGGTGCTCGACCCGGCTGCACCCGGCCTGAAGGCCACGGTGCCTGGTGGGCCAAAGCTGGTCAAGATTGACCCCAAGACGAACACGGTGGTGCAGAATATTGCCTTTCCCGAGAGCGTGGCTCCCCGCAAGTCCTACCTCAACGACGTGCGCGTGGATACGCAGCAGAACTACGCCTACATTACCGAGTCGGGTGAGGGTAGCTTGGTTGTAGTAGACCTGGGCTCGGGCAAGGCACGCCGGTTGCTGGTAAAGCATCGCTCTATGGTAGGCGATACTACGCTCAATATTAAGGCCGATGGACAGCTATTGGTTGATCCGACCGGCAAGCAGGGGCAGTTCAATGCCGACGGCATAGCGCTGAGCCAGGACGGGCAGTATCTCTATTGGAAGCCCCTGACCAGCTACGGCCTCTACCGCATCAAAACCGAAGCACTGCGCAACGCTAGTCTAAACGATGCGCAGCTGGCTGCTCAAATAGAAGACCTAGGGAAAGTACCCGCCTGCGACGGCATGATTCTCGACGCAAAAAACAACCTGTATCTGACAGCCTTCGAAGATCATTCCATCAAACGACGCACGCCAGCCGGCAAGATTGAAACGGTAGTGCAGGACCCGCGCCTGGAGTGGCCGGATACGTTTGCATTCTCTGCTGATGGCAGCACCTTGTACGTCACAAATTCAGCCATTCATAAGACGCCTACCTGGAACAAAGGGGTTGGCCAGCAGGACCAACCTTATCATATCTTTAAAATGAGCTTGTCGAAATAGAATCACGTAGATATCCTTTCTTTTTAAAAGCCTTTTCCTCCAGGAAAGGGCTTTTTTTTATTACTTATAGCGCACAACATCGTAAGAAAGAAGGACTACCTCGTGAAATACTCTGTAATTCGCTGACAATAAGAAGTATTTGAAAATACGAATACGTGTTTTTGTCTTTTGGTCAGGTAGTTTACCTTTGCTTTTGACTCATCAGCGCCCTTATCTCACCCACCTTATGGATGCTTACTCTTATATCGCCAACGCGCATGGCGATTATATCGACCAGCTGTACCAAGCGTACAAGCAAAATCCCGATTCGGTAGATTTTGGCTGGCGAAAATTCTTTGAAGGCTTTGACTTCTCGCAGCAGTATCCTGCCGAGGGTGAAGTGCCTGCTACAGCCAATGGCGCCACTACTGCTACACCGCCCAGCCAACCGCGGCCTGCTGTGCCTACCCTAGAGGCTATTTCGGAGCAGCGCCCCGGCTACGGCGTGCTGAATACCTCGGCCTCTACCGACGACGCAGGAACGCTACGCAATACCAATGAGGCAGCACCGGACAAAGAAACAGCCGTTCGCAACCTGATTTATGCGTATCGCAGCCGCGGCCATCTGCTGGCCAGAACCAATCCTGTGCGCCAGCGCAAAGACCGCAAGGCTCGTCTCGACTTAGCTAATTTTGGCCTGAGCGACGCCGACCTCGATACGTCTTTCCGCAACGGGGCTATCCTAGGGCTGGGCGATGCGCCTACCCTGCGCGAAATTATTGCGGGCTTGCAGTCCATCTACACGGGCACAGTAGGCTTCGAGTACATGTACATCCGCGACCCGCAGGTACTAGACTGGTTCCGCACCAAAGCGGAGCACGATGCCCTGAACTTCAACCCATCAGCTGACTACAAAAAGCGGATTCTGCGTAAGCTGAACGAGGCGGTGGTATTCGAGAACTTTCTGCATACCAAGTTCTTGGGACAGAAGCGCTTCTCGCTGGAAGGTGGCGAAACCGCTATTCCGGCCCTCGATGCCATCATTGAGAAGGGTGCCGAGCTAGGCGTGCGCGAAGTGGTGATTGGCATGGCCCACCGTGGCCGCTTGAATGTGCTGGCCAACATCATGGGCAAAACCTACGAGCAGATTTTCTCAGAGTTTGAGGGTACGGCCAAGCCCGACCTCACCATGGGCGACGGCGATGTGAAGTACCATATGGGCTATTCGTCGGAGGTACAAACCGAATCGGGACACCAAGTGAACCTGAAGCTGGCGCCCAACCCCTCGCACTTGGAAGCGGTGAACCCGGTGGTAGAAGGCCTAGTGCGCGCCAAGATTGAGCACGAGTATCAGGACGACTACCATAAAATCCTACCCATCCTCATCCACGGCGATGCCGCCTTGGCAGGCCAGGGTATTGGCTACGAATTGACGCAGATGTCGCAGCTGGAAGGCTACAAGACTGGCGGTACGATTCACTTCGTCATCAACAACCAGGTAGGCTTCACCACCGATTTTGAGGACGCCCGCTCCTCTATCTACAGCACCGACCTGGCAAAGATTATCGACGCGCCGGTGATTCACGTGAACGGCGACGACCCGGAAGCGGTGGTATTTGCCGTCCGCCTGGCTACGGAGTACCGCCAGCAGTTTCATGCCGATATCTTCGTGGACATGGTGTGCTACCGTCGTCACGGCCACAACGAGTCGGACGAGCCGAAGTTCACGCAGCCTACCCTCTACAACATCATCTCGAAGCACAAGAACCCGCGCGAGATTTATAACGCCCGCCTAGTAGAACGCGGTGATGTGGACGAGGAACTGGCCAAGCAGATGGACCGCGAGTTCCGCGACCTGCTGCAAGCCCGCCTCGACCAAGTGAAACAGCAGCCCCTACCCTATAAGTATCAGGCGCTGGAAAACCAGTGGCGCAACCTGCGTCGCGCCACGCCCCAAGACTTCGACCAGTCGCCGGAAACCGGCGTGAGTGAGGAAACGGTGCAGAAGGTAGGCGAAGCCCTGACGAACTTGCCCGAAGGCTTCAAGCCGCTCAAACAAATTGATAACCTGCTGAAAGAGCGCCGGAAGATGTTCTTCGAGACGCGCCAGCTGAACTGGGCCGCCGGCGAGCTGCTGGCCTACGGCTCGTTGCTGGCTGAGAACCACATTGTGCGCGTAAGCGGCCAGGACTGCCAGCGTGGCACATTCTCGCACCGCCACGCCGTGCTGCACGATGCCGAAACGTCGGCGCCCTACAACTCACTCAACCATATAAAGGGTGAGCACGAAAACCTACGCATCTACAACTCGCTGCTGAGCGAGTATGCGGTGCTGGGCTTCGAGTTTGGTTACGCCATGGCTAACCCTACTGCCCTGGTAGTATGGGAGGCACAGTTCGGCGACTTCGCCAATGGTGCCCAGACCATGATTGACCAGTTTGTGGTGTCGTCGGAAAGCAAGTGGCAGCGGATGAACGGTGTGGTGATGCTCCTACCCCACGGCTACGAAGGCCAGGGCCCTGAGCACTCCAACGCCCGCCCCGAGCGCTTTCTGCAACTGGCCGCTGAGAACAACATTGTGGTAGCCAACATCACCACACCGGCCAACTTCTTCCACGCCCTGCGTCGGCAGTTGGTGTGGGAGTTCCGCAAGCCGCTGGTCGTTATGTCGCCTAAGTCGATGCTGCGTCACCCGCTGTGCGTGTCGCCGGTAGAAGACTTTACCTCAGGCCGATTCCTGGAAGTGCTCGGCGACGACTACGCCGAGGCCAAGAAGGTGAAGCGCGTACTGCTGTGCTCGGGCAAAGTTTACTACGACCTGCTCGACGAGCAGCAGCAGTCGGGCCGCACCGATGTAGCCATCGTACGGATGGAGCAGCTGCACCCTTTCCCCAAGAAGCAACTGGATGCCGAGCTGGCGAAGTATCCGAAGGCCAAAGTGTACTGGGTTCAGGAAGAGCCCGAGAACATGGGCTACTGGAACTACCTGCTGCGCTTCATGCGCCGCGACTTGGAAGACGTAGTAGCGCGCAAAGCTTCGGCCTCGCCCGCTACCGGCTACAACAAGGTGCACGTGAAGGAGCAGAAGGACTTGGTAGCCCGTGCCTTCGACAAGCCCCGCGAAGCCGTTGCCGACGAAAACATCAAGGAAACAGTAGAAGAAGCTAAGAAGCTCGATTAATTCAGATGCCTACCCGGCTGCATTGGCTAACAGCCAGCAGCCGGGTAGGCGCGTTTATCCCATCGCCCCGCAACCCTTAACTCTCCCCACCTATGGGTCTGGAAATCAAAATACCCGCCGTTGGCGAATCCATTACGGAAGTAACCATTGCCAAATGGCTGAAGAAAGACGGCGAAGCCGTGAAGCGCGACGAAATTATCGCCGAGCTGGAATCAGATAAAGCCACGTTTGAGCTGCCCGCTGAAGCCGACGGCACCCTAAGCATTCGGGTAGCCGAAGGCGAAACCATTGGCATTGGTGCTACCATTGCCGAAATAGGTGGTGCCGATGCGCCAGCCGCTGCACCTGCATCTGACGATGCTCCGGCTGCTGCCCCTACCCCTGCCCCTGCTAACGACCCCATTACCAAAGGCGAAGAAAACCCTACTGCCAGCGACCAGGCCGGCTACGGCGGAACCCCAGAGGGTAGCCCTGCTGCCGCGCCAGCCAGCGCACCCAGCAGCGGTAGCGGCACTACCGAGATGAAGATTCCGACCGTAGGCGAATCCATTACGGAAGTAACCGTGGCGAAATGGCTGAAGCCCGATGGTGCGCAGGTAGACCGTGACGAGGTAATTGCCGAGTTGGAATCAGATAAGGCTACGTTTGAGCTACCCGCTGAGTCGGCAGGCACACTGCGCCACGCCGTAGGCGAAGGCGAAACCATTGCCATTGGCACCGTAGTAGCGCGTATTGAAGGCGGAAGTGGTGGCAGTGCTCCCGCGGCTCCTACTGCGGCTCCGGCAGCCCAGGCTGCGCCAGCTGCCCAACCAGCCGCTAGCAACAATGCTACCTCCTACGCTACGGGTACGCCCTCACCGGCTGCCGGGAAGATTCTGGGTGAAAAAGGCATCAATGCCGGCGACGTGCAAGGCACTGGCCGCGATGGTCGCATCACGAAGGAAGACGCGCAGAATGCGCAAGCCAAGCCTGTCGCACCAGCACCGCAAGCTCAAGCTGCACTTGCTCCGGCCGCGGCCGCGCCAGCCGCATCGGCACAGCCAGCAACCGGCAACCGCAACTCGCGCCGCGAGCGGATGAGCAACCTGCGCAAAACCGTTGCCCGCCGCCTAGTATCGGTGAAAAACGAGACGGCCATGCTCACGACCTTCAATGAGGTGAACATGCAGCCGATTATGGACATGCGCACCAAGTTCAAGGACAAGTTCAAGGAGAAAAACGGGGTAGGCCTCGGCTTTATGTCGTTCTTCACCAAGGCCGTGTGCGTGGCCCTTCAGGAGTGGCCCTCTGTGAATGCCCAGATCGACGGCACCGACATCGTTTACAACGACTTCTGCGACATCAGTATTGCCGTATCGGCCCCTAAGGGCTTGGTGGTGCCTGTGATTCGCAACGCGGAGGCACTGTCATTTGAAGGAATTGAGAAGGAGGTAGTGCGCTTGGCTGGCTTGGCCCGCGACAACAAGCTGACCATCGAGCAGATGACCGGCGGCACGTTTACCCTCACCAACGGCGGTATCTTTGGCTCCATGATGAGCACGCCTATCATCAACGCACCGCAATCAGCTATCCTGGGGATGCACAACATCATTCAGCGCCCCGTAGCCGAGAATGGACAGGTAGTGATTCGTCCGATGATGTACCTAGCTCTGAGCTACGACCACCGCATCATCGACGGCCGCGAGTCGGTATCGTTCCTGGTGCGCGTGAAGGAGCTGCTTGAAGACCCAACCCGCCTGTTGTTGGGCGTGTAAATGCTAGTACGCAAGCATAGGTAACAAAAAAGGGCCGTCCACTATGCAGTGGACGGCCCTTTTTCTATAGTAATAAGTAAGAGAAGCGGCTAGGCTACGAGTTGGCTACCATGCTTAGGGCCTTTAGCTTCGCTTCTTCGGCTTTGGAACCGGCAAAGTGCTCGGCTACCGTGCCGTAGAACAGGTTCACCCACCGCTGGAAATGGGGGCTGGTAACGGGCAACACCAAGTTGTGCGGAATAGCTTCACCGTTTTTATCCGTTTTGCTGCCCAGCAACGTGCTGCTCCAGTACTGATACATGGAGGTGAGGTGGTAGGGCCAGTGGATGCGCGCCATAGCGTTGAAAGCCGGTGCCAGCATCTCGTCATTATAAAGATGTTGGCAGAAGGAGTCGACCAGAGTCTTGATGTCTCCCTCCGTGCGGATGTCGGGCAAAGTGGTAGTAGCCATAGCGGTTAGGAAAGGTAAAATTTCAGGTAAGTGGTATTTCCGGAATACGTTTTTGGTAGGTAGTAGTTGCGCGTGCTAAGGTATAAATTTGTTAGTTGAAAAATCATATATATTATCAATAAAGTTTTATTGACGAGGTTCGCTGTACGTTATCAACGAAGCCAATTAACCAATTGTGTTGCAGGCAATTGAGTTGTAAATAAGCGCTTGATTAGCTCTTGACAACTGCGCTAGCTATGGAAGCACGTACTTTGCGGAAAAAATTGAATGAAATGATATTTTCCGGCCGCTCGTGAAGCACGTAATTCTAGGAATAAATTGTAGTGGCTTTCACGCGTCGGCCTGCTTGCTAAAACCAGATGGACAGGTGCAGGTAGCCATTGCCGAGGAACGGCTTACACGGATAAAGCAAGACAAATCGTTTCCGCGCCGCGCTATTGCTTACTGCTGCGAAGCGGCTGGCCTGCGCATCACCGATATCACGGATGTATTTGTGGGGTGGAATCCTGCTCCCTACCTGGCCAGCCCTACCCTCACCACCACCGAAGCCCTCCGGGACCGGAGCCAACTGGCCCAACTCACCCTGAACGAACTGGCTGCCCTGCGTACTGATGTGCACGGGGTGCAACAAACCCTGTTTGGGTTTGCTGGCAGCACCGCCCGGCTGCACTACGTAGATCACCACCGGGCGCACCTAGCCAACGCGCTGTGGCAAGCGGGATTTGGCGGGGAAGCTGATTTTCTGATAGCCGACGGTTTCGGCGAGACAACAACTGGGCTGATAGGCACTGTCCGTGCGGGTGCAGTGCACGAGCTGGCGGCCAACCGCACCCCGCATTCGCTGGGGTTGTTCTACGCTGCCTTTACCGATTTCCTGGGATTTCGGCCCAACGGCGACGAGTGGAAGGTGATGGCGCTGGCGGCCCGCGGCAACTGGCGCACCTATTACGAGATGCTGCGGCCGCTTATTACCGTAGATGGTTTGCAGTATGAAATTGACCTGCGCTATTTTGAGTTTTTCTTGTTCTTCACGCCGCACTACTATTCGCCCAAGCTAGAAGCGCTGCTAGGCCCGGCCCTACCCTCCGGTGCACCGCTTACCCAGCGCGAGTACGATATTGTGGCCGCTGTGCAGCGCGTCACGGAGGAAGTGCTATTTGAGCTGCTCACCAACCTGCACGCTCAAACTGGCCAGCGACGTTTAGTACTAGGTGGCGGGGTGCTGATGAATTCAGTGCTCAACGGCAAGCTGCGCCAGCATACGCCCTACCAGGAAATCTTCATCGGCGGCACGCCCGACGATACGGGCATCAGTGTGGGCAGCGCCTTGCATGGCTACCAGCAGTTGATGCATGGCCTACCCCCGAACGAGCCGGCGCGGCACAATTTCTTTGGCCGTACCTACACCGATGCCGAAATGGAAGCCGAGCTGCACCGCCGCCGCCTACCCTACGAGCGTCCTGAATATTTAGTGACTACTACCGCCGCATTGCTGGCGGCTGGGCTGGTAATGGGTTGGTTCCAAGGGGCTTCAGAGTTGGGGCAGCGCGCCTTAGGCCACCGCAGTATCATAGCCGACCCTACCCTGCCCGATATGCAGGCGCGGGTGAATGCCAGCGTGAAGCACCGCGAAGCCTTCCGGCCCTTCGCGCCGGCCGTGCCTGAGGAGCGTCAGCACGAGTTTTTTGACCTGCCAGCCGGCGAAACTTCCTACTTCATGGAGCGCGTGTTTCCGCTGCGTCCTGCAGTGCGCCCACACCTACCTGCCGTCGTGCACGACGACGGCACGGGCCGCCTGCAAACCGTACGAGCCGCCGATAATCCGTTGTTTCACCAGCTGCTGCTGGCATTTGAGCAGCGGCGCGGCGTGCCGGTCCTACTCAATACGTCGTTCAATGTCAACGGTATGCCCTTGGTAGAGTCGCCGGCCGATGCGCTGGACTGCTATTTCCAATCGGGGCTGGATGCGCTGGTATTAGGGCCGTTTTTATTGAGGAAAGAGCCATAGGCTGTCACTTCGTTCGGAATGACAGCTAATAGCCGTCAGCCTAATCTTGCCTACCTTGCTCCTATGCGTCCCTTCCCGATTATTTTATTGGTGGCCGGATTGAGCCTGCCTAGTGCAGCTTCGGCCCAGCTGCTGCAACCCAAACCCGCCGCCTTCACTCGCGCCGACTCGCTCCGCGGCAATATCGACAGCCCGTTACGCACCTGCTACGACCTGAATTACTACCACCTCGATGTGCGCCTGGATCCGGCCAAGCATTTCCTCAGCGGCAGCAATCTGTTTCGGTTTACGGCCACGCAGGATTTCACGCGTTTGCAGTTTGATCTGTTCGCTAACCTGACTGTGGAAAAAGTGGAGTATAAGGGCAAATCGGTGCCGTTTACCCGCGAGGCCAACGCCGTATTCGTCACCTTTCCGCAGGCCATCAAGCAGGGTAGCCGGGAAGAATTCACCGTTTACTATTCTGGCCAGCCTACCGTGGCCGAGCACGCACCCTGGGATGGCGGCTTGGTGTATGCGCAGGATGCCGCCGGTAAGCCGTGGGTGGCCTCGGCCTGCCAAGGGGTAGGCGCCAGCATCTGGTGGCCCAACAAAGATCAGCAAGCCGATGAGGTAGACAGTATGCTCATCAGCGTGACAGTACCCAAAGGCTTGAAAGACGTATCCAACGGCCGCCTACGCAAAGTTACTACCCTGAAAGATGGTGCCACGCGCTTCGACTGGGCCGTGCGCAACCCCATCAACAACTACGATGTTGCCCTGAACGTGGGCGACTTCACTCATTTTAGCGACTCCTACCAGGGAGAAAAAGGTAAGCTGACGCTCGACTACTGGGTGCTGCCCGAAAACTTGGCCAAGGCCAAAAAGCAGTTTGCGGCCAACGTAAAGCCCATGCTGAAATCGATGGAAAGCTGGTTTGGCCCCTACCCGTTTTACGAGGATGGCTACAAGCTCATTGATGCGCCGCACTTGGGTATGGAGCATCAAAGCGCGGTAGCCTACGGTAATAAGTACCTCAACGGCTACCTCGGCCACGACCGCTCCAACACGGGCTGGGGCGAGAAGTGGGACTTCATCATCATCCACGAAAGCGGCCATGAGTGGTTTGGTAACAACATCACTACCAAGGACATTGCCGATATGTGGGTGCACGAGTCGTTCACTACCTATTCCGAGTCGTTGTTTGTGGAAACGATGTTTGGTAAGCAGGCAGGGCAGGAGTACCTGCACGGCCAGCGGCGCAACATCCAGAACGACAAGCCTATCATCGGTCCTTATGGGGTGAACACGGAAGGCTCCAGCGATATGTATGATAAGGGTGCGAATATGCTGAACATGCTGCGCACCATCGTCAATGACGACGCCAAGTGGCGGCAGTTGCTGCGCGGCCTAGGCCAGACGTTCTACCACCAAACCATAACAACGGCTCAGATTATCAACTATTTCAACCAGCAAACCGGCCGCAATTTAACCCCCATCTTTGATCAGTACCTGCGCCACGCTACCCTACCCGTGCTGGAATTGCAGATAGGAGACAAACAGCTGCTGACGCGCTGGATTGCCGAAGCGCCTGGCTTTGCCATGCCCGTGCGTGTGCGCGTGAAGGGCGGCGAGTACCAATTTATCACGCCTACCACCCGTCTGCAACCCGTTTCCCTACCCGGCGTCACCCGCGAAAACGTGGAGGTCGATACCTTCAACTACTATGTGGGCGTGTTGGTAGAATAGAGAAAGTATTGATTGTCGTTTGTTTTGATAATCAGATTGTTATGCTGATGGTACCATTTTGGCTAACAAGTCTCATCTTATAGCCCAAGGTTGGGCTATAAGATGAGACTTGACTAAAATGATTTCCGTATGGCAGTACCTTTTATAGCAGCTCCTATCAGTTGTCAAAACTGTCCGTACCTGAGCCAGTCCCTGATGGGAACTTGCCAACAGGAAGAGTTAGAACTGATTTCGACCAGCAAAATATCGCAGTGTTATAAGAAAGGGCAGCCTATCTTTCAGAATGGCAACCGTCTACCAGGATTGTACTGTATCCATCAAGGTAAGGTGAAAATATCCCGTGCTAGCGGCGATGGTAAAGAGCAGATTGTGCGGCTGGCACGGGAAGGTGATGCCTTAGGCTATCGTTCTTTGATGGTAGGCCACACGGCTACTTCTTCAGCTGTAGCCCTCAGCGACTGTGTAGTGTGCATGATACCGCGTACCGACTTCTTTAGTATAATTGAACAGAATCCACAGTTCTCATCGGCTCTTACTCAATTGTTAGCCAAAGACTTGGGTAAGATGGAGGAGCGTATGATGCACGCGGCCTATAAGCCCGTACGTGGGCGGCTGGCCGAAGCACTCTTGCTGTTGAATGAGCTATTTCAACCCGTTACGGAGATGCGTTTTAGTATTCCTATCACTCGCGAAGACCTTGCTGCACTAACGGGCACAGCCAAGGAAACAGCCAGCCGGTTAGTATCAGAATTCCGGGACGAAGGGCTGTTGTATACGCGCGGTAGCCGCATCACTATTCTAAATGTGGAGAAGCTTATGCAGGTGTCGTCGCTCTACGATTAATGGCAGGCACAGCTAACGGAATTAACAGTTAAACGCTTTTTTTCTCTTTTTTGAAACCAACTTATTACTCCTTCCGTAAGTCCCCGGCAGTGCAAAGTGCCGGGGATTTTTGCGTGTAATGGACTGATGTGGTTGTAATTCCTGATTTTTCTTCCCAATTTGGTGTCCCACAAAGTGCTGCGTGGGAAGAAGATGATAACAATCATTTGATAAGTTGACGGCTATCATTTTTTAGCTGTCAAAATCGGGGGAGTTTTGTGCTATAAGTCGGTCTGCTTATTTGGTTTGATACACCACGCAGACAATTCTTTGGCTGATTTCCTTCTGATGCTGACTACCCGACAACAGGCCAACGCGTGGGCCTGACGGGACAAACGGATCGGAATGAAAATGAACCGGAGTGACTTCTCCTCTTCTTTTATCCATCCAAATTCAATGGCTTACTCAGTCAACAATCCCGCAGGAAAAGTAATACAAGACGTTATTGATGACTTGCCTACGCTGCTAGCCGTAGCCGTAGTAGACGTTAACTCGGGCATGAGCCTGGCGTCGCACTCCAACGCGCAAAACATCAATCCCGATACAGCTGCTGCCTACAACACGGAAGTAGTAAAGCAAAAGCAGAAGGCCATGGCCGCGCTAAAGCTGAGCGGCGAGAAAATTGAGGACATCCTTATCTCGCTTACCAATCAGTTGCACCTGCTGAAGCTCTCCGAAAGCGGTAATAAGTTTATTTACCTGGTAGTAAACTCCCGCGATACCAACTTGGCTATTGCCCGCGAAGTACTGCGTCAGCACGCTGCTCAACTCAACTAAATCTTTTCTTCGCTGGTGACTGACATCGGGCGCGGGCAGGTAGTCAATCCTTGAGTTGGCTGCGAAACCGTGGCCGCGCCAGTAATACCGCCGCTTGTGCAAGCGGCGGCCGGGCCGCGCCGCGGCGGGTTTTCGCAGCCTATCATGCAGATTCCCTTTCTCAATCGTTTACAAGGCTTGTCTGGCGTAACGGTCAACAAGGTGGTGCCAGCTGGCAACGGACCCGAGCACCAAGCTGCCACTCAACTGCTGCAACGCGTGCTTGAGGAGCTTCCCGAACTGCTGGCTGCTGCTGTCATTCAGATAGAGTCAGGCCAGCCGGTGGCTACCTACACCACAACGCGCGATTTTAACCCGGCGAAAATAGCGGGTTTCAATGCGGCACTGGTGCAGGCACAACGCCAGGCATTAACGGCATTGGCTACTGATCCTGACGAGCGATTGGAGGAAATCCTGATCACTCTGCCTACACAGATGCACCTGCTACGCCTGCTTACCAACAATCAACAATTGCTCTACGTGGCTGTCGAAAGCCGCGATACCAATCTTGGTATTGCCCGCGAAGTAATGCGCTCCTGCGAAATATAGTTTTCCTCTCCTGCCTGCCTCTTTATAACACCTGCTATTATTCTTTCATCGATTTTTCGTCTCTATTTCTCACCTCATTACGCTGCATGATATGAAACTTACTGCCTCTCCCTTCGATCCTCAAACTGGTGAGTTGTTGCCAGTGTACCGCGATGCCTACCTCAGCGGCGACCTGAGCCGTACCTCTGCGCAAGCCGTTGAAAAATACCTGCGCCGCGATTCCGACGAAGCCCACGATACCCTCACGCGCTGGCAGGAGCTGCAAGCTGCCGAGGACGTAGTAATGGCGCCTACTTGGGTGCAGAAGCAAGTTCAATATATCCGGGCTGAGCCCGTACGCTTCCGTCGTCGCGCTACTACTATGGTCGCTTCGGCCGTGCTGGTAGGCTCTATGGTATTTGCCGGCACCCGCCTACCCAACGAGCGAGGCACCGTGTCTACGTTTTCGGCCGTAACGGAAACCGCAACAGCCGAAGCTACCGCTGAGGCTCTGGCCAGCAACAGCAGCATTGTTGCCGTAGCCGCAAAGCGCATGGTGATGGTGCATGGTCGTATCCTGAATGAAAATGGCAAGCCTCTGCCCGGTGCTACTGTTATGCAGCCCGGCAGCCGTCAGATGGCCGTTACCAATGCCGATGGTGAGTATGTGCTGCAAGTGCCAGTTGGCACCAGCTCACTCAAATATGGCTACGGCGGCTACGAAGACGAAGAAGTGAAAGTAGCTGACGCTCGCGCCGACGTGACGTTGCAGCCCCACGCAAAAACCAAGCGCCACTGGTGGAATTTCTAGGCGTCGCTAATGTCGCCTGTGGAAATTCTCAGTGTATCTTGTCCGCGTGAAACCAAGAAATTACCGCAGAAAACCTTCCCGTCAATCCGGGCTATTGAAAACAACTACACCAGTTGCTTCACCTGATTTGGAGGCGGAGCAACTGGTACAACAACTCTTGACCGCGCTACCAGCACTGTTGCTGGTAGCCGTGGTAGAGACGGCTAGTGGCCAGTGCCGGGCCGGTTGGTCAGGCATAGAGGATATTGCGCCGCAGCAGGTAGCCCCCTACGGCGCAACCATAGTGCGGCATCAGCAAGAGGCTTCGGAAACATTGCAACTGGCGGGCGAAACGCTAACGGAAATTTCCTTTCTGTTATCTACCCAGTTGCATCTACTCCAGGTGTTGCCCGGCAGTCAGCAGTTTGTTTACCTGATTGGCGAGAGAACAACCATCAGCCTGGGTCTGGCGCGGGAGCTACTGCGCGGGCAGCTAGTGCCGGAGTAAAGAATCTAGATAAGCTTACTTATACAGCAAAGCGCCCCTTCCGATCACGGAAGGGGCGCTTTGCTGTTATAGGATTCAGGATGGATAGATTGAGCCGCTACCTGTTATATAGAAGCCGGGTGCAACGGCGGGAAACTGGTTGCTGACTGCACTACCGCATAAACGCCTGTTTTTGCCTCCGGTTTCTTCCGTACCTTCGCCTCTTGTTGACTACCAACGAATTCACTGCATCATGAATCAATACGACGTTACCGTTATCGGCTCCGGACCTGGGGGCTACGTGGCTGCCATCCGTTGCGCGCAGCTAGGGATGAAAACTGCCCTCATTGAGAAGTACCCTACCCTGGGTGGCACCTGCCTGAACGTGGGCTGCATTCCCAGCAAAGCCCTGCTCGACTCGACGGAACATTATCACAATGCCCACACTACCTTTCAGGAGCACGGTATTGAGCTGAGTGATTTGCAGATCAACATGAATCAACTGATTGACCGTAAAAATGGTGTGGTGAAAGCTAACACCGACGGTATTCAGTTTCTGATGAAAAAAAACAAAATCGACGTGCTGCGGGGCGTGGCGTCGTTTGTCGACAAAACGCACATCAAGATTACGCCTACTGAGGGCGGCGAGGAGCAGCAGATTGAAACCAAGAAGGTAATTATTGCTACCGGTTCTAAGCCTACCGTCCTACCCTTTATTAAGCAGGACAAGCAGCGCATCATCACCAGCACCGAGGCCCTGAACATCCGTGAGGTGCCCAAGCACATGATTGTGATTGGCGGCGGTGTTATCGGCTTAGAAATGGCTTCTGTTTACGCTCGTTTGGGCGCGAAAGTATCGGTAGTAGAGTTCCTGGACTCGCTGATTCCGACCATGGACCGCGGCCTCGGCAAAGAGCTTAAGCGCATTCTGGGCAAAATCGGCATCGAGTTCCTCCTCAGCCACAAAGTAACCGGCGCTACCCGCGAGGGCGATACCGTGACGGTAACTGCCACCAACCCCAAGGGTGAAGAAATCAAGCTGGAAGGCGACTACTGCCTGGTGGCCGTGGGCCGGGCGCCCTACACCCAGGGCCTGAACTTGGAAGCCGCAGGCGTGCAGCTAGAAGAACGCGGCCGCATTAAGGTAGACGAACACCTGCAAACCACTACGCCCGGCATCTACGCCATCGGCGACGTGGTACGCGGCGCCATGCTGGCCCACAAAGCCGAGGAAGAAGGCGTGTTCGTAGCCGAAACCATTGCTGGCCAGAAGCCTCACGTCAACTACCTGCTCATTCCGGGGGTAGTATACACTTGGCCCGAAGTGGCTGGGGTAGGCTACACTGAGGAGCAGCTGAAGGAGCAGGGTAAGGCCTACAAAACCGGCTTGTTCCCCTTCCGCGCCTCTGGCCGCGCCCGCGCCAGCATGGACCTCGACGGCTTCGTGAAAGTGCTGGCCGACAAGGAAACCGACGAAATCCTGGGCGTCCACATGATCGGCCCGCGCATCGCCGACCTCATTGCCGAAGCCGTAACGGCTATGGAATTCCGCGCCTCCGCCGAGGACGTAGCCCGCATGAGCCACGCCCACCCTACCTACGCCGAGGCCATGAAGGAGGCCTGCCTGGCCGCTACCGAGAACCGGGCGATACACATGTAATTGCCCCACGCGTCATTCCGAGCTTGCCGAGGAATCTCGCGTGCTGACGTTGTTTGCCCGTAGAAAGGGGCTGAAACTCCCCGGAGCTTCAGCCCCTTTCCTTTTTGTAGCTTAAAATAAGGCATGCCCATACCCTCTATCGGAAAAGAATTCACCTATAGTTAGGAAGTAGCACTTGGTGGCTACGCAACACATTTCGCCCTTTTGGCTAACACAAACGGCATTCTGATTAAACCGGACTTTCAGCAGGTGGCGACCTTTGTATCGTCAATTAAAACAAGCAT
>Ga0210040_10001300_pt1 | contig 38167 bp, 13 predicted proteins | sample CryGeyCG12114_NA_FD_185462 | JGI IMG/M metagenome (GOLD analysis project Ga0210040, IMG submission 185462) | Groundwater microbial communities from aquifer - Crystal Geyser CG19_WC_8/21/14_NA (SPAdes) (version 2) | ecosystem: Environmental > Aquatic > Deep subsurface > Groundwater | place: USA... | reverse complement strand
TTGCTCACGCTGTTTTCAAAGGAGTTTCTCAATTTCTTTTTATCCGCATCCTATTTTTGCAATTTTCAAAGACAAGTATTTAGTGAGACCAAACCTTTTTACGGACATAACTCAAACCTGCGTGCACCGTACCTTAGCAAATTGCCGGGCGAAGCCCGGCATATTTGCTAGTATAATACTAACTCACCTTCTGTTGATTAAGCTCTTGACTGTCTTTCTTCTCAATAGTTTCATTACTCATGTCTTTTCCATACTGTGTCAAAAACTTGGCCTTCGTCTCAGACGTGGTGAAGTATGCAGAATCGGCAGGGAGAGGAGCGTGTCCATTACACCTAAAATAAAAACAAATTATATTAGTGCATATAAGGTCATGAGCGTAATAAACATCGGTCCCGTATTAACGTAAACGTGTTTTCAAATTATAAGTGTCAATCTAAAAAACACCAAGAATACTACACAGCAAGATTGGCATCCTCCAAAATATACGGAGAGTATGTATTCCATTTTCAAAACCATACTGACCACAACAAGTGTAATGTTGGGTCATCCCCATTGACCATATGAATTTGCATACAAAGAGGATCATTGAAACGCAAAATTTATGCAATTTGATTCATTCCTAAGGTGCTCTCAGTCACTTGATAGAAAATGGATATGAGATGACCTTTACTACATCATTTCTACTCAACTGAAACAAGGAAGCATACGATTGGCAAGAAAAATTGCAACTTTAACACCCTGCCATAAAAAACATGTCAACTTATATTTAATACCATTCTTACGCAGTGATGATAAAACACCTTACAATTCTCGGAGCTCATAAAGTACCATCTCAATGGACATTGTAATGTAAATTCCCAATACAAATACTATATAACTATGACCGCTGTGTTCCAAAACGTAGACAAGGTATTGTCATCTTAAGGATTTTGATTGACTCACATGATGCCTACAAAATACTGTTATTTATGGACCGTGTCTAAAAAATTCCAAGGCTCATAAAAAACGGTCATTTGAGTGCGATAAGAACAATACTATGAGCAAATCCTACATACAGTCATAAAAAGAAGAGTTGGGTCTCGGCTATTTACTATACTAATGAGGATAACCAACCAAATAAAACGTAGTACAAAAAAAAAACACCGAGCCAAGTTCACAAGACAAAGTCTCTCTGGGGGTAATTAACCCAAGCAAAAGTCATAAACTACAAGAATTCCCAGACAGATCATAAAGCTGAAAATATTTCAAATTATTCTCCGGCTTGTTTACTTGATACGTGGAAATCACTGAAACCCTGTCACGAAAAGCCCCTTAACCTGCCTCACTAAAGCAATTTAACTAACTAAAGTACACAATAAAAATGATCACATTTCACAATAAATAACATCTCCCCTTCAATTAGTATTCAATGATTTTCCACACATGCATTGTGCATACACAAAGTTTATGTCCTCACTGACGGGCTAGTTATAGTTGCCGTCACAGTAATAAAGTAGCGAAACGATGAGCTTCTCAAACTAACTAACTAACCAGTCAACCAGCCCATGGAATCCTATACTGCCTGTCTGTCTAACCACCTAATGTAAAAAATTTCTTCACACACCTGCCTTTCCCGAACTAACTAACTAGCATATTAGCTAATTAACTAACTAAACTATGACCAGCTACACACCCACAATGTTACTACGTAATAAACTGTCAAAGAAATCTCAGTTGATAAAAAGGGACGCCTTCCCCGAAGAATGAATTAACTCTTCAAAAAATTTCCACACAAAGAGAACAATCGTTTGGGAACTAATAATGAGTGCAGTGCTCCCTCACCACATGACCATTCGTAACCTAGACAATTTTTTCTCCTGAGTCTCTCATTACTTAACTCCTCCTCATATTCACACACACTCGGTCGGAGTTTAATTTCCTTTCAATATGCAAATTACTATGCAAATTAAATCTCAAAGGCGTCGAAGCCACCAACCAGCCTTCACCCGAGCCACATGTCAAATCTGATTAGTATGGAGCTCACAGTCAAGTTAATTTGCGCCTGCATAAAAATAATGCAACATTTGTTTGTCAGTTCTAAATAACCAACTTCACTTACTTCCTCCTGATTAGCTCACTACTACTAACTAACTAACTGACTAACTATAGCAACAGCGACTGCACTGCACCCTGAGGCCTATGGGTTCAAACTTACCCAGCAAGGGGCAAAAACTAATCTACCAACAAACAATGCAAAAAATGAAATCAAAATCATAATGAAGATACTACTCAAACAAATAAATATGGGATGGAAAATACAGGGATTGAACTCTACCTAAATCAACACACCAGGTGCATTCCGAATGAGCGAGCAAATCTACATCCATCAGATCGATTAAAAACAACATGATGACAACATCATTCTTACTTTTTTTTACTACCACCGGTCCAATCGGTGGCTAGTAGAAAGAATATTATAGAATCCATAGTATTTACCGTACACAACACACAAGCCGATATTCAAAAGGGAGAGCAAAAAAACGAGAAATAAAACACAGGTGATTTGGGTACAAGGAAATCATTTTGCTAATCATCAAACCCCATATCAACCCTTGCGGTTCCATCAAGTTGATCGAACTCCCTAGAAGAAGATGGATTCACTTACTTGGTGTCCACAAACACAAGAGATTCAGTTCGACGCATTTTTCGTCTTCATCATCCAATGAGTACAGCATGCGATAACACAACAACAGCAATCATGTGGTAATCTTTATATCAGTAAATGTGGCCAGTAATAATAACCACTAGATCAGGAAACCATTATTATTGATTGAGACAATGGGAATCACCGAAATTTGTTCTTCCTGTTGGGAAAGTACAATATATAACTCCCGTTGCCATCCCTATAGGGTACACGTGAAAGTAACTAACTATTTAGTACTCTTCAAACAAACACAATATTCGTTCGACTCCACTATTGAAACTTTGAAAAACTCTTCTTCGTTTTCATTTGGTAACAATGGCACAGAAATCATGCACGAAGACTAAGCAAATCATATGCCCCGAATGGAAAGGTCAATTAGCATAAATCTACACGGTCACACTGACTACGGCTAAAAGTTCACAAAAAGAAATGAATCATAAAGGTGAGTTATGATAATCAACTCTGTCTCATGATGACGAAATCACAACCAATCTAGTATTAAGTCACACACGAGTATAGCGGAGTATGTACGTAATGGGATAATAACTCAGTCAGCGAAAAATAATAATATGGCACGTACAAACGCAGTTACAGTCGTTGTATTTCAATTCAGTTAGTTAGCTTGCTAGTGGCACTCTACTTGCGTATGGCAAACGTATCGAATCTTAAAATTCTTGATTAGCAGGTTTCAAACCTTAGTTAGTTATAGAAGGCCGAACAATAAGACGTGGACTGGCTGCATAGTACGTGCTTTAAACTTATACATACACATTTAGAGCACACGGTTTAAATTTACACAGTCTTCATATATCACATGAAACACAAATATCACGAACTTAGAGTAAGCAAATAAATAAATACTACGTTCTTCGTAAAAAAGTGCGAATTCAATGGCCATTATAGCAGAGTACTATACATAGGTGATGGTGTAAAAAGCGTTGACAAGCTTCCAGTGTAATACCAGAGCCTGATAGACCAGGATGGAGTGCAATTATTACATATCAGTGCACATATTTGTTACCAATTCTTTGGAATCGACTGATTGCGATAAGAAAGCAAACACAGTAAATACATTGTACTTTGCTATACCTCTGCCGATACAGTTAAAAGGGGTGGAGAAAACGACTTTAAATTTTTATTTAAAAAATGAATTCAAAAAAATTCTTTCACGTCCAAATAAAACTCAGGATGCTACTGCTGCTTACGTGGGAAAAATTAAATCCCATAGTCCAAATGTAAAGCAAATGTAACCCGCCACAACGTAATTCAGATCCGTTAGTTTATATCACTATCAGTTTAATGCAAACTACACTACGCTTAGACTTAAGTTACAAAACCCGTCTGCTGTCTATAAACTTGATTTGTAAATAAAATAAGCAATATTATGTATTCAAAAAATCATATTGTCTAGGCTGCGTAAGTTCAAATGAGAAGGTGATGGAAATCAATCCCCTAATCCAAAGTATTGAGTTACTTGTTACATATTTTCCACACATTCGTGTCAGCGCATCATATGTCCAAGTTTATTACAAATCAAAATAAACTTTGCATGCTCTATCTAAACATCCTGGTTGTCGAAGTAAAACAAAAACTAGGATTTGCTGTTACTGCTAACCAACAAGTTGCACTTTTACAAACACACATTGCTTTGACATAATACTCCACCTCATATTTTAAAACGAAAATCTACAATCTATCCAACTAAATTCCTTCCACTAGCGTATAACAATTCGAACTACTCATTGTGAAAGCTCGTGTGACTTTTTATGTTGACTGATAGTTCAATCATAAGGAGACAAAGACTAGATCATCCACTACAGGAGATAAAAAGTATCATAAACAATATATAATGACGATGAATGGATGGATATGAGGAGGACGAGAGTTAGAAATCATTCATTTTTCAATCAGACACGAAAAGACGCCCAAATTCGGGCCACAACCTCTCAGTTCCTCATCATCCCCTGTGACAACAAAAGGAGAAGAGAAAGGCACCTTCTCAAGAGTAGAGTCAGTCTATTGTATTGTTACCATCCAACATAAATTACAAAACATAGTGCTCTTGTAAAATGCCAACTATGCCAACTAACTAACTAAATACGATCCTCACGATACAGGTATAAGAATTCAAATCCACAACTCACAGTTTCATTCATTCACAGACAATAAGGACTAGGAAAATGTCAAAGAAAACATAACTGGAGCACTATAAGTCAGACTTTAGTCATCAAGTGACTGTAGTAGTATTTACTATTATCTCATTCAAGCTAAGTTTGCTCCTTCGCTTTATAATAATAATAATAACAATAATAATATGAATATTAAAAAGTGCTTTCAGTTATTTAGTAGTTAGTTACAAGTTAGACTGGCTCATAGAAATACTGCAAATACCTTTTTTGGACCACTTCTCACTCAGCACGGACTTGGCTGGTTGTGAAGTGCCAAAAAAGGTATATAAATTTCAACAGTGTGCAAAAAGGAAAACATTGTACTCTTCTAAAGGAGCTTAATCTAACGGAGCTTTGTTCATACAATCCAACCACTACTGAACGCTTTTAATAACAGATCAGATTAAAACTTTTTACCACACAGGGTCTGAACAACGCAATGATCTAGAAAAATTGCAATCCACTTCACTCGTCCACAAAAATTATGCTCTGTCTGACACCAATTCACAAGTCACTTCTCAAGCTCACTTACACGACTCAAATTTTTTCCCTACGGGAGACAAAATGCACTTTGTGAGCCATGCATCGTGTCACATAAAAATCTAAATTCAAATTTACCTTGACTATTTGCTTTTTATACTATTACGATTAGTGTCTACTGCAGAATATTTGCCTTTGTAAACATGTAGTCCCAGACTATTTCCTTGCAACTGACTAGATGTACTTTTTAACGGAAACCAAAACCTGGACAAAAAAATCACCTGCCTACTCTTTTTACTAATGGTTTAGCACACGGAGACCGCCCGGGTATTTGGAATCTGCATTCATGCGTGAATTGTAATACCTGCGTGTGTAGTACTCCCAACAAAAGCAGGTGGAAACATACACAAGCTAAATGCACCCTTTCCCTGCATAATATGCAGGGAACATTACCACTGCTAATAAAAAGCAGGACACAATCGATGGTTGCTATATGGATGAAACAAGTCTACAAACTGAAGCAAAAAAATTACCCCTCAGTTTGTCCCCTTTGCTTGCATGAATCCATTAAGGATATTAGTCATGAGTTTACAAGTAAACTTAAAACTGCACGCCTTCCCATTCTCTGATAATATAATACAGGAACTTTTAAAGAACATATCTGAATTTCTGTTTCATTACTATTCCGTTGGTTTAGTTAGTTATGCACTCAAAACTTACGTAAAGCTGGATGGACAAGCACATGAATAAGTTATATGCGAAAAGTGAAGGGTCCTGCTTTACCGAATAGTAAAATACAATATTCTTAATATTTAATAATAATGAGTGAGTCACAGTGAAAGCGTTTGGAAGCCGGCAATACTGGGCAATACTCGCAAAACTATTGTATTTCCTATCCCTTGCTTCCAAAAAGAATTGCGTAAGTCTTTCCTCAACAGCTATAGATAATTTCCCACGGAAAATAATGCGTGCTATGTTATTGCACAGTTCGATAAAAGAGCTCATATATCGATAAAAAACAATGATAATTAAATTTTTCGATCATCCCTTCCATGTTTTAGAATGCTAACAAGCAATCACAAGTACATTACTTGAACTATCCTCCCTATCAAAAGGACAACTGACTATGAGCCACCAATTGTCATTCACTGAGCGCAACCTGATCTACTAAAACTAACTAACAATGAACCGCAAACTTTGAAGTGTACATGCAAATAAAAAGAGAGTATCATATTTCCATACTCAAGTCTCGTCGAGTCTGGAGTGTAATTCAATGATCACTAAACATATAAAAAACTCTAAATAAAGAGTGCAAAAAGGACGTTTCTTTAAAACCCTGCTTTTTAATTCCGAATCATTAATGCTCTTGTGTGTTCACCAGTGTGCACAAACTGTTAATGTATAAATCAAGTGTACAATAGAGGAAACCCCATAGACAAAACATTTGGCACTCCACATCACTAATGAGCTTAGGTCACCTCTAGAACTTACCAAAAGTTAGTTAGTTGGCTTTCTGGTAGAAAACAACAATGAACCATTACATGTGCATGTGTCTTATCACCATTTCTAGCTAACTAACTAGCTGGGCAACGAATTAAAGGATTCACCCTACAGCTACTTGCTATTTTTTGTCAGCCCAGGTCAAAAGAGAGTGTTCATAAATAAAAAAAACACAATGAAAAAACCACAAACGACAAACCCTACACTGCTCACACTATTGAAATAATGTAGCAAGCATAATAATCTCACCACTACCTATAGATTCCTATCATCATTACCCTGATTAACTTCCAAACAAAGAAATGAGCACCAAAATCGTGCACTTTCAGTTTGACTTTGCTACTAAAAAAAGAATACAATATGAATATGCACAAAAAATTTTTCTACCTTAGTTTACAACAGTGCAAGTTGCTTGATTGATCAAGAAACTTTTTCATAGCCCTAGCCCTTGTGCATTGTAGTAGTATAAATCTGTATTTGGATTTCCACGACAGCTACAACCTACTTCTTTTCCTCTCAATTAACTTCCTCTACCGTACTTTCGTGATCAAAAATAATCAGCATCTTTACCAATCCTCAACTCCTAAAAAGATCACAGGTGATGCCCAATCAAATTCAATTAGACATTTGCAGTAGCTAGCCAACCCTTTTGAGAATCAGCTGGAGGCAAAATCAATCACACAATCAATTCGTAGACATGACACAAGTGGCTTCACTATTAGTTCCTAACCTATCCTCATGAAATGAAGGTGTTTTGTAATCACTTTCAATTTAAATCAACCAACGCCACTAGGAGTCCAAAAATCGATGACAGATGAGCACAACATATCACAATTGTTGCCATGTTTACAAACTATGCAAACATTACAGATGCAAATAAGTGCCAGTTAAATGGAGATGAATCGCAATCGTGTACAGTCTTCCGGTATGACTTAATATTGCACTTTTCATCTTATGCATACGTTGTACTTCAGGATTCATCGAATGCCAATCTTGCTTTGATTGTAAATATTGAGATTTTGGTACGTACCTTTTCTGGGCCGAGGTATCGACTTCCTTCTCAGAATTTGGACACTTGAAGTCATCAATCTCACACTCTTCAGCTTTGGATTCCGAAATCTTGATTTCAACATTTTCACGAAGATTTTCCGGCGTCAGTCTGTCACACCGCTTGTCAGATTCAGGACCTCCTAGTTCCAATGGGAATAAGCCTTCCATGTAATCTGCTGTTGTTTTATGATCCGGCCGTGGAACTGAAACAAGATTTACACACCCAAAATTATACAAAATTCAAAATTTAGAGACTCTAATTTACGTTTCACTGCATAGAGCCATTCCTACTGACTGAAACTAAAAGTACGAATTATAGGCCTTTTACATCTATTACATCTATCCCCTCCTATTACAACCAATCAAGAAAAAATATCCCACGGTCTAATAAAAATGGATACACGATCCCGTCCAGTTCAAGTACATGCAATGATAATGAAAACCTCCCAGACTCCAAACGAGCCAGAAATGACTGCGAATTTGATCAGGAATTTTTTGGCGAGTAAATATTGTATAACATCAAAAGGCATATACTATTACTATACAGAAACGCATACTTTAGTAGCATTAATAATAACGAGCATATATTTTCCTTCTTCTATTGATTTTGATTATACATATGCTGAAGCTGCATCAATGTAATGCCTGCTATGAAAAATTGACGTCGTATCGTAAAATGAAAACAAAACCGTTAATTATCCCATAACCGATCAAGTTATATATAATTCTATCCAGATTCACTGGGTAATGAAAAGTTATAGGATAATCAACTTACCCAAAATAACATGAAGTTTATCCCGATCGCCTTGCGGCAACTGTTTCACCAAATCCCGGGACAATTCCTCACACTCTAACTCAGCCTGTGTCTTCTGGCGACCTGTATAGGAAGTCTGTGTCATCCCATTGCACAAATTTGCTTTTCCGTTGATTACAAGGGAGATTTCCGTAGAGCTGCTGCTACAATTACTACCATTGCCACTGCTACTGCTGCAACTACTGCCACTATTGTAGTGGGACACGAAACTGCCATTAGTACTGGGCAAACTCAACTCCTTCTGCACCTTAGGAGCTTCTTCAGTCTGTGAGGATGCATCCGACATGTAGTTCAGTTTCCCATTGTTCACCTCATTTTTATTCAATGGGGTATTCTCTTTGTTGTTACAGTCCACCTTGTTGCGATTATTATGGCTGTCAAGTCTCAAAGGGGACACCATGACTGATGGGAGGGTATCACTTTTAAGGAGACCACTTCTATTGATCCGCTGGGACTCGACTTGAGTATCTTCTAACCTCTCTGTCGAGTCACAGCAGCTGATTCCCTCATCAAGAATTGGACTAGTGCTCGTCGATGTGGAAATGGTGGATGTTTTCTTGGTCCCATTGGAGTTGAGACCGATCATCACCATCGACTCAGACTTTTGGCTACTCAGGGAAGAGCAAGAAATTCCCATTTCAGAAGTTGACACCAAAGAAATATGATTCCTAGTGGGCGAGCAATCCGAATACACTGACACGGGGGATGACGACGAAGACAGGTTTCCGTGATGGTCACCTTTTTCAAAATCAGTTCCAATCGCTTGATGCGAGCTCACGATATTGTATGGACTATGGTGATACTGTTGACTCTGTGGTTCCCCAGAGGACCCTCGAAGTGGTGCCACTTGGGCCACTGGAGGGGGGATAGATGACTGAGTTTGTGAAAAACCGGTTTTATTATTGAAAAGATTACTATCGCAACTGATACTACGGTGAAAAACTGGTTGATTGGGAGTGCCAACAGGCGGTGGCTTCGAAATGTCGTGCGACGTAAAGATCACGGTTGTGCTTGGTGGACGAATATTATGATACTTTTCCCAAGCTGTAAACCAAACAACAAATATTTCATTTTAGCGACATTGCTTCATTTCGAACAGATCATACAACAACATCGATTTAAAACAAGACAGCAAAGCATGACTAATAAAGATGAGTCGATAATTGTCTGTTGAGTCCGGCACACTTTTACATGATGGACAAGTAAGTGAGAGAGGCACGAAAAACATGAGATAACCATATAAATATGTGCAACCCTAAATAACTATTTTACTTGACAATGATTTTGGATGGAGTAAAAAAGGGCTGAAGTATGAAGCTAGCCACTCAACAACTTACATAGGGACGGGAGCAATCCTTAGCCATTGCAACACAACTTAAAGGCAGAATTCAGTCAATCTACTTATCAAACTAACTAATACTTAATGCGTATTCTTACTTACCACACCACCGATACCGATTATTAACTATGAATATTTCAATTGTAGTTTAATAATCAACAAAAGTGTAAAAACATCAAACGGACATACTACAATTTGTGAAGATTTGAAGCTACCGCAATAGACACATACAAGCATTCTTGCGATGGTTCATTAACAAAGAAATCCCAACAGCTTGAATCTGTCGCTCAAATCGTACATTAGATTTTCAAGTCGTATTTCCCAACCCGTATATGAATATACATTTAATTTCTTTATTTCTGTCTTATTGCATAACTAAAGATCAAACTCGTATTTATGATGAGAAAATTGGTCGAGACAAATATTAGCCTTTGTACTTACAAATCAGACATGGTATGATTTCATCGCCCCATCATGATAAATTGTATCCTCATAATTATGACAGATTAATAGTCTCTGCGTTGAGTAAAACGAATACAAAAATAGTAATGCAGTAATGGTCAAGGAGACTGTAACAAAAAGAACATTGTTTTTTACTACAAGTGTGTGTTAAGTTCGAAAGTATCGCACGCTCCCTCCCTATCGGCTTTTCCGTGTGCAAACATTATACTGCTAGATCATATTTTTAGACTGCTATCTGCCATTGTTCGACATTTGAGACCAGTGCCAAGGAAAATAAAACGCCTCAAGTCAGTTAAACTACACTCTTATTAGATGTGCAAAAAAGACTTTAACTCGTTTGTCAATTGGTATTTAGCCTGCTTTTGCTAAATCACCAGCAGACAAGTGAGGGCGGTGTAAATACGTAATGAATGTAACAAACTTATCTACAAATGCAAATTCATTAGTCTTGTCTCATTACAATGAAAATCTGACCTCTCCGCTGGCATCTTACATATTTTCATCTCTAAACCAATCCCTAATTTGAGCCAAATCAGTTGTACTGTATATTAATTCAATGCTTTGGTTGCCCCACGATTTTATGAGATCATGCACAGCGAAATATGAGTGTAATCATACCTTATTTATTATTATATTTGCGCATCATCATCATTACAATGCTTGTGCAATCTAGCAGGGGTCACTTCATTTGGCTTTGCACAAGAATAAGTTGAGCAAAATAATATTTGACATGTTAATACACGATTTTTCAAACAATTTAAGTCCGTCAAGGACAATAAATAATGTTACAAAATACTTTCGACATGCTCACAAAAAGAAAAAGATGAATCGGTAAAAATTAGTAATTCATTGTTTCAGTTCTTTAATTGAAAACAGTATAAAAACTTGGAAAAGTTAGAAATGTGATTACATATTTTTTGTTGATTCAATCATGCATATCGTATTGAAAAAGTGCATTGAAAACACTAAATCAAAGCGTAGTGAATATAGAATTCAATCAATTATATCTATTGATGATTTTTTTCAAACATTTCTTAGTATTTGTCGTGCCCTGTTTTCCTATAGACTGCGCATTCATTTTCATCTAATTAAGAGTATATGTTACTTCAGTTAGTTAGAAATGGCATAAAAACGCTGGCAAGCCTTGTTCACATTTGTTGTAGCTCAAGCATATGAAAACAATGAACACAAAAAACACTTCGCAATCCAGAAAATGTCTACTTCTTCGTTCCGAAATGCAATTCATCAATTTACTATACATAACATCCGTCACAGTTACAGTCGCCTGTCACTTTAACTTTGACATATACTAACATACCATTCCCTTGTACATGGTATGTTTTAGCAGAAAAGTTTGCAATCCTCATGTTACACAAATACTAATCAAAGCCCATCATACACATGGCAACGTTAAGCAAACAATGAGAGCTGAAATGGTGGCACGATGCTATTTCTTAAGATTCCTAGACAAGTGAATTCCAATTCAAGAAATACAAGGATAAGAGTTAGTCACGGCCTAATCATAAAATGCATGTGTGAAAAGCAAATACAACTTTACAAATAATGGCCAATTTATGCTGCACGGGTAAAAGTTGCTAACTAATTCAACTTGCAACAACCAACTGATACATTTATCCATTGAAACCCAAACTCTATTGTCACAAAAATAATTGACAATTCAAAGGTATATTGCAAAATAAAATAAAAATTGCGCACTACAGCTAAACAAACTAACTAACTGACTGCAGTAAATTCTGTTACACGTGTGTGTGTGTGTGCATGTGATTGTGAATCTAATATGCTCCCCACTATTTGCATAGCGCATATTTTCTTGTTAAAAGCAATAGATTAGTTTCAACAATGACAATGCTACAAGATATGGACAAATTGTGAAATCTTGTTACATACTCATGCCTTCTGTGTGTACTGTGAATCATACTAGCATCTTATTTCCATGGAACTAACCAACAAGTAGATTTGATGATATAGTCCACATGTCAATTCTATAATTCTTTCATAAAGATAGCATCAATAGTGTCTACAAAGTTTGACTTTCAGCAACAAACAATCTTAAGGAAAAGAGATTTGTTTATTTTTTTCATGTTCCAACAGACACACTTTGTGCCATATTAAAACTGTGTAAAGATAAAGATACAATTTTCATGCACCCAGTAAGTGTATGTCAAAATGATAAACATGTTACATACAATATTGAACACAAAACTAAAAGTGACTTGTAAAAATACACTTCTTATTGCCAGCATAAACGCTCATGGGCGTGTGCTCATATTTCTTACTCACTAGTACACAAAGATAAAGTATCAAGGGGAAAATTAAAGTTTTTATTGCATTCGTCAAGGCATCTTTTTCGCTCTCAATATGCAAGCATGCATCAGATATGCATGAAAAGAACCATAATCATCACATGGCCCCTTTCCAACCTTTATCAGCCGTTGTAAACATCCAAATGTAAAGTACAAAAGCAAAGCATCGTCCTCATTTAACAAAATGTTAAGTGAGCACAATACACTCTTTAACTAGAGCTCTCATGAAAAAATTAGCCGTAAATAAAACTACACACACACAGACTAGACATATACGAAAGGTAGAAAAGTTCTCCAGATTTTTTAAACCAGTCTCAAGTCAGAGGAGCACACATTCAATGCAAATTAAAAGCAATCTTTACAGCTCGCCTTTCAAGTCTCACTATAACTAACAACAGTACTACCAAACATGCTATTGTTTATTAGCATATCACATAAAACAACAAATCAACAGTGAAAAGTGGCGAGCAAAACTGCCTGCTCGTACTCTCAGGCTGTCAACTGACTTAAGATGAGTGAGCAAACAAAGAGCTTTGGAATATAAAAACAATGGGACTTCAATGTCCGGCCGTAACATACTATAAGCTATAAAAGCTAACCAGTAGACACTATACACATCTTTGCTTATTATTCAGAAGAACAGCACCAAAATCTTGTACTACTTACTCAAACCCACCAACTAAATGCATACTATATTCACAGCCGTTTTGTCATGGCAGTCAGACATACAGATGATTTAATATGGTAGATAATTCAAGACAACGGTGATTTCTACTCACAATAATTTCGTAACAGCAGGAAAAAATATTTATTCATGAGCACTATTGAATTTCACCTGATACGTGAATCACTTAAATATTTATGAAAACAAAACATTTACCAGCACAGCATAACTCCAGAAGGAGACGCACAAGATTTTCCTACAAGTATCAACGCATAACCATGCACAGGCCATATTTAGTTTTACAAACAATACCTGTTAATTCATAAAACATGAATGATTTTATCCGTAGATAATTGTAGCCCATATGCAAATTTAAAACTACTCCATAGACAAAAAAAATCTTTTTCCAATTCTTTCTAACCAACTATCATGACTGGAATCTTCTACATCACACATTGTTGTACACAAAACATGCTATGAGAAAAAAGTCCAAAATTTTCATCATCCTTACACTGTAGGCACTTCAAATAACAGTTTTTTCATTCCTACACAGTTCCATTTATAGATCCCCAAGATTACTACCTACCTACCCAACTAACTAACTAACTACAATCTACCTTGTTCTAACTAACTATATACACATTCCCACCTTCATCCCTATTGAATTCAGCACCGTCATACTATTATATCGCCATCATTACTATTATCATCATCCTGGTGGAAAATAAGCGCTGCATTTAAATGGACAACGAGCGCGTCACTACGTTGGCCGTACATCGAAATAAATAGCTGGCTCACACAGAGACGAACAACCTTGGGAAGGTCTTTTCACAACCCATTGTACTCCATGTAATGACCGTACACACACGTATGTTTTTGGTCCAGCAAGTCAATCACTCACTCATGATTACAACCCACTGTGAGACTACCGCAGAATTGGGATAAAAAATCTAGCAGAGTCATCATAAACTATTCCCTTCGATTCAATCCATCCAGTCAGTACTCCCTAAGGTATAAAACACTAACTGAAACTCAACTTTTTCATCCCACTATCCATCTGTCTTTTGCGGTCAATGTAAATCTAATAGTGTAGTTGGAAACAATTACTATATAGTGAGCTAGCATAAAGCCCATGGAATCCACAACATTATCATCTCACATCAGACATACTATAGTAAATGAAATTGCATTTCCACAAAGTTATCTAATCAGTTGAAAGTACAGCCCGAACTCAAAAAATTCACCATAAACATATTTACAATCTTGTACTGCTGCAAAGATATGCACAAAATGCGGCCATTGCCCAAGAATTTCAATATGAAAAAGGGACAAAGAATGCGTTCCGGTTGCTCAACTCATTTCTATTTCGTATTATCAGCCACATAGCATATGCCACATTTTCACATATTCATTTTTCATCCAATTTTCTTCACTACATGTTAACTACTTACTCTACGTATTTTGCATACAAAAGCTAGATGAGTGAATGTGGTGAATCAGAAATTCGTGAATATGTAATGTATTTTGCCTGCACATTTGCTACCCCTATGATCATTATGTCTTGCCAACTTTTTTTTTACTTCTCTCGCTCACATCTATATACCGCTTGGAAAGAATGTATACACAAAATTCACACATTTTTTGTATATAAGCAAGTTTGTATGGAAACCGTCATGCTATTTAATATGGGTCCAATGGAATTGAATCCTCTTTTTAACTCACAGTCAGTGTAACTGATTTGGATTATTTCTTTCAGTAAACACAGTTGTATTCAACCATGTCAAGGTAAATGGTAAATTATTTCTTCGTCTTAACCAGAAGAAAGCAAAAAATTGTGTTTCAACACCAAAATGATAATATAATGATGATTACCGTCCGGTGATTTTACAACATTATGGTCCACATGCAACCATAACAAGTATACACACACGAACCGTATTTTTTTGCCATGTTTAAGAAAAATTTTCCGCAAAAATATTATATGATCAAGATAATACATATTTTTCACACACTGTATCAACATTTACAACACCCGGCTCTAACTGTTTGTTTATGAACTTTAGTAGACAGTATAAAATTGTTCACTTTTTTGCTGTACCTATGTGAGTTCACATTGGCAAGGTCAACTAATGACTACAGAAAATTACTGGGAAAGTGTAAAAGGTTACTTGTGCATTAAAAAGGTCTAAAGACTCACAATACCGTTGCCGAATCTTATAAGTTTTACAATTTTGAATGCATTCTAGCGCTCGCAAGACTATTTAGTTTTACAAGGAAACATAATGGAATAGACTTTACAAAGGAGGAAGAGACCTACCATAGTCTCCATGCATGCATGAGTAATTAGTGAAAAATATAAAAATGTAATTTACAAGGTGAAGAAGGGCGTTTATATGAAAAGGAGGACTGTACCCATCACTGAATGCATAGATCACGAGAAGAAAAAGCCTCTACACAAATTAATGAATATTTCGCACAACAAAGTGTCCAGAGCCACAAAACGATCAAAAGAACACAAGTTGATTGTTATTACTATAACTACTATTCTACCCGACCTTATCTTATCACCACTATTGTTTCAATGCCTTTCTAACTGCATACTGCAACCAAATAGATTTTAAATACATCTATAGCAATCATTAGTTTTTCTACCCTAGGGTGCTCCAAGTCATGAATTCTGTCAAATAAATCATTTGCCACGAATTCTCACCTCCAGGGAATGAGGAAGCTTTCAAAAGTCTTTGTGCTCATAAAACCAAAAAATTCTTAGCCTGCTGTCCTCTCAGATTACCACACCTGGCTGTCCCATGTTCAATAACTATAGCTAACTCTTATTTATATGCAATTTCCTCTTTTAATGCAAAAATCATCGCTATGATAGAATTGAAATGCTCAACATTTAGAGGCTACCTACATAACCGAGAGCCTAATTAAAAAACCCACTAACGAGAACACAGAGTGCACAACAATGCATCTCACAAGTCAAAGGGCAAGTATGAAGAGAAAAGTATAATTGCAGAACGGCCATTATAATCGTTGAATCGATACGCAATAAAATAATAGTAGCGACATTAATACATACATCAAGGTGAAATGGTGAACCCCACGTACGCGATACATGTGTACGCATAATTGAGCAAGAGACCACCAATCCTATCAAAGTGAATAACAACTTCTCAAGCTAACTAACTATCAAACAAACTAAATCCACACATAGTACATTATACGTGCACTCTCATAGATCATCAGAACTAATGCATGTTTCCAATCACAAGTCTTAATATATTGGCATAATTATGCTGCTCCTGCTACCCAAGTTGCGAAAGGCCACACATTATTCCCAACCATACAGTCCGATGCTTCCTTGTCAATCATTTGAAGCAATATCCTCGTCTCTGTGTACAGTCATAACCTAAGGTAACGAACCAACTAACCAACAAAGTTGGCTCAAACTAATTCGTCAAAACTAAGAGGCAACTACAACAACAGGACTCCATGTCCTCTTATGAAATGGAGCAATTCATAAATTAGTGAGAACTAACAAGTTCCCATATATGTGACCAATCATTCACAACTAACTGATTTTGTCCCTAACTAACAAAAAAGATTGTACACAAAAGCATAATCCTCCTCACTCACTCGCAAATCTCATGAGATCAAAGAGCCTGTTTTTCTAATTGGTTTACTATCTAACTACTTACTTAGCAACTATATGAAATGAAGGCAACTAACTAACTAACAACTCTATGTAATGAGTGAGATCACAACAAACCACTTTTCATTAATACTTACCACTCACTTCCGACTCTTGTGAGCGAAAAAAAAGTGTTTGCCACACCATTCAAATTCTACTATAAGACTAATTCATCGTGGTGAATAGTAATTGAAGAATTAGGATGCACACATACTCATAATAATAATAATGATAATCATAACGCATAATTTCTTTGAATGATTGAAAAGATTTAATTGTGAATTGAATTGACCTGGCTTAGTTAGTTAGTTAGAACAGTCAGTTCATGATGAAGATTCCTTTTCATTCAACAATCCCGTTCATTCACTCACTCTGACTCACTATGCATAATCTAAAGTGGATGAGAGAATCAATGATTTGATAAATGATCATGACTGGTGCAATATTACTGCATGAATAACGCTACTATACTACTGTTCTTTTGATCATAGCGCTTGCTAACCAATGCAAAAGCAGGCAAAAATACTGTACACAAGCACAAGATTTTGCAACCATTTCCGCTACCTGAGATAATGCAACTATATAACTCCATTTGAGCAAATAGTTTTGAATGAGGGAATCTCGAATATTTGATGCTCACTCACATTTTTACAGTACGGAGGCCTAGATCCACATTGCACCATCACATCAGTACAATACGACATTTTAGAGATAAAAACTTTTCTTCTTATAATTTATATGCATGGATGGAGTGATAAACGATACACTCAGCCATAACGTCTTCAATTAACTGAACATCTAAACCCTGCAACTCCTACAGTAGTCCCAGAGTTCATTTACTTGGTACTGATACCTTTTTTCAAATCATGGTACACACCATGCTTGTTGGCGTATTTTACAAGACCAACTCATTTTCTATTCCCATGAGTTGCCAAAATCAGTAATGAACACATAGACTAACTACTATATAAAACTCTCACAGCCTTGTCATATTATCTCATTTTCAATTCGTCAAGAGAATGACAATGCACTTATTATTAGTGTACGACGCTTATTTATGGGTTTCTACAACACCGTTTGTTATGCATGCAGTTCAAAATTAGTGCATTGCATGCTCCATTCTGTTACTTACTATATACTAGCTAACAAACAAGTCAATTACAATTACTTTTACTTATGAAAATGAGCTGAACCCAGACTCCTTTCCATTATTATTATCCATTCTAAAGCTGGCTAACTAACACACTCAAATGGAACACATTTATTTGAGCCACCTAAATAGTTTGTAACTATTATTAACTAGAGAAACAAAACTGTGAGGGGTTCGGAAACGTAAGAGTCTTGAAAATCACTTTCTTCTCGAGACATCATCATGACCATCACCTTAAATACAACCTACACATAATAACAGGGTGCAAGAGGAAGTGTTAGATAATCCCTCCCTTGTTCCCAACTACAAGCCAATTTCTAAAAAAATTCAACTAACAGTACAAGAGTTTCGTGCAAAGTGGAAAAACTTAAAAAAAATGCAAAATACCAAGTACCACAACAAGAGTGAAAAAAGTTGTTGCGAGCAACAAACCAAACTCACAATTGGCATGCCCACCACCTTGCACTCACCCTGTAATCTGCAACATTGCAAAAACTAGATACTCCCTTACTACATAATGCCCAAAAACATATGTAGTCAACGGATCCCGTTCATCTCAAACCTTATGTATGTAATAATAATAAGTCTGGCATTTTTCATCTCCTTTAGTTAGTTAGTTACTTGCAAACTCTATTGGCCAGCCACACGTGACTGCATGTCAATAATATGGCTTAACCATGGGTTTGCTACCCCTTCACTGCAAGTGAATGAGAGTGCGCTCACATAACAAGTTATCATCTCATTATAATACTTAAAGGTTTAAAAAGAAGCCAAAAAAAGTATCCTTTACTAAAAATATAATATTATTTATTCAACACCATTGTCCCAATACATAGGTTTTCCAAATGATCGAATCTGACTTGACTATAGCATTTTAATGCTATTTAATTTGCCAAATTCGCAATCCTGCGATCAATATTATTACAAAAGGCCAATGATTTAAAATGGAATGCATGCCAAAAATAATGAGTGACGGCAGTTGTATTCAGCCTGTGACTTTGAAAAATATTCATCTCTTCCTGACTTTTCCATATTAACATAGGAAATTAGCATTTACAAAACACTTTGAGAGATATGCATGCCATCAAATAAATACTACTCATTAGCTAACTCATCTGCTTTATCAAGTCAGTCGGTAGCAATGTAAAATTTTCCTCAACACTATAATATTTTTTTCACCCCAAACAAGTGCAAAATACCACAGCGTACAATCCACTTTGTATACTACCACTACCACATGCACAATTATGATCATGTACAGTAAAGGTAACTTTCGTCAACCATCATTATTCGCACGCATGTAGCAACTATTCCTTAATCCTTCATATCCAACTAGCTAACTGCCAACAAACCAACTGTAATGTGCATGATTTTTCTTTTCCATGGAATAAGAAACTTCTCACTTTTTTTTACATCATTTATTACTTGCTGTAATCTCTATACTCAGGCATGAAGATCCAACCTAGCTCACCAGAACATTTTTTAATCCCACTGCTCCCAAGCATTATTTTGCATGCATTCAGTTTTACATTTATATTCCAAAAATCCCAACTAAATGCATTTATGTAGTAAACTAGCATAGCTAGATCATTAATGCTTGCTTATTAGCTCACTAGTCAGTCACCACATCCAACAAGGTAATGCCCGAGCATATCTAATACAACAATTTCTCATTTCTACATTAGTATTGAAGTATAGTCTGGAAATGGCAAATGTTCCCATTGCATCATCAAGCCTTTGTACTCATTTGTACAAGTACAAGCTCCTATTGTGATTAACAAGCACGCTTTTTCACTCTAACTAACTAACTAACGAACAAACTATAAGTACACTCTCTCTCCTGACATGTGCCAATTGGTGTTCTGCTCACACTAATAAAAGCATAGAGTCGAAAGCACGAAGATTAGTAAACCATAATGAAACCAGGCAGGTAAAACAAAGGAACTTTTGGAATTACACCGATCTGAAAGGCATAATGAACAAATAATAGAAACTAAAACTAATACAAACAAGAGTTCTCAAGAAAGAGAGACCATCATCACCATTGTTCTTTGTTCACCAAAATATACTGGCAAAAAAGAAAAGTCTAAATGAACAAAAGAGAACAAAGACTGTGAAAAACTTCTCACTTCACCAGAAAACAACATTACTAATAGTTCAAAGTGCGCATTTCCCATCCCCAGCAATAAAAACTATGCCCTCTCCATGCCGTATTGTGTTGTAGTCATAGAGTTACTACAATCCCAACACAATCACTATAGTTGCATATACACACCACCTTATAAGTTCATGACGACACAGCCTTGAAAAACGTGCCACATCACCCAAAAGCATACAGCTCAAACAAGTTATAGATGTGAGCAGAGGTGACAGTCCAGAAATGATACATGCTACATTTTTCCACCATGCATACTCTAATACTGACTAACTAACTAACTAACCAAAGGGCATTACACTTTTATCCACGAATTCGTGCATATTTTTTTCATCCCTGGCTCATTCTCTTTATCTTTGCACAATCAAATCCACAATTTGAGAAGACTTACTTCCTACGAAAAATACGAGAAAAAGTTTAATGTGCCCATTACTTATGTGCTTTATAAAACCGGAACCATGGGACTAACTAAACTATACGACTGCCACAGTCAAATAAATAAATATCCATCCTTGTCAATACCCATGGAAGTTCACAAAAATTATTCCCACCGTCATGACTTGTTTTATTACAACAAGCTTTTAACGCTTCAAACAGATTGTCAAATGTCCTTTAGATGTTTCGGTAGGGAACCTTCATCTTTAGGAACCAATCCTTTTGTGCATCCATCTACATGACAAGTTCTTTAGCACGCAAATCAACTAATATCCCGCAAGCCACAGTATGCATAATATTATGCACGTGAAAGAAAACTAAGAAGCATTGAATATGCGTGAAGGAAAGGGAAAAAAACAAGTCCAATGTCTGATAATCAGATTAGGAAACCATACTGATGATGAGTCCATTTACCGACACAGTTCACATTTTTGTGCGTATATGGCAGCACGCAATGTAAAAAAACGGGAAGAGATTGTCAGGACGTTCGCATTTTTTATGGAAACCTTTTGAGTGAGTGAGTGAGCAGCTCACTCACAAACTAACCAACTAAAGCTACTTGAATCAAAAGACTTTAACAGGTATGCCATAAAAACATTTAAGTAATGATGACAACCTCTCAAACATTAATGCATACTACATATATGCTGGAATTCATTACACAGGCATCCAGCGGGGCTGCTGAAACAAATGTCTAGATGAGATCTGGCTTTATCTCCCTGTCATCCTTTATGAGCTTCAAAAGCATTTGCATATAGAGACACGGCTAATAAGTTGCTCTCAGCTAGCACATAGTCCATACTGGGATTCGTGATGTAACAATGAGGAACTAACTCAGAGAGAGAGAGACGAGTCAAAGAATTCGGTATGAATTGTACAAATAACTTTTCCCCAGACGTGGTTTACAATCATGCATGGCAGGGTATAACACAAATTGACGCGGATCATAAAACTTAAAATGGAAAACTGCGAGCTTACAACCCTGTGTGCGAGTTTTTAATGCTTTCAAAATCATATAGCAATGACAATTAACTACAAACCCTACTCATAATAACTTGAAAATTAGGTATGCGCAAGCTATTAAACGTAAAAAAGACATTCCTGTGCGTCTCTTTGTTTTTGCTACACCTTGTTATTATTATTACTGCCACGTAATACTATATTTACGAGTCTTTCCATGAACTATAACTTTTATTTTTCTCAGGTATTTGGCGCTACCTTAGTTAGTTCGTTAGTTCCTTCGAAAAATAGTCCAACAATATAATCATCAAGTTATAAATTACAAGGAAAAATGTATGCAGTCCTCAACAGCCTCACAAGTACACAGATTATGAACCTTACAAGGTCATTTCCAGCCCGGTGAATCAAAACACATGAGCTGAGAAAAAATGTAAACCCTTTGGCAAACAAAAAAATTAAGAAAACATTACATACTCACCAGTGAGTGAGTAACAAATTAGTTCTAACTAACTAAGCTCAGGAAGTGTATTACCAAATGTTCGCGTAGCGGAGCACAGAAAAACTGCCTTATGATAATACAGACAAGTCTGATTGCCGGTCATGATAATACGAGATAAATAATAGCTACACTCATTCAAATACCATTTCAATGGAATTTAATCCACTTGCATCAATGTTCCCAACTTTTGTCAGCTTTCCAATGTACTAACTAACTTAAATAGTTGCGGACGTTCACAAAACAAATTTTCAAATATCTGGCATAACAATTTTTTCTTCTCACTGGCTTTCTTTCGTCTTCCTTTGGTGACTACTTATTAGCACATCCGTTTTCCTTATCAGATCTCGCTTAATTACAAGAAATGCACCACGGCCAACTTATTTACCCACTCAACTGCATAATACTATGGGAGCCCACATTCATAATACTGTAGTTACAAGTTTGTCCCACATCTATCAAGTCCAAATTATGTCTTTCCTTTACTAATCGCCAGCGCAATTATTATAATTATTAATGCAACTAACTACCCACTACAACTAACTATAAGTAACTAACTAACTAACTAATCTGATCAAGTCAACTTTGAACTGCGAAAACAATATTTCCATTCAAATACATGCACACGACATGGAAAGAAATCCTTTTCATTCCTATTTCCATAATGTATACTACTAATACAGATGTCAACGCATTTTTTCCCATTGAATGCGCAATTTTCACTCTCCCTAATATCCTACGTTTTTAAATCTAACAACCCAACAAAATGCTCAGACACAGAAATGACACTTCACTACTCTTTATAGCATTGTTGCACAACAATACATAATTTGCAAATATGCCACATGCCATCACATCCCCTTCTTGAATCTCATTTCAGATGAAAAAAAAAGAGTGTGAACGTAATCCCACCTTAAAGAATGCATGAAAAAACATTAAAAACTTTACACATTACTAACTAACTAACTAACTACTATCCCTTTACATGCACCCTATACACACGACTCAGTATTTCGAGTACAAATGTACTGCAATCATTGTTATTATCAGAGGTGTACATAATACATAATAAACTCGCTTTTACTTTTTAAAGGATGATAGGGGTTCCCAATAATGGAGTGCCGTTGACGCCATTTCTCATGACGTGTACGTTGGCAATTTGTGAGCAGATAAATTTAGAATATTAATTTCACCACAGCATTTTTAATTAGTTTGGAGCACTAAAAGGAGGATTGCAAAATTGAAACCATAAGGCCCAGGATGGCTTAAGAGTCATCCTGTGTCTCACATAATAAGATGATTTGCCTAATAATATGTTCAAACAAAGGCAATGAGTGCAACGCGCTATGAAATCCAATGCTAATTCCCTCCGCTCTCATTTTACAAATGACAATCAATCTTGTGCCACATGAAAGATGGAGCAATGGCGTCATGATACAACTCAATAGTGTGCCGTTCAACCAATCCCTTGAAAATAAAGAAGCAAAGAGAAAAGCCAGAGTAAAAAAGTTTTCCGTTTGTAAAAATACCTGAAGGAGATAATGTGGAATCGAGTCTGCCATTTGGCGTTTCCGTTGACATCGATCTGGTTGTCTGGTCACCTGATTTGGAGCCCAAACCAGATGGAGACAAAGTTCGACGGTAACGACCCTCGTATCCCATTGATCGTTCTTTCCTCTGTGCCATGTACGAGTCTTTGTGTAGATAACTCGACCTGTAAGACAAAAAAAATTTAATCAGTTTGGTTATTTAGTTATTTAACTGACGTTCATTTGGTAATCCTGTCAGCCAATTAGTTAGTTGCTCGTGAAACATTCTCAAGTAAAAGAGGCTCTTACGAAACGATACTAATAATGCAAATACAGTCGCGCTCATTATGCGTACTTAACTGAAACCAGGTATGCAAGTAAAAACAATGGAATGCGTTAGTTAGTTAGTTAGTTAGTTGGTGCTAAAACAACTGAACCACGAAATTATATTTAATTCAATTTTCAGGATGCAATTCCAATTGCAACATCACCTCTTCATTCAACTATCAGGATCATTAGAATGCTAAAACGTACAGTTCTTCTTGTGGTACTGAAACAAAAACCATTTTCTACCTGTTCATCCACAGATGTGATGCAATAATGTACTGATATTCAATTAGTTAGTTAGAGCAGAGTCATTGGAATGCAAAATCTTGGAACACAATGGCACAACAACTCAAAGTGTTCATCTCTACTTGTGTGCGAATCTCAATCTGCGGTCCACTTGTTTGCACCACAAAGTTTTTTTTGTCCCTTTGCAATATATAAAACCTTTTCTTGAACAAAATTAGTACCAAGGTATGCACAATGTGTCGCAATAGGACGCCGGACAAAATTTATCACACAAATATGAATTATTCCATTGAATTCTCAGATTTGGTAGTTGGGTGATGAAGCAAAAACAATGCACAACGCAGGTAAAACAAGCAAAGTAGTAACAAATATACACACTAAATTCCTATTACGGCTAATCGTCAAAATGACACAAAATGAAAAAGATTGAATGACAACATTTAGGTTGCACCGCAGCTGCAATAAAATGCATTTCCATAAAGAAATAATTTAGTCTCAACACCATTAGCATATTAGCAAATAAATTATTGTTGGAACAAACAATTGAAATGATGAGATAATACTGTCAAGTGCCCATATTTTTTATAATAATTCACAATAATGTAATCAAAATCAAATTGCTTAACAACTGTAGGAAGCCAAATCCCTTAGCAATTTAAAGGGATTTTACTAACTCGCCAAAAAAAATGACGAAATAATAGTCTCTTTGAAATGCCTCGTATGCAAATTTCTCAAAAAAGGACAAAAAACTCCAATCTCACAGTCATTATTAAATTAAATCCAATTGAGCTAAAAAGAGTTCAAAATGTCAACAAATTGCACCCCTAATCTTTCGCCCACAAAACACATTTGCATCTGTTTCCCACAAACCAACATCCTCACTAATTTGCCAATAAATTCCAGTGTGACCATCCAATGTCTAACTAACTAACGAACTTCTTATAAAGACTCGTAATGAAAATAAAGATTCTTTGCTTGAAAATGAAAAGAGACCATTCATGATGGTAAATCATACAAGAACGTGACAACTTGCCCCAACAATTGGTAACCAACAGAATTATATAACATTCTACCATTGTTACAATCATCACCTCAAGCTAAATAACAATCCACACACACTCATCCATACAACGCAAACAGAGGGCTACAGCACAAGAGCAATTTATAAATAAAACTTCCCATTTGTTACCTCCCTATAAATGCACTGCCTACCTACCACTACCACACCACATGTGTGTTGTAACTTGGCTAACAAACTAAATAACCAACTTAACTTACATCTTAAGGGCATTGAAAACCCTACAAGCTAAAATAAACCTATATTCCCAACCCACAGGTATATTTAGTTCATGTCATGTTCAAACCCAATGACACAAGGCAGTGTTTCCATTCATATACCTAATGCATCCACTAATAGGGTCAATTCACTCCTAAAGTCACGTATCGTTTTAACTCTAATGTTATGGCAATTACGGATAACACAAATGTCCCACATATGCAATCCCTTTACTTTTCCAGGGAAATGTATTTAGTTGGCTACAAAAAAGGTAACTACTTAACTAATGCATACATAATAGGTTTAAGCTATCTATCCTTCAAAAGTCAGTCAGTTATAAATAGTTAAAGACTGCATGAAAATGCAATCTTCCGGTTCAATAAGTATGAAAGATGGCAAATCGTGATGACAACATGAACAGCTATAGTTAGTTTCAAACAAGGCGGAAGCTGCAACTCAGAGTTCAAAACTTGTATCAAGTCAGAGTCTCAAAGCGGCTCCTGAGTTCCTCCCAAATAATAATAATGATATGCAACAAGTAGCACACGAAATTCACACTATGCATTCAAACAGAAGCCTCAACTCATTTAACAATAGCCTTTCTTGAGGCATGCAGCAGACAAATTATGTCAACGTCTACCACAAAGTCTATGTGCACGTTTTTCCATACGGCACCGGGCCCCAAACAAAGAAGTCATAAGCTATATTTGAAATCACAAAGAACACATAGGGAGATGAGATGAGCTTGGAGAAACAAAAATAAAAGGCACATCCATGGACACATTTTATTCACATGCAACAGTTTACTCCACTTGGATTTTTCTCACACATTTTTACTTTTACTTCAAGATTTGACGATAAAATATGACAACTGAGAATGTGATGAGAGTCAAGTGTGACTAATAATATGACTGTTGTTGAAAAAAAAAACATTTCTAAAGTTTCTGCATGGGAAGTGAATAAATACATAAGAATTTCAGATCGGATGTGAACAATACGTCATCATGTCTGTGATAGCAATATTTGATTATTATGTGTACATACATAGCATATACCAAGTTATAAACCCAATGATGTAAAAATTTGTGATACTTGAGTCAGCTTAAGGCAGAAGTGAAAAATTAAAATCTTATATACTAACTAAACTACCTACCTAAAGCCAATTACATATTTGTTTAGCACACACACTTCTCATGTGAAAACATTGAGTGGAGACGTTTTATCATCATTACATCGGATTAGGAGTAACCTTAAAGTCACTCAAACTATGTATTTTATTCTTCAACAGAAAAAACTGACTGAGTGAGCAGGAATTGACTAAGGAAATGAGCTCAAGTTAAGCACAAAGACACGAATTTTACTTGGAATTCATTGCGCATCATTTCCAAGTGTCCTCCCGCCCATACAGGAACAATCTAATATTAGTCTTCAAAATTATTTTCCACACTAAATAAAATCACTCATCAAAGAGGTCTATACTCATTTTAAGCGAGTGAAGCTAATGTACGGCGTTCCCTCCCAGGATGATTTCAAATAATCCATCCTCATGCATGCCCACACACATGTCACTTTTGCAATATTAATATCAGATAATATGTAACGTACGTAGTACAGTATGAACTTCCGATTACCACAATGAATGCTCATACTTACCATTTTAAATCACTACTTTCTTCCTGAGAAGCACAAGGATACGTAAACTATTATGACAACAGGATTAGCGGCAGAGGAAATTGTTAATATCTTTCATTATTACGAGTTACTAACTAACTAACTAACTAAGAGCTCGCCCCTAATCTTAGATTATGGGAAAAAAACAAGGAATGTGAAATTTCGCGATTGCAACTAGATAGTCTAAAATTCCATTTGCAAGTATGTATCTACTATCATTCAAATTAAGTGGGCAAAAAAACTTATTGAAAACTGTCCACTAGTTACTTAAAAAGAGCTCCAATCTTTACACAAAACCTCTTTAACTGTCTTTTGGTAAAACTAGGAAATACAAATGCGAGGGAACCACTCAACTAACGATACGTGACCCACGACACAAGAGACAAGACTCTAATTAAATTATTTTGACAAGAATGTGCGAATGTATCACTAATAGAAAACATGTCATCATTCTCATAACATCACTACAAGTACAAATGAAGACAATGTTTTTTTTCATTAAAACACAATAATGTGGATGAGTAGTTGGAGCTGTCAAAGAGAACGTGCAATTATCCCCTATGCATTACAACATGTCAAAAAGACAGCCATCTTCTACAAAAGGAGAGAGAAGATGAGACAAGTGGCCAAAAGTGTTGGATAATTACCAATAAACGGCACCTTTGCTCACATTTGGAGCCACACATGGCAGGCTCGTCTGACGCTACTCCCATATAATAACCAACGTAATGAAATCAAAATATGAACTAATGATGAAGCTCGCACATTTGGAATTCAAAGCCAGTTGCTTCATTGCTAACTATATCGTTATTATAGGAAAACACAGCACGTCAGTTCATGCATACAAAATCACACGTGTGCCAAATCCTAACTAACTTGCTTAGAGGAGTCAGTTATATTAGTTAACTAGCTAGTTGAATTAAATGAGCATATAACACATAATCATTTGCAAGGCGAAGATCCTAGCAATATATATAGTATGTATCTAACTAACACATGATAATAATAGATGTGACATGAATGGTCATCTTTGACAACTCGTTACGACATTAATTATTATCGACAATAATGATAACGGCAACTGCATATTTCTGCACCAAATCAATAATTACAGTGAAGAGTGCTTTATTGGTTTCCCACGTCTGTGCAAAAGCGTGCCAATGACAAAAAGAGCAAAAAAAATGAATGCACACATTATGCGCACATAAAGTTTGAGAAAAGGGAGGAGATAGTTAGTTAGTAAGTTAATAGTTAAGGAGACGGTCATATCAGTTCATATCTATGGTCAATTTAGTAGAAAGCATGACACAAGACCAACCTATAGACTTTACGATATAAATTATCTCATTCATGGACAATTTGTTTATGGATGCCCATCGATGGAAGTCGACAATTGAAATATAAAAGATAATCAATATGACCCCTAAATCGATGCAACTCAATCTAGCCATATAAAAACGAAAAATTAACATAATTTAATTCATAATTTTGATGAAATCCCCGTAAAAAATAAAGTTACTTAAAGGAATGTAAATGTGTTTTTACTTATTTCATTCTTAGTATACACGACTTTGTCTCCTTATCATATGTAACCAGAATGACTAACTAAAAGTAGGATATGTGCACGATGAGATTATAAAATGGGAGCCCAAGGTGTTGTGGAAAGCTAATTAAATACAGGTTCAATAAAATCATAGGTCACATAAATTATCCATATCCAAGACAAATGAGTAGAATACCTTTTTCGGATTCGCAGAGTATATCCAATGCCCAAAACCATCTTGTCGACTGTAATTATGAGCACAACACTTGAACTACTATAAAGTTGAAACCTTAATACTAAAAATCCATGTAGGGTATATTTGACGAAGAGGAGAGCACAGAAACCCTGTTTTCCGTAATCACCGTACAAGAACACCCACACTATTTAATAGGATGCCACGAGAGTGATTGCCATTTGTTTTCATAATTTCTACACGACCATCATGATAATAATGGCTCCGAGAAGAACAGCCTCAAAAAATCCGTACAAACTAGTTTCCATCTATTGTCTTTAATTCACTTAATCTTCAGATTACTTTTTTCATTGTAGATCAGTAGGTCCAAACTCATTCTGATTATACCCTACAGACTTGCTAACTAACTAACTAACCTAACTGGGAAACAAAGCACGTTTGCTTCTATTATATTTCCATTGCCCTACTCATTTTCAGTTTGCTCCAGTGCTATCCAACAAACAGGCTATGAATATTCAACCCTTTCTTCCCGTATTCATAAGCTGTCCAAAACTTGACACAAAAATATTCATCAGCACTCTCTCTCCGGTTTCTTAATGATTTCCCACTAGGAGCAATTACTAATTATTTAGGGAGGACCCGCAAAAATTCCCTAATGATCAGACCACGAGCACTTAATATCCTCTCATTGTTTCTTGTCCGTGCACACACAAGTTCTCAAATAATAAAAACGAATAAAAAAAGTAGACTCAACACGAATATTTTAACACACGGAAGCACAGGAGAACAAAAGTCCACACGTTTTACTAACACAAATCATAGCATACTTATATAGTTAGTTAGTAGACCAGCTCTTCATTTAGCCTACGTGTCTTATACGAACAGACTTAAAGCTTAGAATCCATGAACACAAACACAATGTTGCACACTACAAGACAAAGACATTCTTTATATCATTATTAGTACGTTTGGTGTACTACGTGGCCAATGTTTTATACTATTGATGACATCATGTTGAGTGACACCAAAAAATTCACCACCTCAAAAAATCCACGTAACAGATCTACTACTATTCTTCCCTTTACTTAATTAGTCACAGCAACTCAATACATCCCACATATCGAGGCCTGTGGAAAATTCATTCTAGATTGTACATACAAACCGAATCTAAATGCCCCCAAAACTTTCAAAATCTCACAAATTGTCAAAAATACAGATTATACTTATTCATGGACAAGGAATCAACTCCCTAACTATAACCAACAAGCAACTATAAATATCCGTATAGCTATGGTGAACTCAACGACTCAAGTAGTCAGTCAGTTAGTTATTTCTTGCACACAAAAGAAACTGTTACGGTCTACAAGTTTAAGAGTACTTTGCTCCTTCCATGCCCACCCGTTCACTTCCATGAGCAACAATCCACAGGCAAGTTAAACACGAGCACTAACCAATCCAGCCCAACTCCAAAAAACCTTACATCCGGTAGCATGTCTTAAAAAAATACACACACAAACTATCCTACCCAAAAAAAGGTGGTTCAATTTTATGTAAGACAAATAAGTGTACAAGGATCCAACAGTTGATCTACACTCGAACTGTACGAAATCAAGACTGAAGACAAGTTGTATCTTACACTGTGGTACCTCACATAGGCCAATCCATCTAACTCTATCCTTTTCACCTCGCTAACTAACTAACACACGCACATGCATATGGAGTACATGCAGGTAAAACTGCGCACCCCTTCTATACACACACCTGAGTGAGGGCTAAAAAAGCAACAGGTAACCAACCACTTGTATGCATTTACATACTCACAGTACGCACATATGGACATATACATAATCTTCCCTGAACGAGTGCTGTTTCCATCCATCCCCTAGCAAAAATACGGCACAAAAAATCCTGCTCTGTATTCTCCAAAACTAACTAACTGACTGCCTAGACTATTTTGATTATTATTTCTACCAGTAGTGCAAACTTCTGAAGTCAAAATGTATCGATATGATCCTCTAGCTCCCAGCTAACTATTTGTGAACAACACAGCTGTTACAAATAATCATATCTGCGGCACTTGAATAGGAATCTCAAAAGCTAGTTAGTTAGTTAGTTAGTTAGTTAGCATGCACCTTATTTACGTTACGTTCCACACCAGTGGCTACTGGTTGAACATCCTGTGAGGATGAGCATAGGAGTTACGAGACAAAGATAGAATATCTGATGAGTGTAGAATCCAAGAGAGAAAAAAAGAGCAAGAGTATAAGTAGTGTTAGAATTATAGTATGATTGTACAAATTTCCAATCCGCTGAGTACAGTTGTTATGGTTGGCTCACTCACTCACTCCCTACACTCTTATAAACTGCTACATCCATTCTCTGTGGTTATAGTTAGTTAGTGAGTTGCACAAGACATCTCGCTCCAGTCTTTTAGTCCATAAAAGTGCATATGGATGGAAAGATAATAAAGTTGCTAGCTACTAACTAACTAGTATCTATACCAGGTGAGATTTCAATCTCCACTGTTCCACAAGCCATTATAATACAACATAGTCAGTAGCCCCTTGTTTGTTCCTCCATTGTTCCACCCTGTCTGCAAATTATGAGTACTTGGGCACTTGAGAACAGAATGGTTTGCTCACTGACTGAGCTCTAAAAAAGTATGACTAGGCTACTCATCATTATCTGATGATGAGCTCTAAAAATGGGCGAGATGCGCAACCCAAACTATAAATGCGAGTTAGTAAGGCTTTCACAGTTTAAAACCTAGTATTGCATGAAAGGATCCTATACAAAGATACATGAGCCTATTATAGATACTGGATCGCGATAATCATAATAAGACCATCAATCTTGATACGCAATATGTACCATTTACAAAGGATGATTGCACACACCACATGGCTTCATAAGCTTCAGCTAAACCTCAAGTTTTGGAAAGTCAATGTCTACATCGAGACAAATGAGTTCATCATTTCACTACATGCAAAATTCACGTAAACTAACTACCATCCCTGTACACTAGGTTTTAAGTGCCCATTATAAATTACTCGGGGGGTTGTCATTCCCAAAGCCATAAATAAATACTCCCATAGGGATGATTTAAACATACAAATTCCAATACTAACCACTAACTACATAGTTCTGGATCATTGAAGGATCTGGGAATGAATAATTCAAGTATGCTCACAGAATGACTGATTTCAATGCAAGGGAGTACTCCTAAATATTCCCGTTCTATGTGCATACAAATATAATGATTGCCTATTTTTTTACGGTTTGACGGGCAAATAGCTTTTCAAACTTAAATGATGAAAACTGAAAACCTTCTGTTGAGTTCAATGCTAGCACCACCATACCGTTTGAGCAAGGTGAGGTGGTGGTTTGGTAAACGTATGGCAATAATGAGACAACCATACCAAAACTAACGCAACATATTTTTATAGAACATGACAGAAAAAGGTTAAACGGAATGATCGTGTTGTTGGGACAAATATAAGCATTAGTTTTGCACTCAAGAGCATGTAGGTAACTCAAAAAGGTGGCACAACTCTAATCGTATTTATATATGCAAACGGATTGAGTAAAGTTATCAGATATCTACTTCTCACGAATTATCATCCCTCCCTTTCATAGAAAAACCATGTCATAAAAGTCAGATTATCTCACCTATTTAAGTTTTTCAACACAATGAGTTATAGGATGGGACATAATAAACAATATTAGGGTGCATGACGGACTTAGAAATTTCAAATATATATAACTCACTCCATGGATTCTTCCCTTAAACACAGGAAACACGTAACTAAAATTTATTAGGTCACAAAGGAAGCCTAAACTTGAAAAATGTGTGCCAAAAAATCTATTCGAGCTTCAGCCAATTGAAATACATTTAGCAGCTATCAAAATTTCTTCATGGGCTATTTGAGGGGACACTTCCTTAAATACAATAAAAATATTCCATACACAACAGATTTCACAGCGATTGGATATGCCGAGATACCGCTATGAATTCATACTTATCAAGTCTCTTTATTTGCATATCACGAGAAAAAAATTTCTCACTTCATTCAAATTATCAATCATCATCCATCCACGAACCATATAAAATGTAATTAATCTGTCCTCAAAAAACCACTAGTCCAGTCTCTGAATTTGCTGCCATAAGAGGTTGCAAAAATCAAGTTATCTAATCATAATAAACCCATTACATAGTCAATGTGAATGCAACACATGGAGCTCACTGTTAATGAAAAACGCCAAGATTATTATATAATCACCCGTTATGCCAGTCAAGCTGAAACTGGCCCAGCTAAATAAGGAAAGGGACGGCTGATAGCCATAGACAGGTAATTATAGTGACAATAGAAATCTGCCCTAGTCATGTCAGATTGCAAAAATACACAAAATTGTCTCATTTTACGACCACCACAAAAAAAACTATAGTGCACCAACAACTCGGTCATAAATTAACCTCTCTCCTTTTACACGATTTCCCAAATTTTCGTCACCAGTTAACTAACTAACTAACTAGACCCTTGGGTAGTGACGAAAACGTCATAATAATACCTTCATCTGGTTTATATTCCTCCATGCATTCAGACACACATGCACAAGTGTAATAAATATATACGTTTAGCTTTTGGTGTGGTCTCAACTTCCGGCCCAGTTCTCACGCCTCCCCATTACACAACGTAATGTATATACGACTCGTATTTCATAATGAAAACACCACCCTGGCTGACTGACTGACTGACTGACTAACGGGTTATTTATTTAGTCCTTGATCTCACATAGTATTCTCAAGACAAAGGAAATCCAAGGATGAAAGCAAACTACATGAATATCCTTTTGTAGTAAATCGTATACTTACTATCCCTGTAAAAATGAAACACACATGGGTAGTTATAGTATACGGGACCAATGAGCCTCATTTCGTGGAATGCGAGCAAATTTTTGCCATCATCAAGTCTTGCTCTCATTTTTAGCATCCGGACAAATATTACAATGTCAGTCAACTTTTAGTTCAGCTCTTATTACCCAGATGTGAAAACCTATGCGTTTTCTAGGGTGGACGACATATTGCATGCATGAACTTGAACTTCATCCTATTACTTTACTGACAAAAAAAACACACAAATACTGATGATGGCAGTAAGTAAGTGACTAGTGCTGAATCATTATTGCTATCTTGGCAAATTAACTAACTAACTAATGGCATTCCTTCCCTGTCTGCAAACTCTCATCCAACTATAACCTATGCTACCCAAACTCCATCCATTTTTTAACTAACTTGTACTCAACTACACTTCTGGTACACGTTTTACCAGGACACAATGTCACACAATGAACTCTCATATAATCCCCCAAAGCGAAAAAAGCATACACCCAAAAAGAATGAAATCCCTGACTGTTAAAACGTAAGCGTCCTTTTGTCATAATTTTAATCTGGGTGAAATTTCAAGTACATTTTTTCTCTGTCCATTCAACCTTATTGTTGATACACTTGCAAGAAAACCCTGCCATCAAAACAAAAGGTAAATATTAGAACGTCGACACTATTTTTCCTCCTCATATATACATAACATACATGAGATCCAAAAAAACATCCTACTGGGTACTGTTACTAGTCGTACCAAGTGACACACTAAAAAAGCTATTAACTTCCATAAACTTTACATGCACAAAAACAAGTCCATTGCTTAAAAGAGTTATTACTCTTGCCCGTCGTTCTACCAAAGTAGCCTTCTCAAGAATCCATCACAATAATAACTAATATGCATATCACACGCACTATGCAAATTCATCAGCCATGCTACAGTTCCTGCTCAAATGGTCCATACTTATACTTATTAGACACTATAGCACAAGTGGTATAGACTCCCAGTCCCACCTAGAAACAAAGACTGGTTCAGACACCACCACTTATGATGGGACAGGAGACAAACAAAAGGAGTTTGCTTTGACCAAACAAGCACAGCAATTTTATTTTAATAGTCCATCATAATCTTCTTATCTTGATGAGTGCGTGATGTCTATAACAACAGGCCTAACCTACCTTTTCCTGCGTTCACTTGAGTGTGCAAATGCAGGCTTACATTTTCGTAAGACCCTTGTTGAGTAAGACATACAGCTGAATTGACTTAAGTATAGTATAGTTATAGTTCCTCGTGTTGTTACCAACAAGATGGACACTCCTACGTATGGTGTGCAAGTTATTTACAAAAAAAAAATCTGTCTGAATAAACCATATAGTTTCAACAAGCTGTAACTAAAAGTAACAAACTAAATAATCATAGAGCGCTGAGCATGCTCAAAAAAATTGATCAAGTGGATCATCCCCCATAGATTTTCAAAAATGTTGCACACTCAAGCTTGTCAGTAGGTTTGAGCCAAAAGTGAGCACAACTCAAAAAAGGAGTGTGCACTTTAATTAGTGGATAACAAGAACCGCAACATAAGAAAATATAGTTCTTTGCTCCATCGTGCAAACCAGTCATCGTGCAAAACTTCATTCCCAACGGATCATGCTAGGAGCAACCTCATTTCCTCAGAGAAAAGCCACGAAAAAATCTCATGATCAATATTACACCGTTTTCGTGATCTCCAATGTATATGCAAAGGCAAAAAATCTACTCCCACGATCTTGCTCGAATCTATATCAATAAAGTCTATGTTCACTACAGATCCAATATGCAACATGACACACATAACGTACAAAATAATAATATAGTCAGTGAGTGAGTGAGTGCTGGTACTTGCAAGCAAGCAATATTGGAAAGCCAATCTAGCAATAAAACAATAACAACATGGCCGGTCATATGTACAACAATAATTGAGAACTTGGAGGCTCGAATTTTAGAGCGCACAAATTTCATAATCAACTTGTCTCCTCAATATCTTATAATACGCGGCAAAATGAAAAGAACAACAATACTACATAGTATGCAGCGCACTTAATAACTTGGTTAAGTTAATCCCCAAATATGGGGCAAGCAAGATTTAATTTATTTTGCATTAAATAAATGCAGACAAATTCATGATGATGATGATATAACCAACCTAACATAGTCATACTAACTAACTAATACTAACCAATCAGTTAGTTTGACATCCAGCCAGACGTACTACTACTATAATAGTTAGTATAGTAGTGGTAATGAATTTTATATCATCATTACTTTTTGACAACAATAGCACAATAATCTAGAGCACTTTCTTGTAACCATCGTGTTAATAACAATGCTTAACTTGAGTGCACTCTCAACGCATTTGCATCCTGAGAACTGAACTTTGCCTTAATTTCCGTTTCAACTAATGGCTTTCTAACGGGAACATCTCAAATGAAACATAGCAAAATTGACCTATAACTTGAGCACTTTGCTCAAACTAACTACAAACCTAACAAACGTCAAAAATGAAATACGCTGCAGCCTACAAAAACAGCACAAAGGGACTGCATTATCCCACTTTTGCCAATCGAAATCCATAACAATAAAACTAGGATTTTTATCTCCCTTGATTAACATAATATCATTACAGCCCAACTTACTCATATCCCACTTGGTACACACTAACTAACTAACTAATACGCAATACTGCTGCTGTAAAAAACACATTCGTCATGACAGCCATACTAATAGCTACAAAAATGTTTTCATCTTGACATATCATACACAACACGTATGTATGCACAACACCGGGAAAAGAGCCATACACAACACATAAAGTGAATTGTGGATTTGTGCAAAATCTAATTAGCCTCCTTTCTCACCCTTTTGATTATTATTCCTTGTTCTTGTTAAACGGTTGGATTGCTCCTTAAATATTCCAGTGGAGACATATGGTAACCAGGAACCATACAAATAGAACAAAATAACAAACTAACAACGTACGAGAAACACTATAACTATACGTCTTGTGCCCATTAACGCATGCTCCATCATCCATTGTGCTTATACACACTGCCACTATTGTCTGCTAGCGTGCAGTGATGAATATCAAATGAATTTATATATATAAATCTTTTTTATCCTCCCATTTGCTGCTCTCGTCTCAAGCAAACTTTATGAGCCAGAAAAACGGTTTCAACCCAATGAGAACACAAGTCCATAAACGTGCACAGCCAGTTTCTAACCTAAAGGTACAAAAATCTTCTTTGTTCCCATACCGACGCAAATGTTGACTCATGTTATACTCACTCAGCAGACAAATGTGCGAAAACTTCTCACAACATTAATATGGGTGCACCATATAGCCAATGACTGAATGCTTTCCTCAGAATTCAATGAACTGCATGTATAGTTAGTTAGCTACAAAGACTAATGATTGCTAAAACAGTGATTACAAACAAATTATGAATACTTAATATGTAAAAGGTTTTTTAAACTCTAGTCCACACTATGCATACTAATGTGCGGGATCATCCAGTTAGTAAGTTTGCTAAATACTTTCAGGGCTTTTAGTAAATCTATATCAAACTCTGGCGATAAATATAAGAAGGCAAGCATACTAACAAAATCAGTTTTTTCCCGGAAAAATCATTTCAAGAGCCAAGATTCACCTACGCTCGCCCATCCATAGAAAAATGGATGGCTGTAAACACAATTTTTTGGAGATTCTCGCAGACAACATAATAGCAAATCATTCAAATGTATTTACTCAAGAGGGACTCTTTATTTCAATAGATGTGTGCAGTTACATAATCTGAATGACTTTTGAAAAGGTTCCGTAAACATTTAGACATGCATTGAAAATTTATTGCAGGCTTACCTAACCAGTGCACATAGCTTGACTACACTCTGTCCGAAAAAAAAGTTTACACCTAGATTTTTGGGATATTTAAATAACTACGAGGGCAGAGATAGTAATTTTCATGTATACTGTTGCTACTAACAGGCAATGCATACATGTCAAGTTTCATCCCGATCGGATCAAGGGTTGGCGAGAAATTCTCAAAAAACTATTTTTTGGTGTCCGAAAAAAAAGTTTACACGTGTTAATTCCCA
>Ga0210040_10001299_pt1 | contig 38245 bp, 18 predicted proteins | sample CryGeyCG12114_NA_FD_185462 | JGI IMG/M metagenome (GOLD analysis project Ga0210040, IMG submission 185462) | Groundwater microbial communities from aquifer - Crystal Geyser CG19_WC_8/21/14_NA (SPAdes) (version 2) | ecosystem: Environmental > Aquatic > Deep subsurface > Groundwater | place: USA... | reverse complement strand
GTTTGTGGTTAAACACTTTTGTGAACTTGATTTTGATTTAATTATTAATTGATTTCTGTTTTGTTTGGTATAATTACAATAAGGATCGTCTAATCTACTATCAGTTGTTTCGTGTCGTTCGCTAAACCCACACAGTTTCTTTGACTTATTTAATTACGCTAACGAACTCCAAACTTTTGAAAATGTCACTTGCTTCTCGTTTCGCTCTCCTTCTTGACGATGCTGAAGAACCATTTGAAAAGAAAACAAAAGCGAAAAAACCTTCAAAGGTTAAAAATGGTACTTCTTCTCAGTCTAAGAAAAATACTGGGCAACTCAATGGATCAGAGAAAAAACAGGTAAAATTAACGATCGAAATGAAATACTGAGACCAGCCGAGACCTTTTCTTTATCATTACTTATTTAAAAACTTTTAAACTTTAAAAAAATTCCGTATCTCGTACTTTTTTAGTTACAACAACTTGCCTTCGGAAGTAACAAAAGTGGTAAGAAGAAGAAAGGTGTTCAACCAACCAATATTGAGGAAGGCCCAGGAAGCTCCGCTCAGTGGCAGGACTGGCAAAAAAGAGACGGAGAGGTAAGTGGCGAAACTGAAATGCTTTCATAAGTGCATCCAAAAATATTCAATCTTTTATAGTTATTTCTTTTTCACAGCACGTCTCAGAATCCTACGATGCTGAGTTGGAAGAGGCTCTTGTTCAGTCCAAATTAGAATTTGAAAGTGAAGCTGCTCGGGCTAAGATGTCGGAGAAAGAGCCGAAGAAAAAATCCAAAAAGAAACCTAGTGCTATGCCATTGTCACAATTTAATGCTATGGTCGAAAAGGTACCGGACTGGAAAAGTATTTTCAATTTGAGGCCCTAACACACTATGATATAGGAATATGAATTTTGAGTTTAATTTTGTAAATCACAATTCTTTCATGTAGAATGGCAAACTTACCAACGGGGATAGTTCCAACTTGGAAACTGAAAATGTTGAAACTGAAGAGCAGTTGATTGAAAGGCTTCGTCTAGAAACTAGAGTTGAACTCGAAAGAGAAAGACAACTTCAGCAGCTAGAACAAAGGCGTTTGACGTCTATGAAAGTATGTTGGCCGTTGATCTGTCTGTAGTCTTTAAAATACCAAAATGGTCAAAATTGGATGTCAAATTATTCTAACCAAGAATAATTTTCATAGATGCAGGAAGCAGAGAAGTTCAAAAAAGCCTCAGGAGATAGTCAATCTGATGAACGACTAAAGTTGAAAGAATCAGCCATTTCTGCTCTGACTGAGGAAAATGATCAACTCCGTTCAGATCTCGAGAACTATAAGTCGAGAATGAAAACCATATCGACGATTCTTAATAACGCGCAAGAGTGTAAGTTTGTATGTTAGTATGGATCATGTTTTTTAGCCATAGTATATTTACTATGTAGAGAAAATCAGCACATTTTTTTCGTTTACAGTGAAAGATAAAGCAAAACTTTTTTATGAGCTTGAAACCGTGAGCAAATTAAATGCCGATTTGACCGACCAAGTCAAATCTTTACATTCACAATTAGAGCAAGAAAAATCTCGCTACAACGGTTTGCTTGCGGATTATCGCCGTTTGTCCGAGGTAATGTTTTTCCAAAAAATATCTAATAATCTAATCTAATAAATAACTACAGCTGAAGTGAAACATATGTGGGTTCCTTTTCGAACAGAATCGACGAAGAACAACCACAGAAACGAGCCAGTGATCGGTAATAAAAATTGTACCACTCTGGAGAGACCTTTTAGAAAAAAATGATTTATATGATTCACTCGAATGCCTACGATTAAATACTGGGTGCAAGCGCAATTCTGTCCAGCCTGTTTATACATTGCTCATTTATACATACTATCATTCATTACCTTTATACTTTACAATAATTATTTCAGTCGAATATTGTAATTGTTACATTAAATTTTCCTAATCTTTGTCAACTATGGCCAAAATGTTTTTTAATAATTACATGGTGCTTCATGTACATGATATGTCGTATGTGTTCACTTGAAAACTGCAGATAATAAATTAAACTTAAATGGGTTTTAACCATTTCTATAAGCTTTATCATCAATGTTCACTCAATTCAACTTGTTTTTCTGCATGCTATTATTGCTTCTTGTTAGATTACAAAGAGTGCCGACTGTGCATGTGACACACTCATGATAATTGAATCGTAGATTTCGATGCATATAAATGAATATATTATGGAATCCTGAATTCACAAGTCCTGTGTGTCACTTCGTTCGTGCTAATACACCTTGAGGTTTTAGTCAGGAAATTAATTCCATTATACTCTCCATTTAACTAACTATAGAATGGCAAGATTTAGTGTAATTTTGTCTTTTCTTTTTGTCTGTCATGCACAGGCCGCTGAAAGATTAAGTAAGTGATTTCTAACTCATGTTTATTATAATCTCTCGGCAAACAAAATCTTACTTATCTAACTTGTCGTTTTGCAGAGCAATATAATGTGGATCCATCACAAATTACTGTTTCGGGAATATCTTCAGGAGGAGCAATGGCTTCTCAATTTCATTTTGCTCATAGCTCACAAATAGCTGGAGCTGGAGTTTTTGCTGCTGGTAATTTAGTACAATAATTTGCTAAAAAAATATTTTCGCTAGCTTTAATTTAAAAAAATATCTCTCTGTGTATCAACAGTTCCTTACATGTGTGGATTCGGAGGCCTTGTTGCTGCCACTACTTGCATGTCAACACCTCTCCTTGTTAACGTCCCATTCTTAATTTCCGAAGCTAATTCTTTAGCAGCTGCAGGAAATATTGATCCCACATCGAACATCCGAGATTCCCCTGTTTTTATATTCCATGGCCAAGAAGACACTGTAGTGTTTCCAGGTATAAAATTTGAAACCATACCATGACATCATAGTGATAATTTTTGTTACCAAGATAAAAGTTGCATCGCATTGTAAATACTGTTTACCCTGCGCAGGTTCTGGTCCAAATATTCTTGATATGTATTCCTACTACGGAGCCAATACTAAAACTGTTTTCAACATTGACGCTCATCATGGACATGTACTAATAAATGTGCACAATAAATATGACTGACCATATATTAGTTCATTTTTATTAATCTTAATTCTTTGACTTTGAAGCCTACAGACAATTACGGTGCAGAATGCCATGCAGATTCTCACGATCACGCCTATATCAACAACTGCAATTATCGAGGATCCTTTGAAATGCTTAAGCATTTATATGGATCGAATTTGAATGAACCAGCAACCACTCCTGCAGGTCAATTCATTGAATTCAACCAAGCCGATTTTTTCTCTATTCATCCTTCTTACTCAAGCATGGACACTACTGGCTACTTGTATGTGCCAAGTGGTTGTATTGATGGCACTGTTTCGTGTCGACTCCATATTGCGTTCCATGGATGTGTTCAACAAAAGTAATTATTACGAATTCTTCTTCTGTTATGGTGTATGCATGAAAACCAATGCTCCAAAGCTCACGATTCACGATTTAATACAAAATGTATATGTTTTTGTTAACAGATCTGTGGTTGGTGATATCTATGCCACAAAGACGGGTTATATCGAAGCAGCAGAGTCTAATAACATCATTGTTTTATTCCCACAAGCAATTGCAACTATAGCTAATCCAAATGGTTGCTGGGATTGGTGGGGCTATCTGAACAATTATTTCCGTTAGTATACTTTTTAAATACTTGGGATTTTTCAGTATCTATATGGTAAAGCATTAGTTAGTTGCATGCATGTTTTGTGGTTTGCAGCAACCAAGAGTGGAAACCAAGTGCTCTCCGTGTACCGAATGATGAATAGAATCGTTAAGGGCACATGATTTAGTACTCGTCTGTCAACTGAGTCAACAAATAAAATCGTGTTTGGCTTCAAGTCTGTTTCTATGCAATAAATTCTGTGCGTCAGAGTTAATAGACTATATATTGGAGTGTAATTTTATTAGCATCAGTTGTTCACTCAAATAAGCGAGGAAATCGTACAGATTTACTAAAATAAATATTAAGCTATTGAGTGAGTTGCAAAAGTTGCCAAGTTTAATTCAAAGATGGCATTCATACAATTTGCCCTTTGTCTTATCAGTATCTCTGGGATTTGGGGAGCACAGAAACTTCGTAAGATTCCAATTAATTTTAGCTACCATATCTGGCTCATTGCACATAAATATTTAGGCAAAAAATATATATTCCACTTGCATAACAAACAGAGAGCTATAATGTGGATTCATCCCAAATTACTGTTTCGGGTATTTCATCGGGCGGTATGATGGCTCAACAGTTTCATTACGCCCACTCCAGTGAATTGCGTGGCGTTGGAATTTTTGCAGCCGGTAGAAAATTGGAATAATCTAACGAAAGGTGAAAATTAAGAAATATTGTCCTAAAAAATAAATTTTTGTAGGTCCAAACTTATGCGGGCAAAAAGGTTTGGCTGCATCCTCGGTTTGTATGTTGACCCCGTCACTAGTAGATGTAAAAGGTCTGATCACCGAGACTAACAAATTAGCAGCTAATGGTGCAATTGATCCTGTATCCAATATTAATAACACTCGAGTGTACATTTATCATGGATCCCAGGATAAGATAGTTAGTCAACGTAAGTTAAATAACAGAAATTCCGAAATGGTGTCGTAGATGTGCGAACTATTCAAGACTTTTCATTTTTTTTATAGAGGGAGGTCGCATGATACAGCAAATGTACATAACTTACGGAGCAAATATTAAAACAGAGTTCTCCATTCCTGCTGATCATGCACAGGTAGTTATCTTTAAAAAATCAAATTAACACTGATTTATCAAATTTTAATCCAGAAATATTTTTTTCCCAGCCGACTAATAATAGTATTGGGGCTCCTTGCTATGTACCAGCCATGTTATTCAATTTCATCACAAACTGCAAAAAGTATCAAGGAGCTTATGAAATGTTTAAGCACTTATACGGAGAAACGGAATCACCTATTAATAAACCTACAAAAGCAATTGGTGAAGTAATTGAATTCGATCAAGCGGAATTTTTCTCCGGCAGTCCTAAAGATGCTAGCATGGCCGAAACTGGATATCTCTATGTCCCTACCGGATGCAAAAACTCAGAAAAACGATGCAAACTCCATATTGCTTTCCATGGCTGCGGAATGCTTACGTAAGGGAGAATAGTACCATTAAGTCCCATTTAAATAAACTACATCCCAATTAGTATTTTGAAACAGGTTGGGTTAATTATGATTCAAAAACAGAAAATCTATCAATGAGGCTTATGTGAAAAACACTGGATATATTCAAACAGGAGAATCAAATGATATAATCATTATGTTCCCACAACTCGTTTCCACCTTAACAAATCCATCTCGTTGCTGGGATTGGTGGGGATACACAAATAAGGATTTCCGTAAGCATAGTTTAAACAAATTGCATCAATACATTTATTTGTCATTGAGGTGGGAATATTTTTTTTAGCTACCAAGCAGGGAAAACAAGTATCTGCAACTCACCGGATGATGACTCGTATTGCAGATGGAAGTCAAACGGAAAATGTTCTATGAAATACACGTTAAAACTGATTTGAAAATATTTTTTTAAATTTTAGCTCAATTTTTTGTGATATTTGGATTACATAAAATTGCATATGAAAAGCATTTTTTTGTGTGCAACAGTTATTTGTGTATTTGACATTTCCACCGATGACGCTTCCGAACATAATTTCATGATACAATAAATGCATGCTAAAAATATTCAAGATGCAGCTCTTAGATAATGGTGTAGAAAGAAACGTCAATTTTTGCAGCGCAGTTTTTAGAATTTATCTCAGCATGAATGAGGATTAAAGTTGCCCTTCTTCTCTTCTTTTTCTTCTTTTCTTTTAAACTTACTTGAGCAAAAAAATTCTGTATTAACTGTGCCTCTAAAATATGCATACAATTGAAGTACATTAAATGTGAGTCTGTGTTCCGTTCAGATTCTACACTAGATCGATATCACCACCAGGAACTAAACCAGTAGTAACATAAATTAAACCGTACATGTCAATCATGCCAAGTTTTCCTTTTGCATGTAGAATGATGAAGCGTTCTTTTCTTCAAGACCGCAACGTTTGGTTCACGCAAGTTAATTTTTTCCAATTTGCACCCCTTTCATATGCTTTTGTCATGGAACAAATTATAAATTCAGTAGTATAAACGAATCTGCAGCAAAACACCCAACTCCACTGAGCTCCCTTGAATGAGCATAATGACATTACTGGGACATCATTCCTCCAGCAGATATTCCAAAGACGGTAATATTGGTTGAATCCACATTTTAAGTCCGTTAAACATGATGAAAACATCAGAGCTAATAAAAATTGTGCTAAATTGAACCACTAACTAAGTACTTAACTCACGAAGTCTTTCGAAGCCTAAAGCTGCAGACACTTGTCAAATAAAAATATAAATTGACTTAGCTGTCATATTAGTGTTGTAAGCTTTGGTTTCAAATCTCTAGAATGCAGATTGTGGGAGAACTGGAAAAGCAAGCAGAGCTCTGGTGACCGAATTTGAATTGAAAGGATGCATCTTCTACGCTATGAAAAAAATAATGTGATCACCCAAGACCGAGATCAAGACCGAGTGAGTAACCTTTGAGCAAACAATGGAGTTTTTTTCAGGCTAGATAAGAACAATGTTATTGCTTATAAATGCGGCAATACAAACCGTTTATTCATGATTTATTTGCTCAAGTCCTGGCAATCCATTAGGTTTATCATCATGGCTATTGTCAAACTTATATACTAGTATGCTTACACGTGCACTTCTAATAGACCACTGTAAAACGAATGTAACTATGTATCGACCGATAGAAATATAAAAACGTTAAAAACAATATTCCTATTAACAAAATCATGTAACAACAAAAATATTTGCCCAGGCATACATGCACTCCATTGTGACCTCAGCGCATACCCCTAACACTGTGAATGTGTCGGCGTGTAGTACAAAAAGTGTAGACGCACTGGCACACTTATGCATATAATTGCGTTGGATGGTCGGATCCAGATCAGAAATGAAAATAGTTTATGTGTCTGTCTGTGTGTCATTTCTTTCAGTACTTAATGATGATACGATGATACGCATGTATTTCCACAGATAACACGTACATTGTATTTCCTAATGAAAATAAAGGCATCCTAATCATTGTGTACAAGTGTCATTAAATTTTTTAAAGAATTTATTTCAGCAATAAATTTCCAATTTTAATAAGAATTGGATCTAAACTCTGTTCAAAAGGAATGCTGATAATCGCTAACTACAAATATTTCAGTTTCAGTGCTTGTTTTGACTCCTTAAAAGCCATGAACAACACGGTTCATCATCTTGTGGACCGCAAAAACTTGATCTCCCCGTTTTGTGGCTGCAGATATCAATACATGTAAATAAGTTTTCAAATGTCATACATTTAAAACATAAAAGCCAAAAAAAATGCCTGCTTACGAAAGTTTTTGTTCGTATATCCCCACCAATCCCAACAACGACCAGGATTTGTTAATGTGGAAACTAATTGCGGGAACATAACGATTATGTTATTGGACTCCGCAGTTGTGATGTATCCAGTATTTTTTACATATTTCTCATTGATACGCTTTCTGTGTGTAATAAATTTCAAATCAAAGCAAAAAAAAACTATAAATAAAATGCAATGACTTAAATTTTGAATGTACTTACGTGAGCATACCACACCCATGGAAAGCAATATGAAGTTTACAACGATTTTCCAAACTCTTGCACCCAGTTGGAACATACAGATAACCAAACTTTGCCATGCTGTCCACCCATGGACTACCAGCAAAAAATTCAGCTTGGTCAAATTCAATTACTTCTCCATCTGCTGACGCTGCTGGCTCATTAATAGGTGCTCCTTCTTCACCATACAAAAATTTGAACATTTCGTAGGCTCCTTGGTAATCCTTACACTTTGTAATGAAGTCGTAAAGGATTGCTGACATGTAGCAAGGCGCACCGTATCTGTTGTTTGTAGGCTGAAATTAAATTTTAAAATATCATATATTAACACCATATCAAATTCTTGTACAAGGATAGCATTCTTCATTTGTTTACTTGAGCATGGTCAGCAGGAATACTGAATTCTGCATGGATTGACGCTCCAAAATGTGTATACATTTCTTCAACTAAACGGCCTCCCTCTTTAAATAACAAAAATCATCGCAGATTATAACAGTTGTAGTATATTTTGACTTTTGAGACGCATGATGTAATGTGAGATTCAATGCATACTTTGACGAACAGTAGTGTCTTCAGAGCCGTGAAAAATGTAAACCCGTGTTCCATTTATGTGTGACACTGGATCAATGTCGCCAGTAGCAGCTAAATCATTGGTAGCAGAAATTAGACCGTCCACATCTATTAAGTTTGGCGTTAGCATGCAAACCGATGAAGCGGCTAATCCTTTACGGCCGCATAGATTGGGACCTAAGAATTTTATAAAAAGAATATGATATACTTTCCAAATATTAAATTGATGATGGAGTAATGGTAAATTCATGTATGAAAATTAACCTCCAGCAAAAACGCCAACTCCACTGAGCTCACTTGAATGAGCATAATGAAATTGTTGGGACATCATTGCCCCAGAAGATATTCCAGAGACAGTAATTTTGGATGAATCCACATTGTACGTTTCTAAAACATGATGACAACATGGAAATTGTGCTAAATTCAATTGTCACATAGTAAATTAGCATACACTTACGAAGTCTTTCGTAGCCCAAAGCTGCAGACACTATGCAAAAAAAGATGCAAATTGACTTGGACGCCATTTTTACTAGATTTTAATTTTCAATTTCCAAAATTTAACGTTCTCTATAGCAAAAAGTGAGGATTGGGAATCCTCGAAAACAAGCAGAGTTAGCAACTGAACATAAGAAATAAATCTCGCAGCCTTTTATATGATAAAAAAATAATGTGACTACTCCAATTGAAGATCAAGTGACCTTCGAAGAAACAATCGAGTTTTTAATTGACAAGATAACAACAATGTTGTTGTTATTTATAATCTCGTCATTGCTTTACTCCAGTCGTTTGCCGACGATCCATTAGATCATTTACATAATCACTTGAACTTTAGATACCAAATACAACCAATAAAAACCGGAATATTGTAAGAAATGCTGTCAAACAAATCATGAGCAAGATTCATTTATGTTTTTGCTCAAAAATTAAATGCGTAACCCACAAGCAACCAAAAAGTGTACACCCAGTCAATAAAAATCTAAATTTCACACAGTGAAAATACGCTAACACTTACACAAACAAATGATATGTCACAGATTTTAAAAGGAAAAGCCACTGCCATCAACATGAGTGAGAAGACACATGGACTGCCATTAACCATTGAACAGCCCAAAAGTGTTGGGTTAAAATGGTGATCATTTAAAAAAGCTGCCAAAAAGGAGGAAATGGATTTACCTTTTAGATGGAATTGCACCGCATGTACAAGTAATCTCATATGTATATGGTCCTTTTAAAAACACCAGAAAAAAGGATTGCATAAGTACACATGTACAGAATATTGGTCTGCCTGCACTGAAGCATGAGGATAAAGTATATGGAGATGATCATCATAATGATGATGATGATGATGGCATCCACATGTAGTAGAAATAAAAATGTGTACACATTCATTTCATACATATACTAACCCAAGGAGAAGAAGGGAGGAAACCATTTTTGAGCTTTGTACGGCTGTCGCTCTCGTAAGAAGTTATTATGCATTTATCCTCTTATCTGCGGTCCATACAGAGACGAAGAAACTACTTTCTCTCATCTTCTTTCTCCCAACCATGATAATGTACAATATTTCCACATCACTTCATCCTTCTGCTCCATATGCAATGCATGGAGCACTACAGCCTCACTCCCTAGGTTGTACATACATGGGATTCAAAAATGTGTATTATGTTATTACGTGTGTGTGCATAGAAAGAGCAACATTTTTACCCCTAGTGGAAAGAATATAATATATCCAGGTTTTGCTCTGTCATGCAAGTTATTAGTACAATTTACATATGAAAAGTGAAAATGTGAACAAACCAAGGGAATCCAAATGTATTTTTAATGATAGACCATGTAGAATTAGTGAGCATTTTAAAAGATTTCTAGGGGGGAGTAAAAGGTTTTTCACAATTCATACAATGCATATAAGCCACCCATTGAGATTCTAAGTGAAAGGGGAGTTTGCATTTTTAAGACGAAAATGTGCTTTCTTAGCCAAAAGGAAAAAAGCAATAGAAAGAGTTTCTAACTCCTTTTTGCTCCTTCCAGTTACCAATATTGTATAATATGTCGTTCTAAAGAGCCTTTAAAGTGGAATGTGTGTTTTTGTCACTCTCTTTTTCCCGGAATCTTTCACCTATTCATTCTGTGATGGAGTAGCACTTGTATAAGGCATATATATGCAAGTATATGAGTTGGATTCTTCCATTTTTTTCGTACTAATAGAGTATAATGTTAGACTTCATATTGTCGAATAAAGGGAGAGACAGCTTTCTTATCAGTCATCCAATAACGCGCGTATACGTTTTTCATCTAATAAAGGATTAGGTAGTTATCCTATGAGAGCAGACTTTTTTAAATGCATTTAGTCAACTTGCCAGACAATGTGTGTTCTTTTTAGCTTGAGAGTTAAAACTTTTTTCTTCACTGTTGAATTAATGCTTATTTCGATTTACTTTTTTCGCTATCTTTATATGCTACGATGATTTCCTTTATGTTTTTTGGCTTTGTGCATTTAAACGATAGGGTTTTCATTTTACTCTTATTTAACGACTTCCGCGTCATGTTTAATATTTTGCTTGACTTTGATGGCGATGGCTACTAGCTTTTTTAGGTGTCGAACAATTTTTGCAATGATACGGATTAGGTATTTTTGAACAGTTTGAACGACCCATACAAATTAATGTATTTTTTCATTTGTAGCATGGGAAAAGTCAGGTTAACTCAGACTTCTTGCCGTAGCCATACTAAAAAAGCAGAAATATTTAAGTCATGATAGGAAGCATTTTAAATCAGGACAGGGAAATGCATTCGGAACAGCCCTCAAATTATTATCTCCTCGAGGATTTTAGTTACACACGGCTTCAACTATAAACAAAATTGGTCCCTACATCTTTACTCACTCAGTCAGTAGGAGGAAACATAAGTGAGTGATTCCACTTTTATTGAATTCTCATTTGCAATTTGTCGCTTCATTTCATTTCCTTGAGCACTTGTCTTCAATCAAAGAATGTAACTCATCATCACACGCTGCCGCTTCCACGCTACACACTAAATTTTTTCCTCCTCTCAACAAACTTGTCTCTTTACTTACCATTATTTACTGTACGCTTCAAAAGAAGTCTCTCTGGCACAAACGATTCATTCTATTGAAAACTTACTTATTTACTCAAGTCCCTCTGGAATTCTTGCCGTTTTTTCCTCTATGTTCTTCTCATATATAATTTCCTCCTTAGTCGTCTTAGGACACACCAAACATTGGCTCCTTAGTGAGTCCCTCGTCCGCATAAATACATACATACACACACAGTACTACACACTATAAAATAATACTGGCGCCGGAGCTCATTCAAATTTGTGAAGCAATCAAGCGCTCCATTGAAGATTTCCCCCCTTCATTTGCATCTTCATCTTGAGGCACAATAGAGCTCCCATATACTAGAGCTCTTTTTTCTGGCTCAAGTGATTTGAGCAAGACTCTAGTTAGTTGTAGTAGTAATTAATGAGGTAACTCAGGAGACATCCACACAGATTCACTAATCACTAATTTGCCAACTTCTTGTGCGCACCCTATTCATTTGTTCACTTCTTGTTGTGAGTCTAGCCTCAAGTGCTCAAGGAAAATGATGATGATAATTACTACTACTGGGGATATGGAACAGGTGAAAGGCTGCAAAAATTCTTGGGATTTCTCCTGTCTTTTGTGAATTTTATGCAATCTGCATAGAGACACATACTCACTCAAACATGCAGAGAAAGTTAAGTTCGTTAGTTAGTTAGTTAGTTAGTAATAATGATTTCGGCTGTGAGTGAGTTTACTTTTTTAAAGTAAGTAACTATAAGTGAATGCACAATGGGTGGCTCTCACTCAGTTATTTCTTTCCTGTGGATTTTAATGAACCCTTCTTCATCTTTATCTGATGTATGCACGTAGTTATGGCGTGCTACATTAGTTTGCATATGTTGTAAAGTGAAGGAGTCGTTTCAATAGACGTACAGATGAAATGAGTAGTAGTAGTGAGTCTCCTTTGAAATATAATTTGCTTTGACGCATTCATCGAATAAATGAGTTTTTGCGCCATTCAAAAGAATCTCAATTGGAATTGGTACACATACACATATATTTATATGCATGTATATATGTAGACAACATTAAAACATGAATGTATGCACACAGGGACAGACTTTACAGCATCATATTTAGTAGTTTAGTTAGTTCTGTGTTCTCAGAATATGAAAGAGAGCTTGAGTCTATATAGAGCTTGTCTTGTTCCATTATTATTATTGAGTTCCTCAGAACTTATTTCCTGAGTTTGATGTGAATGTGATGAAGTTTCTTTAGAAAAAAATAAATAATTTCAACTCTCATCATTTTAATAGCACTCATGATCAAGTATGGTAGAGTTATGATTGGGTTCGAATTTACTTTTCGTGCACCCTGCTGAGAACTAATTTCACTCAAAGTAGCGGGAGTATACTGCATTCCGAATTACTTGCACTCAATTCGTTTTATAGGGTGTTTGGAGTTCGCTAGTGTTAACATAATTATGGTGGGGTTCTAACTAACGAGGCCCATTTTAATCATGGTGTGTTCGTTTGTAAATTATACACTCTTTCATTCTCTACGTAAGAAAGAACATTTCTAGAGAAATCTGATGCACTGCATCATATAATCATCGTTGACTAAGATTTTTACACGTCTTTAGTTACCAAAACAATACCGTCTCATTAATTCTCTCGTTATCACATTACATACAAAACCCTATCTCAATAAATCCCAATTCTTCGTCTACCTAAATACATAATCTTGCATGTATCTTTCTTTAAATACAATATTTCTGACGCAACTGGTTTTATATGCAAAGTTATTCACCTAGTCAGCAATATTTCGTTCCAAAAAAAGCGAAAATAAGCGAACCTGAATCTTTTCTTCCAGGTTCTAGTACTAACTAAATGGTAACACAATGACGGTCTGCCATAACCAGCAAAGACTACAAAAATCCCTGCGACTGTGAGCTCTTGACTAGAATTATGCAAACAGCATTATTACATGCAAAGTAGGCACTAACGTAAGCATGCACACGCCACCTTAGCGTATGACAAAAAAAAACGCAAGACGACGGCAACTGAAACAATGCATTCTAAATACTATATGAAGGACCCAAATTTCCGTCTCAATAGCAATGTGTAGTAGTAGTAGTAGTAGTATAACCTTGCATAATAATAATGTTGGAAGACCCCCGTTTTTTACCCTTGTCTCCAAGTTATTCCATGTCTCATCCCTTATTTCATATTCCCAGCACATTTCCCTGGAGTTGGATGCCTCTAGAAATTCAACAAGGAGCCACCACATCCATGTAATCAAATCAGATCTATTTCAAAGCCACAAGGCGTGTAGCATTCACATTGGTTAAAAATATTTCATCCCATCCGGGTTCCATCTATACGATATTAGGCTGGCTCTTGAATTGGAAGTGATGAGAAAAGTGGGAACCACGATTTCACCCTGTTTCCACATCCAACTCACAAAAAGTTGTTGGCAACAACAAGATGCTGACACTATGATGTATACTACATGCTTACGACCTGTCTCTGGGTACTTGCCTGCTCCTCTTACGTGCACCAGTGACATGCTCTCATGCATTCCCAACTGTGAGGCTGTCCTCACGCCCGCACCTGACGGGAATAATAATCTAAGCTGGCTACAAAAACAGCAAAATATGAAACCTGAGCCCGATTTCGCATGTGGTGTAGTTAGTTGGTTAGTAAGAATCCCACACAATGTGTATACTCCATTCACCCTACTCATTATAACTAACTAGCTAACAAGAAGAAAAAATCCTTTCATTAGTCCCATTTACCCAGAAATAGAATCCACAAATGAAATCATGGCGGCCAATCTAGATGATATAATTAGTGGTGGTGATAATCCCATTGTACAAATAAAATCTGAGATGCTCAGTAAGCTTTATTGGGTCGCGTGCACACATTCTTGATACCTTTCACTTTTGTATGTCTGTACATAGAAAACCAGTAGTTAGTTAGTTAGTGGTAGTTCCCTCCTGAATCTGTACGTAGCGTTTATCACCCACTCAGAATAAATAAAAAATGATCAGTTTATACGGGCATACTAACTAACTCTAGGGATAATCGGGGATCCCCTACCGAACCAACTAACAAACTATATAATGTGCCATCATAACGATCCTTAGCTCATTTACGAAACGAATGAACAAATAGGGAAAACAATGTAACAAGGCCAGTAGCATGTTAGTTATAAGCTACTAACTAACCTAACAAACTGACTACTATGTATACATGTATAGTTAGTGAGCGAGTGAGTGCCATTGACTCAAAAAACATGCTAGTAGCTCCCACTGCCATAATATTATACTGTAGTCAACTGACTGTTGTGTGTGAGTGAGAGTATAAGTGGATAGGAACTAGCCGTGGCAAACAACACGAGATCACTCACTCACTCACTCTTTCACTTTGTTGTGTTATGTTATGCTTTGGTATGCTGACTGGCGATGAAGGTGCCTGCTTCGTCTTTATTGATTTTTATGCAAAGAAGAAGCTACTGACTGACTGACTAGCTATTCTCCCATTCCGAAGCCCATAAGTGTGGTGCAAGCTTTAGTTAGTGTGGTTGGTAGCCTCACGGTGTGGTGTTGTTGCATTCAAAAACTACTTTTCAACTCCCATATAGCCATCTCTTTCTTTCTTTCTTTCTTTTGGGCTGTCTCCCTTCCCACAGAGTAAGAGACAGACTATATCTCCGTGAGCACTGTGTGCTTATATGTATATTTTTGTGATATAAAGGATGTAAGGGAAAAAAAGACTCCTCATGCTTCCTTCCACACTACTTATCCTTTATTATCTTTCTCCTCCTTTCTCTTTTTTTCTTCTTCCATTTCGTCTCCTTCTTTTGAAGATGGGGAAAGCAAACAAGCTGTTGGCAACAAAAACCACTCGCTCCCGCACACTCTTTTTGTAGTGTAGTTAGTAGTGTTCACTAGACTTTCCCATATGTAGTGTGCATGTTTGTCTGGTGTATTGATGTTGAAACGCGGGCTTGGAACTCTTTTCTTCGTTATAGCATCAATTATGCGAGCAAATAACATGTGTGTTGTACTTTCATGATTGTAGTTAGTAAGTAAGTAGGTAGAGTTTGTGTTTACATTTTCCAACTCTTTTTAAACTTTGGTATCCCTTCTACATTTTACGATGTATTCATCCAAGTTTTGTATGTATCGATGCACAGTCATAATCATAATGATCATGAGTAGAGCTTTGGAAAACAAAAAGCCCAAAAAATAAATATTCCTGCTATTATTGTTCATTTTTTCTTACTTTTATTCCTCTATATAACTAATATCACATTTAATTCAAATTCAAAGATACTACAGGTTATATACCGCAGCATGCAGTAGTAATGTATACCTGTTCATAGCATTATTCATTTTCATTGTGCATGGAGACTTATGACAGATTTGTGAAGAGACATACTGGGATTGGAATATTGGTATTAGCCATCTTCCCATGGGAAACTCAAGTGAAAGGAGATTGTCTTTGATAGTAGCCATATATTTTACAAACGCTCTTTCACAGCAAGTGGGCTATGTCAATCTTTGGAAGACTACATGAACTGGCCTCTTGTTGTTCCCTGTACCGGGGAAGGAATCAATCTTCAAGTAAAGTCTTAAGTGAGTAGGTAAGTGAAGGAGAGAGAAAGTGCTTGAGACCATCGATGAGCACCAATAGATAGCTCCCATTTCTGTTCTAAAGTAGTATTATAGGCGCATTCGTTATGTTGTCTATCATCATGATATGCGTATAGTTAGTTCTACATATGATATGACCCAATACCCAAACTCTTTTTTTAAGCTAATTCTTGCGCATACAGATAGATATCGTCCTACTTTTATTATATCAAAATGTACATATAAGCTCATGCGCACCCATAATAAATGGTAGTATCGAGCAAAAGTCATCGTTTACTTTCTCATCATAGCGAACTCGACTCAATCCGCTGGTGAGCTAACGGAATGATACTTACACTGACTACAGTAATGATATTCGGCTTGATTGTCTCTAATAATTGATAGGTTGAGTCTGGCAAGTCATTGGTTTTTGCTCACTGGTATCAGAAAGGGTGCATTGTAACTGATGATAATAATAATATGTGGTAATAGTGGAGAAACCTGTCATCAAAAGAATTATACCATGCTGTCGTACCGTTTGTATTCAGTTGTGAATAAGTCAACAGGGTAAAGGGAGGGCTGAAAGTGAAATATTTTTTCTGGGAATGCTTTGCTCACAGAAAGAGTATTGACAAGTGAAACGGAAAAATGGAGGATGAAAAAGTTGGCAATAATAATAATACACCTGAGTGAGCATGAAGAAATGAAGCCCATTAGATTGATTGATGGTAGGTTGAACACAGCCTACACCGACACGGAAAAGTGCTGAGCCCGACAGCACATTCCAACCGTCACCACTTGACAACCAAATCTGTTGTTGTTCATTTAAATCTTCTTGATCCCAGTATATTTAATAAATAGTTGGAATTTGCAATGAATTTTTAATGATTAAATAGAATTTTCAGGATGCATTTTTTTAAATTTAGGGTTAGTGCAAGCAACGATTGGGAATATTAACATTAAATATTTCAGTCAAATCAAACAGTGAGGATTCTGAAAACAGTTCACGCGAAAAAACTTATTTATCCATAATTGTTTCGCATGAGACATCATTAAAGGCATGAGTCTCTAGATGTAAATCACCTATTACAGCATAAGCTATCAACTTTTGAAACTTCTCATAGAAAAAGAGATCATGTGCAAAGAGAAACGACAAATAGGGAAAACATTGTCAAAAATTATTATGCATCTTACAATGAAATATTAAATAAGTTAAGCAGATTACGAGAAATTTTGTCTGAAGACAAACAAACAGACATTTCATTTTCATACAGTAATTTTGTTTTGTTCCATCACTTAATAAAATACTTTGAAATACAAAAGATTGATTTCAAAGGTGAAAAAACATTGGATCGTTAAAAAAATAGTTTTCCCTGAAACTAGAATATAAATTCTTTCTTTGCGCTCAAAAGCTTGAATTCAACCTTTTATTGTTGACGATTAAACAGTTTGAAATAAAATACAATAGCTGTATTTTTTATTTATTTATGTATTTATCTTAAGGATTATACACATATTATGCAATGAATTATTTATTACCAGGAATTCATTTTCAGCATTACAATCAGTTCGGTTCCGTGTTGATGTCGGCTAATTTCCGTGTCGGGGCGGCCTGTTTCCCGTGTCGTCTGTTTTCAATTTCTCTTGATTGATCAGCTGAAAGAGCTGTCACAGGAAGGAAATATGAGAAAGTAAACATGTTTGAGAAATGTAGAATGTATGAATGACTACTTGATTGATCATGATTAACATCGTTACTGGAGTTTGAGCGATGGACACAATTACTATAGTTGCTAATATTTATTTATTTGTGGCTCATTTTGGTCTGGAAAAGTTCTGATGTAATCACTCCAATCCACTTCAACGAGGTGGGGAAGTATGAAATGATTATTGAATAGAACCAATTGCCTTTCAGTTATTTAGGTTCATTAAATAATTTAGTGAATAGAGTTCATACGTAATGTGCTCACTGAGCGAGCACTGCTCAGTAATTTCTTATACGGAGTGCATTGGCTGGTGAACAAAGCGGAAATTATCTTTTAAACATTCTTTTATATATAATACTGTTTATTGTTTCACAGTTAGCTTATAATTACTGTATTGATGCATCACTTGAATAAATAGTTTACACTAATCTGAATAATACAATGGTAGTCTTGATAATAAGCATAATATAAATATTTTAAGCCTCACACAACCTCACAAGTTCTTCAAGTATTATACATTCATTAAACTTCACCAGGGCAAATCTATCATACAAACTACACCAGCGGTAATTTGTACTCACAAAACATCAAAAATACAAAATAATCAAACTTCAATCGATTAAAATTTCACATTTACTTAGTGGTGTCTTCGCATCAATTAGTCACTTTCAAAATTCCACTAAATGGTTCATACGGTTTGGATTGTGAAATAAGATGGACTGCACTCAAAGGACACGCACGCATGCTCAGTTGCAACTTCTAAGCAATCTCATTTAATTCAATCGTAATACTGACGAATTGTTTTAATTGTATAGGATTGATTGTTATTCATTTTTCATTAGTGCTGCTTCTTATTGTGAAATTCAAATAAACTGCAGAGAAACTACTAACTAACAAGGAAAACATCTCGTCGCAGCAAAAGCTTAAAGTTAGTTTAGTACAAAATACTGGATTCCTCTGGTACTAATCTACCTGCAGACTTGCAGTCACACGTAATTCATATCAATCATAAATAACATTTCTTGAAGTTGTAACCGGAATCTAACTATTGCAAAAGGGACTATGAGGAAGCAGTTGCTGCTTTACTCGTACTACTACTTTTGGGAATCGGTGAATTTGTTTCTTCATTGTCACCTTCGTCTGAGAGCACATTGACGAAGTCTTCATCCTCCTCATTGACACCGCCAGCACTCAGGGAGTCCTCACTAATTTTCTCATTATCCCCAATCTTCTTGTCAAGTCCAGAACCACCCCCACTACTAACACTATTGTCTGACACAGATTCATCGGTAGACTTGGACGCGGCAGCTTTTCTTTGTTTCACCAAATCAAACAAGTACTCACTAGTGTTTACCTTGCCAGTGCCAAAAATACTTTTATTAACACCACTATTAGCAGAAATAACCTTGGATTCTCCTTCAAGTTCGTTGTTATTTCCCAAATCCTCATCTTCACTATCCTCCTCGCATTCGATATCACTACTAACAACACTAGGAACGTGCTTAAGTTTATTCCCATTCTCTGGAGACTTTTGTTTCTCCCGGTTTGGTTCAATTTTAAGATCAATGCAATCATTTTGTTCATTACTTAGCAAGCCAACACCACCGTCATTATTATCATTGTTTTTACTAACATTTGTTGTTGCTTTCACACTGCCAGATAGATTGTTGTGTGCAGTCGTGCGATTCTCATTCTCACTGTCACTCAATGGACTTCGGGTGACTCCACCACTTTGAGTTTTCATGTTGCTCAACCGAAGTACATGATGATTGATGTTCGTGCCTCTTAGATTGTTGGCTGAAGGACTGCATCTCTCTTCTTGATCAGTATTAATGGGACTCCCGCTATAAGCTGTGGCAGCAGCAGCAGTTCTCTGGGGACGAATAGACCGATAAATCCGATCCAGATTCCCTAGCACGTATCTCGGGCTGGGATGATGTGCTGAGTATGGAGCAGATGGGAATCCCGGAGATTCCATCTTGCCTCTACTCCTGCCCGTGTACTGGTGTGGATTTACTTCCAGAGGGTCACAAAAGGCTGACAACGGTTTCCCTGCTGCCGTCACATCTTTAGTTTTCTCCTCTTGACTTCGACCTGACACTCGTAAATCCACACACATGTCTTCACTGTTCCTCCTTGAGCTCATGTTACTACTGCTACTAGCACTACAATTATTCACACCACTTGTGCCCGCCAGATGAATAGCACCACCAGTAGAAGTGGAATTATTTTGATGACCACTATTGTTGCCCCCGCCAGTGCTGCTGCCGCTACTACTGCGACCACTTGATGGAGATGGAGACGTTAAACTTGAAATGGAGAAACTATTAGAACATTTCTTTTTTCCTCCACCACTCCCTGCACTACTGCTGCTATGATGACGATGGGCACTGTTCATAGTGGTGCTATGATGATGACTTGCAGTATTTGGAGAAATTTTTGGTCGTTTGGCAGAGCCCCCATTTAGAAACATGGGGCCGTCTGATGGAGACGCAGCAGAACTTCGGCCATTGCGGTTGCTGATTTTTCCAGGCTCAGGAGGCGCAAATGGAGGTCGCAAGTGACTTAAGGAGCTAGGGTTGGGCAACCCTGCGGGATTTAAACCCCAAAATGGAGAAGCATCTGGACGAAGAAAATCTTGGGATGAACCACCTAAGTAAGCCGCAGCGGCTGCTGCTGCCGCCATATTGTTGTTTCCTGGACTTCCGTTACTAATGCCAACATTGTTACTACTGCTAGACATGGAAGCGGAGAGTGCAGCGGCACTGGTTGGGGGATATCCAGATCCCTGCGGAAAGTTCATGCCCATATATGGATTCGGTAAGAACGGTGGGAAAAACCATAGAGGATGAGTTCCAAAAGGATTAAAAGCTGCGGCGGCGGCCGCCGCCGCTGCAGCTGTTGATGAAGATGCGCCACTACTTGTGATTGCCAAGGATGAGCTGGTACTGGTGCCATTGGCTCCAATAGCAGACGTAGGAGCCACAGGGGGACTGTTTCGAGGGGGAGATAGCATGTGAGGAGACGCAACTGGCGGAGATTGCTGCTGCCTTCTATGATGATGTTGTTGACTTTTGATCCCAACTGGTGACTGTGAAGATTCCTTGACCTGTGGAAAAGAGAAAGTTGAGAAATACATTATTATTTGATTTGGTGGGATTGGGTTTGAATTTACTTTCACAAGTTTAAACCGATTGAGTATATTTTTCTATGTCTCTGTCATCCTACTTGTGTGGTTTCAGATGAGCGTCTAGTTTCGTGGAGTAAATATACCTTGCAAACATAAAAGTATTAAAGATTTGGGTTTACTTTTCTCTCCACAATAATAACATGCATGCATCATGATGTTTGTGGCTGACTAAAAGATCGGTTAAGTTCTCTCCCGGTTAGGTATACACGTACAAATGGATGGATAGTTGGATGAAGGATTGGATAAAGAAGGGAAAGTAAGCACACAACGAGAGAGGGAAAAGAAAGAGGATTTAGGTCATCAAGTTGTCTACAAAGGAAGAAGAATGTTTGCACGAAACGGAGAAAAAGCACACACTAATGTATGTAAGTACTTAAGAGGAAATGGAGGGAGGAAAACCAATAGAGAGCGAACGAGCAAAAGTTTCTCTTTTTCTTTCTTTTCGTCTTTTCTCTCTCTTTTCCTTTATTTCATTCCCCGTATCACGATGTGTTTGTATGTGTGTGTCTCTCTACAGCTGATATATAATATACATGTGCGTATAAGTGAGTTTCATGGGACAGATTTTCTGGCTGAAACTCTCACATGTTTAACTTCATTTTGCTCATGCAACCAACGAACCAACCCAAGATATAGTGGTAGAAGCCAAATCTAGATATACCAGAGTAAGTGAGTGAGAGTAAAAAGTAAGTCCCAATCCAATTGACTTCCCGTTCCGCTAAGTTGCATACACATACGGAGATACGTATTATGTAATGTTGTAAAGGGTGCTCCTTTAAAACGTGAGTCTTAGTCAGTATTTCTACCATCTTTCCCACTGCTGTGCACTACTATAAGTTACAGCACGAGAATAATCCCTGATATATCATTTGTGAACTTGTGTTACGGGGGTTAGGTTGACCAAACTAAACTACAAAATGCTTTGCTCCCTGCTACACGCCCAATATATGATGTAACAAGCTGCAAAGTTATACTTATATTATAATCCTCCCCTTTGAAATTCATTTCATTAAAGACTGGAAACCAACGTCATTACCGGGCCAGATGAGATGAAGGGGAGCTAATTTTAATACCAAGGGGAACTTCAAGTGGAGCATGACACATTATATACATAGGCACTGTGCACAAACAAACAGCAAACATTCGACGTCATCCGAAATCGATAAAGTTAGAGCAGTATGATGATTATATCATGTCATATCCATGGCATAAAGATAATCAATGAAGCCAGTGAGCCAGTTAATTTTGACAATTTTCTCCCTCTTGCCAATGAAGGAGTATGACATGAAAGTTTTTAATAAGTCATCATCATTGAATTCCAGTGACGACGAGAATTGAATGAAAGTTAGCCAGTTGGAAGAAAAAACCCTCAGTGAGTATAAATTTTCATGATGATGATGATCACTTTGATGATAAGAGAATGAATACACTTCTGGGCCGTGTAAATCTATTAAACTTGTATGTTACGTGTATGAGCTTGTGTAGAAAGAAAGAGAGTTAGGAAAAATGAAATGGACCATTTCACACGCAATCATCTCGTAACGATCTCCACAACGAAACCAAATAAAAAAGTCAAGTCGTCAAATGGCTTTTTGTGAACCATTCAGCCACTCACGAGCGATGGGTAAAACTTTTCTATTGGCTTTATCACTTTCTCCGAAAAAAAACTCATCTCTCTATCCTTCGTACTTTTTTATACCCTATCATGGCATCCAACTTTATGCCCTGGCTTGTCATTTCTTTATGAGCATTATAAGATATCACTTTACACTCACTGAGTATAGTAAATAGTTTGTGGAATGTATGTTGATCCTGTAGTTTTTTCCTAGCGTTTCCAAAAAAAAATGCAGGGAACCCATTCATTCTTCGGCATGCAGAGTTATAATGTCAACAGTGAGTAAAAAAAAGTAAGCATTCATCCCATCTACATACATATAACGTCAATCTTTCTTCGAAACTGCACAAAGTTATCGGGTACAATTATAAACCGATATGCTTGAAACCTTTTCCAAACTGACCGTGATATGCTCGGACGTACCCCTCGCACTAAGGATCTAAGACGTATAAACCTTAATGCAAAACAACAATGGTAATGTGAAAACTGCTCGATTATTAAAAGTGAGCTGAGCAAAGTTGAATTGAGTTGGACAATGTTTAAAAACGCTGGAAAATGTTATAAAAGCCAAATAACTTCAGCCTAAAATTATTCCATCTTAGTTTTGAACGTTTTCTTAATGTTTCGATATAATTTCGATGTTCCGACCCTAAATATATTTTTCCCAGTTGAACATAATGTGAAATAAAGGTAGGGTAATGCAAAAATCAGTTAAATAATATAATAATATGTAAACTAAAAATATTAACTTTAGAGTTTTGCTTCTAAAACCATTGTGATAACTTTAAAAGCAAATATTCTAAATAACTCGCCCTTAACTTGTTTATGAAAAGATATTCAACCGACAGACTAATGAAACGTGTTAGGTCGATAAAAAAATGTTTTGACCATGACCCGCATAGGCACGGATTAATTTACGGAACAGAAATTTGTGCATTCAAGTTTTTTTCTGTCGTGACAAATTCAAAAAATTTTGAATGAAGTGATACATTAGATTCAGTCCGTTCGTTGAACGGGCCCTTTTACTGGTAGTGTATAATGGTGGCATAAAAAGAACATCACAACATTTTACTCGCAACAACTTTCAACATAGTTGTATACTAGGCCGCCCGTAGTGTTGTAATGGTATTGCGTAGATAGGGAGAAAAGAAACTTTTTTTGTGTAGCTTGAATTTAATCATGATGGTTTTATATACGTTGTTTGAAAGGAAAAATCTCTAACATGGATATTTTTTTGGGCTCTTTCGGTGCCAAAAGTTTCCAACATTGTTGAGCCTTATACTTTTTGACTTCCTTTACCCCATTATTGTACTCAAAATGGTACTCTAACTAACTCCGAAGAAAAAAATACATTCAAAGAACATATAGAGCAAAACATGGCAACACTGATGCATGAGATTGCTTTGAAGACAAATTAAATTCCTCCAAAACAGAAAACTACACAAAAAGTGTTCCACAAACTACCAGCAGTTTCTATGATTCACTTGATCAGCTAATTTCATAAAAGGTGAAAGTGAGCAGATGAAATTAAGTTGCGTACTCCAAAACGAGAAGAAAGTCAATGCTCTCACTCATTTCCTTCGGTAAAATTATCCATGGTGTGGTGATTGCTTCACGTCCTTTCATCATCATTAACTTAATTATTTTCCGTAATTAACTTCCTTCCCGTATAAGGTTGAAGACAAGTATATAATGACATATATAACACTCCTAACTCAAACCCATTAACCACTACTAACTAACTAAAGTCAATACTAAAACTTTTACCAACATAAACCAATCCTCCTCCAACATTAAATCATCTTATATACTAGCACTTCCAAGAAAAACACTATGGCCAACAAAAAAAATGCATAAACCACTCGAAAAACAAACGCACACAAGTAAATGAAATTGATTCCTCTCTAATGAAGATAAGACACTCTACCCAATGCAGTCTGAAAATTCCATCACATTTTCATTTTAATTAAAAACATTCAATCTCCAAGCTTTCACTACCAAAAAAAGCAATCTCTATCTAATCTGTGCAAAAAGACATAATGATCATGACAAGATTGTGTGCAGATATCTATAACAAAATAACTATGAGGATATAAAAATCACAGGACGCGGTACATTGTATCGTCCTTTATTATAACAGATGGCAATTATTTGATGGGCTTTCGTGATCCCAGCACCAAAATGGAGTCAGCCACATCCCAACGTACACTTTATGGACGAGAAAAGAGGGAAAGAGTCGTTATAGAAGGTAAGTGAGTGTGTAAGTGGCTCGCATTTGAGTCTCGAGGGATAGGAATGACCTTTGCACTATCCACTCACTCACTCTCACTCCCCAAAGTTTCCTTCCTCGCTCAGCAACATCTCTAGCTGGGCTTTATATGGTAATAATAGGCAGGCACGTTGCAGCTTTTTTACATGAATAGAATGATGTGTGTGTGCTTATGCCGGAAATTCGGGTATTAAAAGTTCAACAGGAATGAAAGGAAACTTATTCCATTCGTTCAAATCGCTAGTTAGTTAGTCAGTTTGTAAGAAAATTTACTTCATTTAATACTACGAGGAGAGTGTGCTTAACTAACTAATGAATGTGAACGGTTTTTGTAAAATTTCCGTCGATATAGAAATTTCAATGTTTTTGAATGAAAATGTCCTGTTTTAAGCAACGTATGCAAATGACGAGACCAAGGACTTGCGGCTATGATTATCTAAATAGAGTATGGTTTCTGTATACTCTAGCTCCTGAGCAAATACAAATATATAATAGTTGGTTAGCTAGTTTACTACGGACAGGCGAGTGAGTGAGGGATTTAAACGGGGATTTTCATCTCTTTCAAACAAATGAGCTCAGCATGGCAGACTGATCCATATAATATGAGCTTCATCATCATCATATAATCTGTGCAACCAGGGAAAGCAAGAGTTTGTGAGGCATGCATGTGTACTGTGTGTGTGTGCAACACTGCGTAATCAGCCAATCCAGAAGTGCACACTTGAAGTGCTTGGTTGACGACACATTATTATCATCATTGAATTTCGCTTGCCAAGTGAGGCATGATGCAAGTAAGAGATATAGTCAAATCATATTTAGAGTGGAGTGTTTAAAAAGGGAATATTCGACGGAAATGGCTTGCTTGCGGATATAGTTTCCGAATGCATACGATTGAGAGTGCATAGATGACTGACTGAGAAAATTAAATGACGTTCTACAATCTCCACCGCATCTCTATTTAATAAATATTTCATTCGAAATAAACACTGCAAATACTTGCATTTCTCTAATTTAAAAAGTTCTCGCTATTCAACAAGTCAATATTAATTGGATAATTTAAAATATTTATATCATTTTGTAACCAATTCTCGTCGTTAAAAAAGTTCAGTTTTTCGTTGAAACTGACTAAAGAAAACATAGATGTAGTATTCATTTTTCGTGTAAAATCAGAGACCAATGTGATCGTTTAACAATTTGTACAATACACTCAATCCTATTTCAACCTTCGTAACTAATCAAATGAACCCGAAAAATTCCAGTAAAAATCAGTGTCACTCACCATGACATTAGTTGCAGGACTATGGTCAGTAACCCGAGATCTTTTCCGCTTTTTCACCTCTCCAACATCAACAGGAGATGATTCCAAGCCCGGAACGTTTCCGAACGTGCTCCCATTCGGTTTCGTTGACACAAGACGTCTTAGCCACTCCGAAAAAAAACCTGGTGGTGGATTCCCACCAGCACCAGAACTAGCTCCACTCATCAACGGACCATTCACGCCGTCTGCACTCATGTAGGCCGGTGTGGCAGCTAACAACCGAGACAGGAAGTCCGCATGATGTTTCAACTCGGGGTGAGGACCAGGGAAATGATGCGGTGGTAACGATGGAGGTGCATTTGCATCTCCACCGTACCGACCGTCTGGCATTGCACCAGGGGTTGCAGCAGCCGCAGCCGACCCTGGTAACCCATTTGCTGACCCGTTTATGCTCCTCATTGGGTCACCTGAAACCAAGAAATACAAAAAATGCACACACAACCATACAATAATGTACCTACCTATAGTATTGTTGTAGAGTGTGAAAAATTGACAATAGTAATTTATTGTTAACTAACCAGTAAGCACGTAACTAACTAACTAACCAATAACAAACCGACAGTATGTGTTAACAAGTAGAGACACACACTTGGAGTCCGGTTCATTTTTCTCAATTCACATATTTCTGTCTGAATGCATCTGACATTTAAATTAGAGGCAATTTGTAACTAGTGTACTTCCTAACCCAATGGATTTAATAAGTATCCAATCAGGATTGAATGTGTTGATGGACTAATAGGTTGTTAAACAGTGGTCCCATTGTGAATTGTATTCAAAAGACGAGAAAATTATACACATGTAGGGATGATGGAAACTCACTGAATCATAGATAAAAGGGAAGCATGCTAGTAGTTTAGTTAGTTAGTTAGTGGTACATACTAACTAACTACTAATGGAACTAGCATGGTTGACTGGTTAATCGCAGTAAGTAATGAATGACAAAATGTAACAATTTGGATGGAAGGGAGAAAAGATATGAAATGAAAGGTGAACCAAAAAAAGGGACACACAGCAAGGGTCTTTAGTGTATACAGTTTAGGCAAAGCAAGTGATGACAAGATAAAAAATCTCTTGTCATCACCATTTGTGTTCTCCCAATACAAATCTGTGTAGAAGCCCGCATGTTGAGGTAGTAGTATTACTTTACTACTATACTACCTTATACTTAATGCGAGTGCACCATGTAAAGTGAGTAAACCATTGTTGGCTGCTGGTAGTAGTTACATAGATACAAATGTAATGATAATGTATGTACTTTGCATTCAAAAGCTGTCAAGGAGGAAGAGTTGTTGAATGGAAAATCTCACAACACCCGCTGTGCTTTTCAATTCACGAGGATTTTTTTAGGCAACTTGCGATATACGTAATGTATGAAAAATGTCAACCCCAACAAAATCCTACTGGTTTATTGTACTTTTATACTTGGAGCAAGAAGAAGTAGCAAGTAAACTCTTTTACAGACAGTACAAGGGCTAAGCAAGATTGCACGAAACGAGTTCACTATATTGTGTGTTGGATCCTATATACGGGCTTTGATGTCAAATGCATTTTTCCTTGGGTGGAACAGAACTCATTTTTCAATTTCTCAAAGATAATCTAATGCAGTCAATCGGGAAAGCGGAATCAAAAATAGGAGCCAAATCGTTCACTCAGGAATGAAAATGGGAAATGAATGCGGGTTTCAAATAAATGATTGTATAGATGGTGGGAGACAGAAGGGGCTTGAAAAAATCACTGGGGTTGAAAGGAATCGCTTAAATTAATTGACTTATTTTACTTAAATTATTTGAGTGGTGGCAAAGTAGTATATAACAAGATTTTAAAGATACTTTTGAGAAATTTAGCGTTTTAAACGATATTGTAAGGAGTTTACATAATATCCTTATAATAATAGTAACAGATAGTTTTTGCATTTTTCGATATCCATTGGCAAAAATAATTTGGAATTTCTCTTTGATCTCATCTTGAATATCCCATCATGTGGCAACAGCACGGTTTGATTCCCACAATTAACATTACACTTTGAACACTTGATATCCTTGCTTTTAAGGTGAAATGGAATACAAGTGGCGTAAAAAAACAATCCATATCCTAAGATGGAAAAGTGGAAATATAATTCATTACTTTGTTTAAATAATCACGTCATTGAACATTTTAAGCTAGAAAAAAATATTATCTAGTAAAACCCCTTTGACGATACTATTTCGTTCCATTCAAATTCTGATGAAATGAAAAAAGTTTAAATCATAATCATTACCTAACGATACCAACCAGCGTGAGTTAAAAGATGTAGTAAATACATTTTAATGACTCTTCTACAAGGTTGTACTGGTTGAGTGCGCATCTTTTCAAATTTTAATCCTGCAGAGAAGTGCCTAATAAATGTGATTGGAGTTGATGAGGATTTCCTTATGCTCTTATAATACATTAGACGCGCTCTCATTTACAATCCATTCACCATATGATGATCCCAACTAGTGGCCCTAAATATACGGACAGACAAACGGATTTTCAATTTTACAGCACTGGCAACTAAAAGCTCGGTAATAATCATAATCATCATTTATAATCATTACTGATGAAAACAGAGCGTCACTATAAGCCATTGCATTAGTTATAAATAATCATGTGAAGTTATCTCCTTGATGTTCAGTTGTGCTCAACGAATAACTATAAGAAGGATAAATGCTCCTGTTAAATCTTTCTATGCATTATCATCCTATCAGAAGGTGGATTTATTTTTTGTTCTAGAGCATTATTAATGTAAAATCACATTTATTCTCCTCCCCACACTCATACATCAAATTCAATATAAGTCAGTGTGATGGGAAATGGTTAGTTACATAGTTATAACAATTCTGGTGTGGAAAAATATTAATGCCCATGATTTTCATAAGGAGTCCATTAATCCTAGGGAAATATTCACCTTAACTCATGACAACTTTATTGCACAAGATGGGAAACTTGATTCTCATAATACCATGTAGAGAAAGCCAAGTACTCGAGAAAAAGCATGTATATGTGACTACTTCCATTACCATAATTGTTTTTCAGTTCCCCATAAGTTGAACAAGGGGTTTTCCCCAGAGGCTTAAAAATTGCCTGCTGAGTGAATGGCACTTGAAATTTATTATTCCTTTTAGAAAGAACAAATGACTGGATATTATTTCTAAGCAAATGATGATGAACGAAATGTTATAGCTTGAAACAGTAAATAACGCAATTATTTTTACATACATAACTAACTACCACTTGGTGAAAAAACGGGTGAGCCTGGAGTAGCTGAATCTGTGCACATGTGCTATATTCCTCTTTAGTTTCCCATAAGCTCTTTTATTTTGAGTAGATTGTGTTGCCACACAAATCACACATACATTTAACAACCATAGACTGACTCCAGTCCATGTGTAGACCCTAATAATCTACGGGAATTGTATCGTTAGTATTCATCCACTTTCACTATAGCATAATTAATCAAATTCTCATCCACTTGATTGCTCAAAAAGGGAAAAACTATTGATTTGCATCTGTAGCAAAAATTCTTGACACTTGACAAATTTTTAAGTATCTACTTGACAATTTCCTCCTAAACAAAGTCACTCCATAGTCTGTATTATAAAACAAGCACCTTCAACGACAAAACTTGTTTTCTCAATACAAAGACTAGCATGCAATCCCACAGTACAAACTTGAACATTCTAAAATTATATAGTTGCTTGTTCAATAAATAAGTATATGACCATTCGTTCGCGTAATGAACGGGTTAAAAAAAACTATTTCATAAACTCAGCTATGCATACACACAGAGGAAATAATAGGCTAGTAGACTCCACTCACTTTCAACGTGTTGTGTGGTTCCCAAACGAATTCATAATGGCAAACTAGAGCCCATAATAACTGTCGAGTCCCATTTCTCTCATCATTACAGCTTACAGCTCGCTAACTGCATTCATTAGATCGCTTGAGAGCGACTGGCTGATAATAATAATACGCACAGGAGTGAGTGACAAACTACGTAACGAACTAATACACGCGCTCCACTAGAAACTATATGCCCGTGATAAAATCCCCCTTGTTCACTATGACATGTGCAGTAGCAATCGTAATAATAAAAGTCTCATCATGCAAAAAAAAAATGGAAGGGGAGCTCTCAAATCAATGAGTAGAAAACATACACAATACACATAACAAACACAAAGGAGTTTGCATAACAAAAAGATACAAACCAATGAATGTTTTTTTTTGCTCACGTTGGGCATCTATTGTTGCAAACTTTCAAATTGTATATGTAAGTGTGGCAACTATAGTTAGTAATTGGGAAGTCTCTGAGTTAAAGGGTTACATGAATTGTTCAAGACTTTTATGACATGTGGTTTTATGTGTTTGTTGGGAGTTAACGTAATGTAGAGTGCTGAATACTAAGAATCCAAAAACGGCAATGATAGAGGGATAAGCTAGATGACAACATGAACAAGATTCAATAAACGTCTAACTTAAACACTAGCTGTGATGAATGTAAATGGTACAAAGTATAATATTATGCATTGATCCATGATATAAGCACATTACTGGATTATATGACGTGGGAATTGATACGCCTACAGCAGGGAAATTTATTACTATGCAAATTTTTCGACTATAAAGAATACACGCAGATTTAAAATAGCATTTGAAAGTGAGAGTTAAAGTGTATATACGGTGATAATGTGCATTACATACACTTTGGAAGGAATATTACTTTCATATATTATGGGTACACTGTTAGAAATAGAGATATAATGCAGGAAAAAAAACTTGCTGCAATCGTGCAACTGAAAGTATACAGCAATTTATATTGGGTTACATAAATGATTCGTGTGTAGATCAAACAAGGCGATAGTGTGTAGAAAAGGGTGGACGTTGCAAAGGGAAGTCACTCATATAAATCACAATTAGGTCAGAAATTAAATTGCACTGCAAATGAAATCAGTAAGTGGTGTTTCCTTCCCATTTAAGTTTCAATTGAAAATATCCTCTTCCTGGAACCACATATACAGTCTGTCACTAAATGCTCCAAGTCCTTGTTTCAACCTTGAAATACGATTATAATCTCTACAATTATATGCACAAATCTCTTCAATATACTATTATTTACGTCCACAGATTTAATTTTTTCTGTGGAACTTTACGATTAAGTCAATTATGGGTATGCTATTATGCCGTTCTAAAATACACATTGATCCTGGATTATTTTATGTTTCACAATCTGAATATAGAGTTCAATGAAAATCACATTCCATTTTCAGAGGATTGACGAAGAAATCTTCCAAATTTTGAAATCAAATCAAAACAAACCCTCGATCTCATAAACCAAAATTTATAAAAAATCATTAACACATTATAAACTATTTAACCATTGTGATACTGCCACACAATAAAACCCAACTAAATCTTTGACTGACATGAAACAAGCAAATAGTCCCCTCAAACCGTTCTATCGACCCAAAAAGAGCAAACAAGAGAGTGAGAAAAGCGACAAGAAAGTTTTCACCCTAATTGGCTCCTCAACAAGCTGACGTGCAATGCAAGAGAGATTTACTTACTAATCTCATTCTCTATCTCTCTCCTCTCTCTAATGAAAACAAATGCTCCCCTTTATTCACTTCTCCGAAATATCTGCTATCAAACTTGAACAAGCTTTCTTCTTGGCAACTTAAGTCTTTCTGAGAAAGGGAAAAAACAATTCGCTACACCACCATGTGTCTCTCCCTAACTCTGTCCTCACATTTTAGTTCCATTGTCTCCCCAATCCATCTTTATAAATATTCCACAAAAGTTCTTCCCTTGTTTATATAATGTGTCAAGACAAGCCAAGCTTGCCGATTCTTTTTTTTATTTCATTTTTATTGATTTCTCATTATCTTTTCCCAGCCACTATTATTTGAACCATCTGAACTACAAACACAGTAGAAACGCCCACAGGCAAGGGAAGAATCAACAAAACGGCGATTATTCACCAGCGCTACCCCAAATTGGTTTATGGTGTACTCACAGTTTGTAGAGTTAGTTAGTTAGTTAATAAGCTTTAGTTGCAAAAGAAGGCTGTTTTTTCTTTTGGCTAGAATTCTATTAACTAACTAACAAATCTCGTACATATATTTATTCTAACCTATTCATTGAAGCTAACTAAGTAACTAACTATGCGAACAAAAATATGTAACTGTATTCACTAGTCGGATAATTGTGTAACCACAAAGAGTACGTGAAGTCCACCGTGGTGAAAGCATGATTTCATTATTTCTACTGTGCCTACAGAATAACAATGGTTGGGGAGCATTCACGATATATCTTATATGCTAGATTGGCTTAACTGAGAACATAACAACCTTGTGTGTCGCAATCATAATAATAATCACATACATGCTTCTATTTCTATGCTTAGTTTCCCACTAACTCACTCACTATGCTAGGACGGATGGTTGGTGAAAGTTGAAAGTGCCCTGCTATCATTGTGCACACAAAATATGTACACAGAGCAGTCGAATGGGGACTACTCCTGACTACTGACAATGAGTCTCTTGCTGGGAAAAGGAAACAACAGTTTCACAATGGGATAGCATATGAATAAGCTACCGAGTGGTGTATTATTAAGGCAGGCAGTTAGTTATTACTCTGCTCTACTTATAGAGCACGGTTGATGGGATTAAATGTGGGAATACTGACTATAAGTAGTAAATCGATTATCTTTATCGTACGTGTGTGCACTGCTGCTACTACTACGCCACTTGTTATTGCTTCCCGCACATATTATTTCGGGCATGATGATTGCTGATGACTGAATAAATGGTTTAACCGTACCGCAAAATATGCCTAAATAAAATGGTGAGCAATGCGGAGCTACTTTATATAAGAATTAAATGTCCGTCTTTCTGTCTGTCAGGTTGACTGTCTGTCACCAAAATATTTCGTGAACTATTATTTTAGCTTATTTTGATGAAACTTGGTATACAAAATATTACTTGTACAAAGTTGTACTTGTGCTTTAGAGGGCTAGTCAGCTTAATATTTGGTATTTAAACCGAATAGAAAAAAAAAGTAGTTTCTACGCATGCGCATTAAAAAAATCGTACTCGATTTAAATGAAATTTTGTGATCAAAGATTTGAAAGACATTTTACTTTTTTTCTCCATCTGTAGTGGTTTATTTAGTTAGTTATTCCAGTTTTTTGGGAAAAGTATAAAGAGTATACGTTAGATGATACACTATAAAGCAAACTACCATGCAGTTATTATAACTTTTTCCATCCGCCTTTCTCTATGTGTCATTAGTTAGTTAGGATAAGTTAGAAATAATATAACGACTAATAAAATGAGTAAAGCTATGGATGGCTCGTTCCCCTCCATTGATTACCACAAACTAGCTCACTAACAACTGTGTAAAGGGCACCAGGGGAGTGAACATGATGACTCAGAAAATAACACTATACAAGTTAGTAACGTTAGATGATTGTGGGAATCCAGGTTTACCAATAAAATGGAGCTTTATGGCTAGTATTCAGTTTCAGTGGCTCTGCTCACCCATATGGGTGTCTAGACAATAGAGACAATCCCAAGAATTCTCATATGTAATGTAAGTGTGTGTGTGGCTGAAAGTTTGTAGGAAACGACATTTATTTATTCATTTGTTTGCAGGGTTGACTTGTCCCCAAAGTTTTACTCATACAGCTGACTGGTGGGTGAGCCAACAATGGTTCATATTTTATTCACCGAGTGAGTAAACTAGCTTACCTTGATTGACGTTTGTGTGCACAAAAAAGGAGCTTATAGTACTAACTATACTGTTAGTGTTGCAAATTCTGTCCAATAATTTGACTAATTCGGAGCTAGTATAAGTAGTCAATTTCTCGCACTCACTTTTTGCTATTGGCATTTCAATTAAAATATACCAGATGGTACATACACATGCAAATACATACTATTTAGAGTTAGTGTTCGGTGGAACATAATTGGCATACGAAAGATAGGTGTGCTGTGTGTACAATAGTTTCATTAATTTCTGTCTTTGTTTACAAATTCATGTAGTTGGTTGGTTAGTTAGTTTTTAGGGAAATCATTGCGGAACAGCTTGCTCTTTAGGTGACTATACCGAGCGCTGTGATATGCACATTTAATTTTATAGGGTACTCTGTGTCTAGCAACTATAAAAGCTAGATAGTGGGCCTATTATGTAGCCTATTAGGTTGTCTTGTACACGACTAGATTAGTATTTGTAGTGGCATTGTGGTTTGTGTGGAACGCAAGAGTTTAATTCATTTAAAGGAAGTTGGATGGGAAACTATTAAATCCACACCCTATAGTTGGTTACTAACAGTCAGTCACTCGTTCGAGAAACACGCGAATATGTATGTGGCGAGCAGCTCAGCCAAGTGAAAGCAGCAAGTTGAAAATTTATTTGATAAATGAGATTAGTTTTTGAAGGACGGAAATTAATACGGATTTCCAGGAATGTTGCAACTTCCGAGCTCCTGTCACTCTTCACACAACAATATTCATGCTCAATGCAAATTCTAGGGAGGAAAGATTACACAGTTCACACACGTAGCTCAAAATTCTTAGTTCCATTAAAAGTGAATTCAACACAATAGATAAGCATTGTAAACCAACGAAAAAATAAAATGCATAAAACATGAATTATTACTAACATTTAAATATTGCATAATACATGCAAAGTTTGTGAACTAACTAACTAAGTCAGTATATTCAACGATGCAAAATTAAAAAAGCGCATTAAAATTACGAAAATAAGTGAAACTATAAGCTGAAAAATTATTGCTCTTCCCTTCATTTACTTACATAAGTAAATTAATTATATTCTGAAAAACTAATGTGCAAAATCGCCTATAGGGAGAATAAAATGTTAGCAAGCTACAAAACTAGCTAGCTTATGGATAAACGAGCTCTTGACAAACTTTTATACCTGGATTGAATTCTCGATGGAATAGTAATGAAGTTGCTTCCTCGAAATTAGCTATTCCAGCAACCATCTACCGGCTTTGATACATATAGCGGAAAACACTACAAAGATAGGCTCAAGGCTATTTTCTTAATCCAAACAAACGGTTCCTAATTAATTAAAATGCGTGGAAACTCTATGACTCTATGTGTAAAGGTGCAGCTCTACTTTCGTTGCTCTTACTGAGATCCATTTGTGAGCAAATTATGTTATTCTGTGTACAACTAAATCCTATTATATTTGTTTCATTTAAGTAATTAGTTAAACCCAGTTTCCAGACCCACCAGACAAGCACTGTTTTCAAAGGCACAATGTAATATCACTCCAATGTCTCTTGTCAACAACACAATCATAATAATTATGATTATTACTACTTGTAGTATCATCTAGACAGCAGAGCATGAGGAAAACACCCTTTGTAAATAAAAGACTTTCCTTTACTGCACACTATGAGCAACGCTCAGGTTAAAAAACTCAATAACAAAAGTCTCTCTGTGACAAAAAAGAACTTTCCAATTGGTTGCCTCTCTAATTCCTAATAACACATTTTATCAACTTTTTTCACGTACACTCTCAGCCAGTCAGTCAAGCTCATTCAATTTACAAGGGAACAACAAACAGTTCCCAGAAATGTATGCTTTATCAGTCGTTAGACAAGCAAAGTCAGGCAGACGTAACAAACTGAGCATAAAACTTCTATCTATCAATCTTATACTATATACATAAAAGGTGAACGGGGGAAAAGGAAGACGTCATATAAGAATATACAAAGAACTTTTTCTTTGTGAAACTTTAATAAAAAAATAAAAGAGAGGTGTGTTCTAATTCTATAACATGTTGCTCACTATCTTGAGTACATAACAAAGACAGTTTACAAACTGCTATTTATAAGGTAGGCAACATGCTTATTCAAGTATGCACAAACACAGGTGAGTTCTACCTTGAATAAATTATGTGTTGCCAATTAATCGGGATAAAACTAATGTTCTATTGCTGTACACACATGGCTGGCTTAGCAGTGTATTAAATGTAAAGTAAATAACGAAAGTTACTTACTAATACATGTATGAACATGGAACTATAGATGGAAACAATTGGATCTATTTTGTGTTTTTTGAAAGGCTTCCTCTAACCCTATTCAATTATATTTTATTAACTTATCGCTTACTCACTTACTTTTAGTGAGCACGCTATTTCCTTTTATCCTAAGCTTTCTACACCTAATGCAATTATCTAGTCACAACGAATTCCATCGCATTTGATCTTTATGTCAACAAAATTCTGATCCAAGTAAGATAATTAATACCACGAAAACAAATCTTACAAATTAAAATCCATACAGTATTCAAACTACAGAAAAAAACACTCACCGTTTAAATATTGGGATTGGAAAACAAATCCTTCTCCGCTTCACACACAATTGTTTACACTTTGCACCCAAAAAATGGAATTCTAACAACTCGCCAACTAATATTATTCTCACTTGTGCCAAATTTCGTTCAACCGACTTTCTCCTGCACCCATACCAAGTGACTATTTTTCCTTTTTTTCTTCCTATTATTATCCCACGACGACGTCCAAGAAATGCAAAAGTGTCACACGAGGAAAACTCGTTGCACACATGGAATACCAAATAGTTAATAGTGTCGTGTGTCAAGACCCACGATGTGAGCAAGTAGGTGTTACGAACGCGTACACACACAGACTGTGTTTGGATTGTGTCACGCTGCAACCACACTATGTAGTAGTAAGTAAGTAAGCCCGCACCGTATTCGTTTGTTATAGTTAGTTAGCTACACACAAAGTGTAGGAACAGCAGAGTAAGCCATAATAATACTCTGTTGGCGAATGCTTTTGTACGTACACGCAGACAGATAGGATAGAGTGAAAGGGAGCGAGAGAGGATGTATGAGAACATGGAATGAAGGGAGTCAGTTGGCAACTGACGCATTTGTTGTGCTCTCCTCGGGAACCATATCATCCCTAGTAAAGTAGCGTTAATCATATCGATTTTTGACTACTTGCTACTCACTCTTGCCAAACAGAAGGGTTCCAAACGGACCGGAATCCCAGATTTCTCCCAAAGGGTAGTTAGTTGATGGACTGAAAAAAAAGTTTAAAAAATGGATAAAATGGCAATGGCCTACAAAAAAATTAACTTCTATAAGCTTGGGTTGCTAAAAAATCTATTTTTTGCATGTTTTTAAAGCCAATTCGTCAAATCGAGAATACTTTTTAGGGCACTTAGTATGCAGTAAGATTTTTTTGTATATATTTTGATGTAATGCAAGGAATTAAGTGGTCTAATTAAGTAAAATGTTGCCCGGTAGTTTTTGATATGGCATTGCGGTGTGGTCAGATAATTTTTGTATGTCATCGGATAAGGCTCCATAGACACATGGGGATCAAACTGTGTTGAAGTGAGTGAGCTCTTCCACTTGGAAAAATGCGGTGTGTAGTAGTGCAAGTCGTGTTGAGCTGAAAGATAGGGAAAAGTCGTCCTCTCAACTCTTCATTGGACGGAAAACCAACAGGAACATAGAGACTTTCTCCTCGCCTAAATAACTAACTATATACTAACTTACTCACTCACTCACTATGTGGGGGCAAAAAGCCCTGGGTATTCTTTTGTAGATTAAAATAGCAATCTCTTCCATGTCTCAAAAGAACAGGCTACTACCTAGCCAGGAGTAGTAGAGTGTGTGAGAAAGCATATACTTTAGTTAGTTAGTTATTGTGCGTTCATTGTACTGGGATGAGCTTGAGTATATACATATGACGGGAGCTAAGTAAGCGCAATCTAATTTCTTCCTTCTCAGCCAGATAATTGAGAGACCTGGGAGGTTTGCTTGTTAACTCTATATTTGGTATACCATAATACTTTAGGTAACGTGGAAGGAAAACCTGTCTGTAACTAACTAAAAGTATAAGTGGTAATCATATTAATTGCAAGCCTCTTCACAAGAATTCTCACTCTCACTTAGAGTTAGTTACTTGAGCTCATTCTCATCTCGTATATACTCTATAGGTTAGTTAGGTTGTTAGTAAGTTAGTGAGTGAGTGACTCCCTCTTTTCATTAAATGAGCTCAATCTCATACTCATGGAATTTATGCAGTCACTAAGAATGTAACCTTGTCAAGTAAGGGATACCAAACAGTCATTATTATATA
>Ga0210040_10001298_pt1 | contig 38272 bp, 31 predicted proteins | sample CryGeyCG12114_NA_FD_185462 | JGI IMG/M metagenome (GOLD analysis project Ga0210040, IMG submission 185462) | Groundwater microbial communities from aquifer - Crystal Geyser CG19_WC_8/21/14_NA (SPAdes) (version 2) | ecosystem: Environmental > Aquatic > Deep subsurface > Groundwater | place: USA... | reverse complement strand
GCGGCTGCGAGTTGGTGTGGCGTTTCGGATTTAGTAACAACACCTTTAGCTTCCTGCCAGTTTTCCATTACCTGAAAAAGCAGGTCATTATTTTTATGAAATTTGTCGAAATATAATTCATCGTTTACCCAAAGATAAATAAGCAGCGCGCACGCCAATCCGGTGGACAAACCAATTAGATTGATAAAGAACGTACTTTTAAACCTGCTAAAGTTTCGGTAAATAAGAAATAAACTATGTCGAAACATAAAGTTTTTAGAGCTGGGCTCATTTAAATTGTTAGGCAATTAAATTTTACTCACTACGGAGGGATTTTATCGGATTAGCCAGCGCCGCTTTTATCGCCTGGAAACTAATGGTAATTAAAGCTATGAACAAGGCTGCTGCGCCAGCTAGGGCAAACACCCACCAGCTTATGTCGGTGCGGTATTCAAAATCCTGGAGCCACTGGTGCATGCCGTACCACGCTATTGGGAAGGCGATAACGGCCGCTATTAGAACCAACTTCAGGAAATCTTTGGAAAGCATAATCACCACGCTCTGGACACTGGCACCTAGTATTTTGTGGATACCGATTTCTTTCGTGCGTTGCTCGGCGGCAAAAGTGACCAGGCCAAATAAACCCAAACAACCAATAATAATGGACAAGGCCGCACCCATCAGGAAAATAGTTTCCCGGATTTTATCTTCGCGGTAAAACAAATTCCACTGGCTATCTAGGAAATGGTATTCAAATAAATGGTTCTGGTCTATGTTATGCAACACCGCCTCCATTTGCTTAATGGTTGCGCTCACGTTAGCGGGAGAAACCCGGGCAGTAAAATAATCAATGTTCTGAACCGGATTGTTTTGATAGGCCAGCATCATGGGCGCCAGCGGTTCGCGCAACGATTGAAAGTTAAAATCTTTTACAATACCCACTACCCGTACCCGGAAGGGCTGATTTAAAGCATCGAAATTACCGCCGAAATTAGCGGCCGGAATCTGGATAACTTGCTCGGCGGGTTCAGTTATGCCTAATTCGCGGGCCGCCGTTTCGTTTAGCAATACGGCTGATGAATCGGCCAGGCTGCCGGTTCGGAAGTTACGGCCTTTTATCAACTCTATTTCGTAGGTCGGTAAAAATTGCGCATCTACGCCCAAAAAGAACATTTCGTGTTCCGAGGCAACGGGAGAATTACTATTATTAACTTTTACCTTTGGTATACCTTTCCATTCGCCGGGGACCCGCGAGCTAAGGGTAACTTCTTTCACCTGCGGAATGCCGGCAAATTCATTTTTAATGGTCTCGGCCTTGCGGCGCACCTGATAGCTGTTAATATCTATTACCAGCAACTGGCTTTTGGTAAAGCCCATGTCTCTGGTGTTCACGTATTTTATTTGCCGATAAACCACCAGCGTGGCTACTATCATAATAATGGAAACCGAGAACTGCAGCACTACTAGAAACTGCCGCAGCGAAATACTACCTCCCCCCACCGGAATTTTATTCTTGAATAATACCAAAGGATTTAAGCGCGACTGAAAAAGCGCCGGGTATATACCCGATAAGGCTCCCACCAAGAGCATGATAATAGTCATTCCCAACCAAATCCGGTAATCGGTAGTTAGGCCCAAACTTAATTCCTTTTCGGTAAACGCATTAAAATAAGGCAGCAATAGTTTTACCAAAATTAAAGCAAATACTAAAGAAATAAGGGTAGTTAAAAAGGCTTCGGACATAAACTGGTTCGTCAGGGTTTTACGCGAAGCACCAATAACTTTGCGTACACCAATTTCTTTGGCCCGCTTAGAGAACAGCGCCGTGGTTAAATTCATGTAATTGATGCAGGCCAGCAGCAGCACAAAAAGCGCAATAATCGAAAAAACGTAGATGTAAATCCGGCTGCCGGTTTTGCCCAAATTACCTTCAATACCTTCGGAGTTAAAGTGCACTTCTTTTAAAGGTTGTAAGTATAAACTGCGCTGATCCTGGGTGTCCGGCGGGCGGTTTGCCGCTACCAATTGGTTTATTTTAGCCGTAACTTCCAGTGGATTAGCCTGGCCGTTTAATAAAAAATAAGTACTAAAATTATTCGAATCCCAGTCGGTATTAAAATTAATATCGGTTACATAAGTAATGCTGGCTTCGGAGAAAAGTAGTTTAAAAGAAAACTGAGAATTTACCGGGAAGTTTTTTAATACCCCCGTTATCTGAAAGGGCACACTGTCCCGATCAACTTTAATGCTTTTGCCCAATACCTCCGTAGTTCCATATAATTTTCGGGCAGTTTCTTCGGTTACTACTACGGTGTGCGGCGCCGCTAAAGCAGTCTGGCGATTACCTTGCAACAATTCGAAATCAAAAGTTTGCAGAAAACCGGGGTTGGTTATCCATAAACTTTCGTAAAAAATGTTGGTATTTTTAGGTGTAGAAATATTTGCCCGTCCTAAATCCACCAGACGTACCACATTTTTTACTTCGGGTAAATTAGCCTGGGCCGCCGCCGAAACTTGGTAACCGGCACCAGCTATTTGGGTTTTTTGGCCTGCGGGTGTAACGCGGTGCTCTACCAGCCGGTAAATATTATCTGCGTGCTGATGGAACCGGTCGAAGGTGACTTCATCAAAAATATAAAGGGCAATTAGCAAAAAGCTGGTTAAGCCAATGGTAAGCCCCACTACATTTATAAAGGAGAAAACTTTGTTTCTGCGGATGTGGCGCCAGGCAGTTTTAATATGATTTTTTAGCATAGCAGTAGGTATAAGGTTTCGGGGAAGCTCTTGGGAAAGCCTCCAGACACAGGTTAAAAGCAATTATATGATACCCTGACTTCAATAAGTAGCCGGAATTATCATTAAGCCGTAAACTGCTCCCGCACATTTTCCATCACCACTTCGCCGTCTAGTAAGCGGATAATGCGGTGGGCATAGCGGGCATCGTGTTCGGAGTGGGTTACCATTATTACGGTGGTGCCGGCTTCGTTGAGTTCGGTTAAAAGCTCCATTACCTCGTTACCGTTAGAGGAGTCCAGGTTACCGGTGGGCTCATCGGCCAGTATTAATTTGGGGTTATTAATAACGGCGCGCGCCACGGCCACCCGTTGCTGCTGACCACCCGATAACTGCTGCGGGAAGTGGTTGCGGCGGTGCATAATCTGCATTTTCTCCAGTACTTTCTCTACTTTTTCCTTGCGCTCGGCGGCACCTACGCCTAAATAAATCAAAGGCAGTTCCACGTTTTCGAACACCGTTAATTCATCTATTAGGTTAAAGCTCTGGAACACGAAACCTAAGTTTTTCTTGCGCAAATCGGCCCGGTTGCGTTCGTTAAACTTGCTTATTTCGGTGCCCAAAAACTGAAAGCTGCCGCCATCCGGCTCATCCAGCAAGCCCAATATATTCAGCAAGGTCGATTTTCCGCACCCGGACGGGCCCATAATGGCCACGAACTCACCTTCCTTTACGGCCAGCGACACTTTATTCAGCGCTTTGGTTTCTACTTCTTCGGTGCGGTAAACTTTTTCGAGGTTTTCAATTTTGATCATTTCGTTTAGTGATTAGTGGTTAGTTATTAGGAATTAGCTTCCTCACCATAATATCTGTTTTGAATTTAATTTTTTGCTTTTTGTTTTGTCCTCAAACCCTTCTGTTATGAAGAATTTTAAAGATCTGATAATTTGGCAACGAAGCCATCAGCTTACGCTTGGTATCTACAAAGCTTCTGCTTCTTTCCCGGCAGAAGAAAAATTTGGCCTTACGAGTCAAATCCGGCGGGCTAGTGCCTCTATTCCGACTAATATTGCCGAAGGCTGTGGCCGACAAAGCGATGCAGAATTACATCGATTTCTGATTATTGCCATGGGCTCTGCTTCAGAATTGGAATATCAGTTTATCCTTGCTAAAGACTTACTTTATCTTTCAGAATCTTCATTTTTATTGCTTAACAATGAACTTATGGAAATAAAAAAGATGCTTAATGTTTATATTCAAAAGGTAAAGAGAAGTCTCTAGCTGTTAGTGGTTAGTAATTAGTTATTAGGAGTTAGTTTTTAAAGGTGTATTTTACTAATCACTAACAACTAACCGCTAACAAGCTAATTTTACTAATCACTAACAACTAATCACTAACAACTAATCACTAACAACTAATCACTAACAACTAATCACTAACAAGCTAATTGCTAAGAACTAATTCCCCCATATCGTCGTAGCTTTCGTAGCTGCTGGTTACTACCTGGTCGCCGGGTTTCAGGCCTTCCAGAACTTCGTAATATTCCGGGTTTTGGCGGCCTAAGCGGATATCGGCTTTGTAAGCTTTTTTGCCGTTTTCGTCCAGTTTAAATATCCAGTTGCCGCCGGTTTTCTGGTAAAAGCCACCTTTGGGTACCAACACGGCCTGGGTTTGGTCGCTTAAAGCTAAACGAACTTGCAAAGTCTGGCCCCGGCGAATGCCCTGCGGTACTTCTTTCGTGAACTCCATATCTACCTGAAACTGGCCGTTGGTAACCTGGGTAAATACTTTTTTCACGCTCAATTCATACGTCTTACCATCGAAAGCAAACTCGCCTTTCTGTCCGGCAAAAATGCGCGATATATAATGTTCGTCGATGTTGGCGCGTACTTTAAAGCCGTTCAGCACGTCTATCTGGCCAATGCGCTGACCGCGGTTTTTAGATTCGCCAATTTCGGCGTTTAAAGAAGTAATCTGGCCGCCTACCGGCGCTTTTATGGTCAGGTCGTCCATCTTTTTGTGCATCAAAGCCAGGTTGCTTTTCATGCGGGTTACCGATTCCTGCATTTGCTGTATTTGCTGGCGCATCGAAACAGAGTCTTGGCGCAAGGTTTGTTTGGTTAAAGAGCGTTTGCGCACCTGGTAATCGTAGTTGTTTTTGCTTTGGGCATATTCCTGCTGCGCGATTACTTTATCGGCATACAACTTTTTGTTCATGTCGTAAATGCGCTTGGCTTCGGTCAGGTTGTGTTCGATATCGGCTAACTGGTTTAGTTGCTGAATGCGGTTTTGCTGCATCAGGTTACGGGTGTCCTGCAGGTTGTTAATCAAGTCGAAAACGGCCGTTTCGCGGTTTACCATTTCCAGTTGCAAGTCGGTGTTGGCTAATTGCAGAATGGGCTGGCCCTGGGCTAAAGTAGCGCCGTCTTCTACCAATATATTTTGTACCGTACCGCCTTCGGTGGCATCCAGGTAAATAGTTTTAATGGGTAGCACCACGCCATCGATGGGAATAAATTCCTGGAAATTACCTTTGGTTACGGCGCTTATGGTAATGCGTTGGGTATCTACGTTTAGTTTAGCGGCGCCGCTGGTAGAAAGATAGCTCGTTAAAATCAGCACGGCCAGCAGGCCGGCGCCGGCAAGCATCATAATTTTTTTCGGCGTCCACTTTTTCTTTTTTATGATTACGTCCATGGTAGTCAGTGTTAGGCGGGTATTCTAGTCCGCTTGCCAGAGTTATAGTAAGAACAATGCCAATTAGGTAATTGGTTGATATATAGTTTCTTGGCTAAAAGTAAAAGGCTTAAACAATTAAAATTGTTCGGTTTTGATACAATAAATGTTCGCTTCTGTAACACTAAATAATACTAAAACCAAGGTGATAATGTAACTGCTCCTGATAATCAGGTGGTTAATAATTCTGCATTATTTATGTTACCTGTTCCGATATTATATATCTGTCATCTTATCTTTATATTTTGCCTTTATTATTTACAAAGTTGCACGGCTATTTGAATTTAAAAGTAAAATAATATAGTTTTAAACATTGCTTTAAATAAGAAATAGCCTCTAAATTATAAACAAATATGAATACCAAAAACGCGCGGGTGTTGGTAGTAGACGATGAAAGTGATGTGCTTTTCGCCGTAAAGATGTTACTGAAGACGGAGGTTAAAGAAGTAGTAACGGAAAAGAATCCGGAAAACCTGATGTCGCTGCTGAACAAGCAAGCCTTTGATGTTATTTTCCTGGATATGAATTATAAAAGCGCTTTAAATACCGGCAACGAAGGTTTTTATTGGCTGAACCGCATCCTGGAAAAAGATAAAAGCGCCACGGTAATTATGATTACGGCTTACGGCGATATTGGTACGGCGGTGCGGTCGCTGAAAGAAGGCGCTACCGATTTTATAGTGAAGCCCTGGCACAACGATAAATTGTTGGAAGCGCTGGAAAATGCCTTGGAAAACAAAGCAACCAAAAGCGCTACGTCGGGCAAAGCGCCCAAACGCACCACGGCCGTCGACTTTGATATGCTGGGCGAATCGGAGGCAATGCAGGATGTATTTCATAAAATAGAAAAAATTGCACCCACCGAAGCCAACGTGCTGATTTTAGGCGAAAACGGTACGGGTAAGGAATTAGTAGCCAAAGCGCTGCACCAAAAATCGTTTCGGAATAGCAAACCGTTTATAACCGCCGACCTGGCGGCTATGAGTGAAGGTATTTTTGAAAGCGAACTGTTCGGTCATAAAAAAGGCTCTTTTACCGATGCCAAAGAAGACCGGGCGGGCCGTTTTGAAGCCGCATCGGGCGGAACTTTGTTCCTGGACGAAATCGGGAATATATCGCTGCCGCAGCAGGCTAAATTACTAACGGCCTTACAAAACCGGCAGGTTATTCCGTTGGGCAGCAACGTGCCCGTACCCATCGATATTAGGCTGGTGTCGGCTACCAACGTGCCTATTTACGAACTGGCCGCCAAAAACCAATTCCGGAAAGATTTAATTTACCGCATTAATACCGTAGAAATTACCTTGCCGCCTTTGCGCGAACGCGGCGACGATGTGTTGTTGCTGGCTAAGCATTTTGCCGGCCTTTATGCCGAACGTAACCACAAGCCAAACCCCGATTTTGATCCGGCTACTTTTAAAAAACTAAAGCAACACAGCTGGCCGGGCAATATCCGAGAGTTGCAACACGCCGTAGAACGGGCCGTTATTCTGGCCGAAAACAAGGTGCTGAAACCCGAAGACTTTACTTTCTCGGCGATGGAACAGGTGTCCAGCGTTTTGGGCGCACCAGTTAACCCGGACGCTCCGCTGCAATTAAACGAAGTAGAAAAAAGTACCATTTTACGCGTAATAGAACGTAACAACGGCAACATTACCAAAGCCGCCAAAGAATTGGGGATTACCCGCACCGCTCTTTACCGCCGCCTCGAAAAACATGATATTTAAACGTCTGGAAATCGGAATATTTTTCCGGTTATTGCTGCTTTTTGGCCTCATGTACGGGGCCGTTTATTATATCCTGCATTCGTCGTACGTGCAGGTTATTTTTGCCGCTTTTGTAATGGTGATTTTAATTGTGGAACTGGCCGGCTATGTAACGCGCAGCAACAACGAACTGGCTAAGTTTATAATGGCCGTAAAATACCGCGATTTTTCGCAGCAGTTTAACGAAAACCATACCAATCCGTCGTTAAAACAACTGCACCACGCTTTTAACCAGATAAACAAAACGTACCGCGATTTAAGCGCCGAAAAAGAAGGGCAGTACCAATACCTGCAAACCATCCTGGAACTGATTGATACCGGCATTGTTTCATACGACGAAAACGGGGAAGTAGCCTGGGTAAACGAATCGTTTAAACAAACCATTGAGCTGCCTTACCTGAAAAATATCCACGCCTTAAGCAAGCGCAACGAAAGTTTATACCAGACCATCATCCATTTAAAGCCCGGCGATGCGGCTTTATTTAAATTAACGGTGGGTAAAAAGAATTTGCAGTTGTTGCTGTCGGCTACCGCTTTTAAACTGCACGATAAAAGCCTGACGCTCATTGCTTTTAAAAACGTCAGTACGGCTTTAGACGAAACCGAAACGGAAGCCTGGCAGAAACTGCTCCGCGTAATGACGCACGAAATTATGAACTCCGTAGCGCCCATTGCTTCTTTGGCCGATACCTTGCGCAAGCACGTGCGCCTGGAAAAAGAAACTATTACGGAGCCGCCCCTGTACAACACCGATTTGCTGGACGATATAGACGAAGGCATTGGCATTATCCAGAACCGGAGCGAAGGCTTGTTAAAATTTGCCCAGATTTACCGTAATTTAAGCAAAATAACCAACCCGCTGCTCACTACGGTTTACGTGCAAGAATTATTTAACAGCATTAGCGGCTTGCTGCGGCACCAGCTGGAAGATAAAAATACCCAATTGCTTATTGCGGTTACGCCGCCCGATTTGGTATTGCAGGCCGATACCCGCCTGATGGAACAGGTACTCATTAACCTGGTGCTGAATGCCGCCAAAGCCGTACGCGACCGGCCTAACCCGCAGATACAACTAGTAGCTAAACCGGACGACAATGAGCGCGTGGTGATGGAAGTAATAGATAACGGCACGGGCATTCCGCCGGAAATCCTGGACAGTATTTTTATTCCGTTTTTTACTACCCACAAAGACGGTTCCGGCATTGGCCTGAGCTTAGCCAAACAAATTATGCACCTGCACAAAGGCAGCATCCAGGTACAATCGGAAGAAGGCGAAGGCACGGTGTTCCGGTTGCAGTTTTAGTATTAACCCAGTTGCGCCAATCAGGAGATTGGCTTTCCGGTAAATGCGTAGAGCGCTTTGCTAACTCTACGCATAACCGAGGAGCATTAGTTTTTATTTTATTATCTAGTAAGGTTTTAGCTTTATTTATAATTAAAAAAACAGTAAATTAGTTTACTAATATAAACATGAAACTATATGAAAAGAATACTTAGTAGATCGGGTTTTGCATTTTGTTTTTCTATTCTCATTCTTACCGCCTGCCAGAAGGAAGAACCATATCTGGGGAAAGTAGATGTAAGAGATATGTATGTAGGCGATTACATTTGTGACGTAACAAAAAAGAACTTTCAAACAGACGTTATTCTTAATAGCTATCAGGATACTCTGAAAATAGTAAAGCAAGGAGACGACAAGTTAATTATAAGTAAGACGCAATACATCCAATTACCAGAAGTTAAGTATCAGGAAAATGGCAGCCATCCCATGTATGTAACTCTTGCCACTGTTGTTGTTTTTGATAAAGATAATCTAAATATTACTCATGGGCATGATACAGCTTTTTATGAATTTAAAGGCATTAGAAAGCGCTGAAATCATAAACTTTGGCATTATAACCATAGTTTAATATTCTCCCACACTGTTATGTGTAGAGTTAGCAAAGCGCTCTACGCATATTCGTAAAGTTAATCTTCGATTGGCGTAACCCGTTCACATAACTGATTGGCGCAAGCCTTCTGTTCTGCGTAGAGTTAGCGAAAGCGCTCTACGCACTTACCGGAAAGCCAATCTACGATTGGCGTAACTGCCACAACCTAAATATCGGACACAACAGCAGGCCAGCTAGGATAAATAAAAAGCCTCTCATTTCGGAGAGGCTTAAATATAAAATCAGTATAGAATTTTGTTTTTAAATGGTATAATATTCTATTACAATTTAGATATGCAAATTCAATTCTGCTGATGGCTCCACTTCAATCTGAAAGGTGACTTTTGCATTGAGGGCCTTGAAAACCTTCGTGATGGTTTCTAATGTCACATTACTGTATCCATTTTCCAGCTTAGCAATTTGGGCTCGTTGTACGCCAATCAATGCACCTAACTGCTCCTGGGTTAAATTTTTGGATTTTCGTATTTCTTTTATTTTTTCGCTTAATAATTCCAGTGACAGTTCAAACGCGTAGCGGTCTCGTTCGGGGGTTCCTTTTTCACCGTAGAATTCATTTTCTAGTTCATCTAAGGAGTATAACTTTTCTCCCTCTTGTACTTTGTGAGGGTGAGATATTTTATTTTTATCTGGTTTTATGCTGAGGGGGGCGCTCATGATTGTAGAGTTTAAGATTTATAGAACAAGTAATATTGAAGTAGGAATCAAAAATTAAGTTCCACCTTTATTGTAATCTCTTTTTATAATGTTTGCTTTATTTATTTCTTTTTCTGGAGTTTTATTATGTTTTTTTATAAACCCATGTGTACCAATAATCAAACTTTTTTCTTTTTCACTCCAAAAGGCTAATAGGCGGTACCTGGTGTTATTACCTGATACCCGGAATTCATACAAGTTGTCTTCTCCTGCTAATTTTTCGAACCATTCACCTTTAAAACCTGCTTCTGTTTTCCGGAAAGTCAAGGTAAATTTCTTTCGGGTATCAGGAGGTAAGTCAATCAGGAATTGTCTCGCCTCCTCTCTTAGTTTAATTTGTATTGGGTTCTCCATACCATCACGGTTATGATTTTACAGAATTACGGTAAAGGTAATATAAATGTTCCATATATGGAACAGCCTGCTAGTTTATTTTATCATTCTGTTACGTGTAGAGTTAGCGAAGCCCCCGCTGTTTGACATCTTCCTTGGGAAACTCCAAACCTTATATGAACGGCAGGAACGCTGTTCCGGTAGATACAGATACCATTTACTACCCTGTTCTGCGTAGCATTAGCAAAAGCACTTTTCACCAAGGTCTGTGCCCTCACAGACCTTTAGAACAATATTAAAGTTAATGCAGCCATTTTAAATCTCTTATTCGATTTAAATATAACGTATTTATATCATTACTGTTTTATAACCAGTATATTAAGTCACGGAAGTGACTTCCGCACCATAGTGCATTTGTTGTCTATATAAATAATTTCTTTTACTTTAAGCTTTTATATACTTATAAAATCCAAAATAAAGTGAATGGCATTTTATGCCTATTGAATACTCTTTATCATTCTAATCATTCTTTACTATGGCGTCAAAAAAGGAAGATTTAAACCAACAATCTAGTGAAATCAATGATTTGTCTATTCAGAATAAAGAAACGAAAACTTGTGGATTAATCATGCCTCTTGCACCAATGATTTCGAGTAATGAAATATATACTTCTAAGCATTGGGAAGAGGTTAAAGCTATTGTAACTGAAACATTGGTTAATTTAGGATTTGAATGTAAAATGGTTAGTGAAGAAGACGTAAGTGGAAGTATACATACAAGAATAGTAACCAATATTTACAAGAATGATTTAGTTATTTGTGATGTAAGTGGTCGTAATGCTAACGTAATGTTTGAATTAGGTTTACGGCTAGCTTTTGATAAACCAGTTGTTATTATAAAAGATGAGTTGACTCCATTTTCTTTTGACACACAAAGTATCGAACACATCTCTTATCCTAGTGGGTTACATTATTTCGAAATAAAGGAATTTCGTCAGCGTTTAGATAAGGTAGTAAATGCTACTTATAATGAATCGAGAAAGCCTGAATATTCACCTTTTCTCAAAGATTTTCAAATTATTAAAAGAAAGACAATTTCGGAAACAGAAGTTTCTGATACTCAATTTATACTTAAGGCAATACAGGATTTAAAAGAGGAATTAAAAAGTGTTCAACAAGGCTCGCAACAAATTACTAGAGGTGGTTTTGGACAAACCTATGCTTCAAAAACGAGAGTTAGTAAGTTTTTGAAATTTTTGGAAGATATCAGTAATACGAATTCAATGTCTGATATGGATATATCTATTTCGGAGAATGGAGAGTTTTTGTTAACACTCATTGAAGGTTTCTTAAAAGAAAAGAGATATAGTAAGCCTTTTTCTGATAATCAAGTAAGTGAGATAATTGAATACTTAGAAAAGAGGTTTCACTTTCATTTGGATAACTTATTACGTAGTAAACTTTCGTTTTTTATAAATAATTTATTAAATACATATAAATAAATCCAGTTCCCAATAACCAGATGGTGCAAGTTTGAGCGTTGCGGAAACTTCACCAAGGTCTGTGCCCTCACAGACCTTTAGAACAAGCTTTAGCTTATGCCTTACTTTCGGTCTGTGAGGGCACAGACCAAGGAGAAGTTATGCGTAAAGTTAGGGAAGCGCTCTACGCACTTACCGGAGAACCAATCTCCGATTGGCGTAACTGCCAGATGATTTACCTATCCATACGAATCCAAACAGCAGGTACAAAAGTAGGTCAGCCAGAATAAACTAAAAAGCCTCTTATTTCTGTTCTGCGTAGAGTTACGCAAATGCGCTTTACGCAGAATGAGTAATCAAACCAAGCTAAGTTGGAATAATTCATTTTATTTTGGTTCCTTCATTATCAACGTTTATATTTAACATCCTTACTTATAAATCTTATAGAACCCCAAGCTATAACAGCAAAATAACTTTTCCGCATGTATTACATTATATACCTGAGTTCCGCTACGCAATTATTTGATAACCAAGAATTACAAGATATTTTAGAAGTAAGTAATAAAAATAATGAACAACAAGGGGTAACCGGTTTATTGTTGTATAGCGATGGCAACATTATTCAGGTTTTAGAAGGAGAGCAGGAAACAGTACAGGATATTTATAAAAAAATAGCTCGGGACTCCCGGCACCACAGTATAATAACGTTAAAAGAAGGAGACTTAGCCGAACGTAATTTTCCGGATTGGTCTATGGGGTTTAAAACCATATCATCGAAAGTGTTTTCGGAAATAGCCGGTTTTAAAGACCTGCGGAACCAAAGTTTTGAAAATATTGCTCCTGTCAGCAACCATCCGGTTTTAAATATTCTAAAAACATTTTACACCGGAAACATCCAACGATTTTAATCAAGCCTTTTACCTCAAAGAGATATAGATTTTCTGGTCTGCATAGTGTTAGCAAAGCGCACTACGCATATTGGGAAAGCCAATCCCAGTTAGCGTAACCCGATCACGTGACTGATGGACAACGACCACTTAAAAAGAATAGATTTTTTAAATTCTTATTACCTAACCCTGTAAATAAAATTACTAACTTCCCCTTCCAAACTAAACCAAAACAGATGAATCGAATTAAATTTTTGCTGGTGCTTTTAGCCCTGCAAGTAGCTTTTGTTTTTTCTACAATGGCGCAAAAGCAATTTAAAGTATTATTAGTAACCACTACCAAAGGTTGGCATCACGAATCGGTACACGCCGGCGTGCTGGCCATACAGCAATTAGGAGCCCGCAATTTCTTTGATGTAGTCTTGTGGGAAGATCCTAACGGCTTTACCGATAAATACCTGCAGCAATTTCAGGCCGTCGTTTTTTTAAATACCACCGGCGATATTTTTGATGCTAACCAGCAAAAAGTAATGGAACGCTTTATTCAATCGGGCAAAGGTTTTGTAGGCATTCACAGTGCCTCCGATACCGAATATGAGTGGGACTGGTACACCAAACTGGTGGGCCGCATGTTTCATATTCATCCTAGCGTGCAAACGGCCAAAACCAAAATTCTGGACACGAAATTTCCGGGCCTGCAAGGTTTTGCCGACGATAAATTATGGACCGAAGAATGGTATGAATTTGGCCCCGAAAAAACATCGGGCCTGCAGTATATTTTAAGTGTGGATGAGTCTACTTATAACCCGAAAACCGATTGGGGACCGGGACGAAAAGGAGAAGGCATGGGTAAATTACATCCGGTTTCCTGGTACCACAACTACGACGGGGGACGTGCTTTTTATACCGCTCTGGGGCATTTGCCAACCAACTTTAGCGAACCGGCTTTCCTGAATCATTTGTACGCCGGCATATTTTGGGCTGCTACCGGAAGAAAGTAATTATCCTTTAAAGATACTTGTTAAAATTGGTCCTTACGTTTCGCCCATTTAGCTGAAAACCTACTAACTAGAAAGAAGGTGGTTTTAGGAGATAAAAGTAAAAAGCCTCCTAAAACCACCAATTTATAAAACAAAATGCCCGCTGTTATGCTGAGTACGCTTGGTTTAAGGTTATGTGTCTACTGCCGGATTATAGGCATAGTAATTCCGGTAAAACAGCAGGAAAGCTACGCCTAAGTTTAAAAACACCAAAAACCACAAGCAACCAAACATAATTAGTAACAAAAACAGCAGAAATAAACCGCCTACCCAACGCAGGTATTTCCGCATGTTTAATCCGAGCCAATAAAGCAGGCTGCAAAATAACAGGGCCGTGCTTAGGCCAAAAAGAAACAATCCGGTGGCCGGTAAAACTTTGTAATGCACCAACAGCCAAATACTTTCGGGCAATAGCAGTAAAATAAACAGGAAAATATAATCGGCTAACAGCTTACGCCGGCGGTAAGGTAAATTGCGGGAAAAACCCATATAAATTTCTTTGAAACGGTGTTCCTGGTAAATAAGAATGGTATGTGCCGTTATTACCGTCAGCACAATAATGCCAGCTACCCGTATATCCTGCTTTACATCGGAAAAAAAATGAAGCAGCCCGGCAATGGCTATCCCGGACAAAATCTTAGTGAGCCCATAAGCGAGTTTTAGTTTAGCAAAAACATGATAAATAAATAAACTGAAAAATGGTTTTCGCCAGCGGGCCGCTATTTTTAGTAAGTAAGATTGATTTTCTGTTTCGCGCAGTTTGTTTAACCATTTTATATATACCAGGGCACTTACTACGGTTAATAATAATATATACAGCAGAATAATAACCGGCATTACAAAATAATCGAACATAATTCCGATTGCCAAAGAAAACAACCCGTAGCTGATAATTGGTAACAGTATAATTGCTTGCACCAGAAACCAGCTTTTAAACTGATGTACCTGCGGCATGGCCGTACTGCTGTAAAAAATAAACTGCTGATCGGCTAATCTTAATTGCCCGGCTACATACTGCCAACTTTTAACGGTATATATCAGCCATAAGATAAAAACCACTGCCATCACTACCGGATTGGTAATAAAGGCGAGCACCAGACTTAAATTATACATCAGGCGCTCCTCAGGCGTGATGCGCGTTTGTTCTAAGACATTTATAAATAAGAAATAGATGAAAATAATAATAAAAAGAGCTAGCAATAAACCAGCATGCACCCGGTAAAAGCCCTTGGCAAATATCTTTATTAAGGTTCGGGAAAGCGGTGAAAGCATTAGCTTATAAAATGTAAGGTTTGCGCTTGCAGTAAAATTTCTTTGGCTGTTGGTAATGCCTCCGGTTCTAAAGCCTGATGCGACGATATAAAAAAACTGGTTTTATTTTGCTGATGTTCCCGGGCTATCCATTTATAAAAGATGTTTAAAGCAGCTTGGTCTAGGGTAATCAAGGGTTCGTCCAGCAATATGATCCGGGGTTTTCCCATAAACGCTAATACCAGCGAAAGCTTTTTTAGCATACCACTGGAGTACGTACTTACCGGTTGGTTTAGATACGGCTGCAGGTGCATGCTTTCAATATAATAGTCTTCTTGCCCGGTTGGGGCGTTTTTAGCCGCGGCAAATACCTGCACCAGTTCTTTGCCGGTTAAAAATTCCGGAAATATTGGTTCGGCTTCGGCAAAATTTACTAACTGCCGGTAAGCTATAGCCTGGTTTTTCAGACTGATTTGTTTGTTTATTGAAATATCGCCGTCGAAATACAGGATGCCGGCCATTGTTTTTAGCAGGGTGCTTTTCCCCGATCCGTTTACCCCTTTTATCCAGTATATGCCCGACAAAATAGTTAAATCTTCTATTGCCAAGGCCAGATAGCTACCGTACGATTTCCGGAATTTTGCAAAATGCAACATGTAAGCTCTTGTTTATGAAGGAGGCTAATGCATAAATGTAGCGTTTAAACTACGCAATTAAAATATTTCAATAATGATAAAAATGGCAAAATCGCTTTGTTCAGATTTTTGCTTTCTTAAAGCAGGATAAACATTTTGTTTAAGATTAGCGAAGCGCTTACAACCCTGTATTCTGATGGGTGAGAAATGCATTATAAGTAAATATAACTAGCCCTTCTCCGGCTGTCCTTGGTATCAGATTATATTACTTTACTGGCAACTGCTATTTATAGAAAAAATACTATCGAAACGTAGTGCTTTATTCATTAATTAATCATAGTTTAGAGGATTAAAACGTCATATATAAATAAATATAAAGGTTCTTTTATAAAAATATACTATTTTAATTAATCGGAATAGCTTTGGAAACTTTTATTATTGATGATGATAATATCATCCATTTTTTAACCACACATACGCTTAAAGCCGCAAATTATCCGGGCAATATTACCTCCTTTCTTTCGGCGAGAGAAGCGCTCAAATGTTTGTTGCCAAATATTCTGGTTAACGTTCCCCAGGTTATATTCCTGGACCTGAATATGCCGGAGATGAACGGTTGGGAATTTTTGGCAGCCTTAGCCCCTTATAAGCACCAGTTACTTAACCAATGCCGGATTTATATTCTGACTTCCTCCTTAGATATGGCCGATATAGCTATGTCGGAAGAGTGCGAACTGGTAGGTGGTTATATTAATAAACCACTTGATCAGGCAAGTATTAAGCTAGTGCTGGATCAAGTAGAAAACATGTATGAAAAGGTTTAAAACTTATATTAAAAGCGTCTCCATAACCCTGGTAAAATAAATTGACGGTGATAATGCAGGGGTGTCTTTTATCAGGTGTTCCTTTAACTTCTTTACTGAACCAGCCATGAATCATAGCTTTGGGTTAAGTGCGTCTGATGTTTTTATAGTTTCTGGTTTGTCGATGGTTTTACGGGCAAGCATTAACATTGCTCTTGGTGTCCGCCTGATGATAACGCCGGGGCTTTGTAATTTTTAAGTATTTAAACTTACCTTTATGAAAGAACAAGGCCGTCTCCGCGAACTTACAGCCTATAAAATACTAGATACAGCACCAGAAAAAGAACTGGACGAACTGGCTGAAATTGCATCTGCCATCTGCGATACACCTATTTCTTTATTATCATTTGTAGACGATAAACGGCAATGGTTTAAAGCCAAAAAAGGGATTGATGCTCAGGAAACACCCCGCGAGTATGCTTTTTGTCAGCATGCCCTGCAAAACCCGCAAGAAGTTTTAGTTGTTGATAATCCGCTGCATGATGCTAGGTTTAAAGATAATCCTTTGGTAACGGGCGATCCGCATATCCGTTTTTATGCGGGAGCACCTTTAGAAACAGCGCAGGGCCATGTATTAGGTACTTTGTGTATTATAGATAACAAGCCCCGCACCATTACTGATGCTCAAAAAAATGCTTTGCGGCTGCTGGCCAAAAAAGCAATGAATTATTTAGAAACCCGGAAGCTTTTAATAGAACAAAGCAATGAAATAGAATCAAATGCCGCCAGCCTTAAAAAATTGACCGATCAGGCCCCCGTAGCAATTTATCAGTTCGAAATGAAACCCACCGGGGAGCTTTCCTTTCCTTTTATTAGCAAAGGTATAATAGATATTCACGCCAGCTTTACTCCTGAAAAATTAAAATATAATCCCGCCCATGTATTTAGTGTTGTTCACCCCGACGATTTAGAATCTTTGCGCCAAGGCATTACCCTGTCGGGATTAACCCTTAATATCTGGCGTGCCGAGTTTAGAGTGGTATCGGATGAAGGAAAAGTATCCTGGGTTTCGGGAAACTCCAGACCGGAACAAAAAGAAGATGGAACCGTGGTATGGTATGGTATCTTCAAAGATGTTACCGAAAGAAGAGAATACATAAAAACCTTAGAGCAAATTTTATTTGATATCTCGCATGTTATGCGCCGGCCGGTAGCCACCATGTTGGGCCTTACGGCCGCTATTGAAAAAGATGACATGGATGAAAAAACGCTGAGAACATTTATAAGACATATAAAAACGGTATCGGAAGAAATGGATGCTTATATAAGAAAGCTGAATGCCGATTATAACGAAACCAGAGTAAAAGTTACGAGCAATACCATTAGCGACTTTGTAATTTAAGTTAGATGATGACTTTTAATAAGAATTTAGCCTGTTATAGGAGCTTGTAAACCAAGCTCCTTTTCTTTTTTAATTTAAATTTTTATTAAGAAAGTTTATTTATATTGATAATACTTTAAATATTTATTCAAATTATTTAATTTAATATTTGATAAGTTTAATTTGTTTAACTGTTAATATAATTTTTTTATTAATAAATAAAATTTTTTTAATAAAAAATGTATATTGTACTTGCGTGCTTTATAAATTCTATATACCTTTCCAATAAATTAAGATCTTAATAACTTAGTCTGCAAAAATCTGGTTAACAGGCATTTAAATGTGTCTGTTGTGTATCGCATGCGATATCGATCTGGTTTAATTGCTATCAAACATTAGTTTATTAAGCTTTCCGTGGCTTTAAAGCGGTAAGCATTCTGCAGAATTTTAAATCAAATACTTGTTTTTTGCTCAAACGCGGCCTTATAAAGCGTCATGTTGGATTATATTTTATAGAAACTCAATATTATTGCTGGCACTGCCAGTAATATAAAATAATTTGGGTTTAATATAATATAAGCTATACATAGTTTTAAAATTAAGGAGATCAAATGCCGGATAGTTTTACTATTTCCAGTCTCAGTCTAAATCCCAAAACTTATGAATGCTTTTTACCTAAGCTACAGGCAAGCGGCCTGTAAGTGGCAATTTAATTACTACCGGGTCTTGCTGCCCCAACATGCGAGCAAACCTTCTTTATCAATTTTAGCCTTTGCCATACTCTTTATGGCGCTATTCTCTGAAAAAGCCTTTGCGCAAAACTTAAATCTTCCGAGTCCGGACCGGTGCGTTTCGCAGGATATGCAAGTGGTTGGGGCTACTTTATCCGGAACGGGTTGTGTTACTTGTAAGCCCGGCGACCCATTATCTTCTGAGTTGGTAATGACGATTTACAATGCAACTAATTCATTGCGTACGGCATTCGCTTTTTATGGAACTTTAGTAATTAAGGATGCGAATGGCAACACAAAATCGACCAGGTATATAAGTGATTGTAATGATGGCGGATTTCCCGGCCGCGAGCAAAAAAGTTTTACCGTTAAAGGAGATGAAATTAGTTATGTTTGCGGCGATCAGATAACCATTACGAGTTTATATCTGGCCTGGACAGATGCTTCTGACGGTAATAGAAATATGTGCCCGTTAGATCCGTCTAAAATTGCGCCTAAATGCGGAACATTACAGGAATTAAAGATTACCACACCTTTATCTGCCATCGCAACCGGAACTAATGTAAGCTGCTTTGGAGGCAATACCGGTTCGGCTACTGTAACTGTCTCCGGAGGAACCGGCCCCTATACTTACTCCTGGAGTCCATCGGGCGGTACCGGTGCTACTGCTTCTAACCTGGTCGCCGGTACTTACACAGTAACCCTGAAAGATGCCAAGGGTTGTACCACCACTGCTTCTTACACGGTAACCGAGCCATCTGCCTTAGTAGCTGGCGGTTCAGTTGGAACAATTGCCTGTTATGGTGGCACTACCACGTTAACAGCTACGGCCACTGGTGGCACTGGCCCGTATCAATACAGCACTAACGGCACTACCTACCAGAGCAGTCCTACCTTCACCGTAAATGCTGCCGGTAGTCCTTATACTGTTCATGTAAAAGATGCGAATCAATGTATAGACACCTATACTCCAATTATTGTTACCCAGCCTGCGGCATTAGTGGCCAGCGTTTTGGCCGGAACCATTGCTTGTGATGGGGGTACTACCACGTTAACGGCTATAGCTACAGGAGGTACAGCGCCATACCAGTTCAGCATAAATGGTGGGGCGTATCAGGCTTCTCCGACTTTTACGGTAGAAGCGGGTACTTACACCATCCGCGTAAAAGATGCTAAAGACTGTACGGATGCTGCTGAGCCAATTACTATTTCTCAACCGCCTGTATTGGTAGCTCCCGTTTTAAATGCAACACAGCCCACTTGTACTGTGGCTACCGGCAGTATCACCGTTACTGCTCCAACTGGCACTGGGTTTGAGTATTCTATTAATGGCGGCACAGCCTGGCAGACTTCACCTATCTTTAAAGATTTGATTCCCGGTAACTACAGTGTTATTGCCCGGAATGCGGCTCATTGTATTTCTGCGCCTAAATCAGTCACCATTAATCAGCCACCAGCCACACCAGTAGCGCCAATTTTAAATGTGGTGCAGCCCACTTGTACCGCGGCTACCGGTAGCATTACGGTGACTGCTCCGGTCGGAGAAGGTTTGCAATATAGTATCAATGACGGTGCTTATCAGGCCGGAACTACTTTCAATAACCTGGCTCCTGGTACTTACAATGTAACAGTTCGGAATGAGGTAGGTTGTATTTCTACTGATAAATCAGTCCGCATTAACCCGCAGCCAGTTACTCCTATAGCACCGGTATTAAATGTTACACAGCCAAATTGTACAGTAGCAACTGGCGCTATAATGGTAACAGCGCCATTAGGCACTGGGCTGGAGTATAGTATTAATGGAGGCGTTACCTGGCAAACTGGTGCTACGTTCAATGGCTTAACGGCCGGCAACTACAGTATTGTGGTGCGTAATGCCACTTATTGCGTTTCACCTGCTGCTGCCACGGTTATCAAGCCGCAGCTAGTTACTCCGGGTACACCAACCGTGCAGGTGCCAACGCATTGTGGTCCGGGTACTATAGCCCTAACATCTACACTGGGAGCCAACGGAACTGAAAACAGATGGTATACAGCGGCCATCGGTGGCGCTCCGGTTTTTGTTGGCTTCAACTTTACCACACCAAGTCTAAGCGCTAATACAACTTACTATGTGTCTTCGGCCAACGCCAATTGCGAAGGCCCGCGTATTCCGGTATTGATTCCATATGTGCCATGTGCACCCTGCGTTAATAGAACCCAAACCCAGGGCGGATGGGGCGCAGTTGCTAATGGCAATAATAATGGTGCGTATATGCGGCAAAAAGTAACTATTAATGGTGTAACTAAAACCAGATTTGCATGGGCGTTCCCGAGTGGTGTAGTAATAGGTGATGTTGTAGCTAATGATAATTGTAATACCGGTAAAACTTTAACCTTAACTTCGGCCGATGCAGTTACTAATTTCCTGCCCTCGGGCAGCACTGCCATGGCTTTGGATAAAAGTTATGTAAATCCTACCGAAGCCAGTTACAGTAACGTGTTAGCCGGTCAGATTACAGCCCTTACATTGTCTATCAGGTTTGATAATATTTTAGTGATTTTGGCGCATCAACTACGCTGCTGAAAGATATGGTTATTACCACCGGCGTATTTTCCGGTAAAACAGTAGCGTTCGTTTTGGCTGAAGCTAATAAAAAGCTTGCCGGATGTTACTCACCTTATTCTTTCTCTGAACTGAATGATGCTTTGTCTAGAATAAATGAAAGTTTTGTGGACGGTATAAAACGGAGCGATTTCTTGACTTGCTCTACTACTCGTTCGGTTATTGCTAGCCAAAAAGCACCAGATGTTAGTGAATTATTAGTAGCCGAGTCCGAAGCCAAATTAAGTGCTTTCCCGAACCCGTATACCGATAAGGCAACCATTGAGTTTACCTTGAAAGAAGCCGGTGATTATACTCTGGAGCTGCACGATGTAAGTGGAAGAGTAGTAAAACATATTAGCAAAGGCAAAGCAGAGGCTAATAAAGTTTATTCCTTCAAAATAGGTAGTGGCAGTATGAGTAATGGTATTTACATGGCTCGCTTAACCACAGGTAAGTTTAATAAAGTAATCAGAATAAGCCTGATCAGGTAAGCTTAATCAGGATTACGCTATCAGGTAAAATAAAAAGCCGGGGCCAATGCTCCGGCTTTTTTATTGTTATATATCAGTTTGTTGCTAAAGTTAAGTAAGTGGACAACATTAACTTTAATTAAACGATAGATTAATTATTCAATCACGAATTCACTAATTCTGTCATTGTACTTAGTACAGCTAACCTTAACCTATAACAAATTAATAGGCACTAAAGACCGCTTCATTTTTAGCCGCTTTGCCCTAAAAATAAGTGTCCCGCTTCTTGTCCCTGCTAAATGGCCTGTAAGCTTCTCTCTTATTTTTCTTTTCTAAATTAAACAAGATTCTGTAAAGTAGGTATTAATAAAGCAAACTATACAATAAGGCTGTGGCATTCCCATCTTCCGAAGAATCTGTTTTGGGTAAACTCATGGATACCATGCCGCAAATCGGCCATATTACTTGGATTGGTATCCGGCCGGAGCGGCGTAAGCTACCTGTATCCGTGGCTTCTGTAATGGCTATTACCGACCGCGGCCTCACCGGCGACCATTACCAGGGCAAGCCCGGCAGCAAACGACAAGTTACGCTTATTCAGGCCGAGCATTTAACGGCTGTTAGTTCTATTATGAGCATAGCGGAATTAGATCCGGGATTACTCCGGCGCAATCTGGTTGTAAGTGGTCTTAATTTATTGGCTTTAAAAGACCGGCAATTTATGGTAGGCGAAGTTTTACTGGAGTATACCGGCTTGTGCCATCCTTGTTCGCGCATGGAAGAAAATTTGGGGCCTGGTGGTTATAATGCTATGCGCGGACACGGCGGCATTACGGCCCATATTATACAAGGCGGCCTTGTTAAACGAGGCGATCAGGTTAGACTGAAGTAAATACCCTGAAAGCGATTTAAGCTGATTATGCTAGCCTGATCTGAAGCTAATTATTAATTACTTCCTTATTATTTTAAATAGCAATTAAAACTTCGTTGAACTGATTTGTTTAAATGTATGACAATACCAATATTGAGGTTTGTAATATTGAAAATTAACTAAAGCATTTGCGTATTTATTGAATTTATTGATAGTAAAAGTTTGTTATATTAATAATTTTTAATATAAATCGATGCTATTGTTTATATAAAAAATATATTATCCTTAATATGTATTATTTTTAATAATAATGTAAATTTATTTAATTTAACGTAAATTTAATGTTTAAACATTGACATATATCTAATATTTCCTCTAAATTTGTTTCAAGTATTAAATGTTAATGTTATGAAGAAGTCAATTTATGCCGCTCTATTAATGATGTTTTTATCAGTTACTACCTTTGCAAAAGCAGATGGTGTAAAAACTGGAGAAAGCAAAACTACCACTACCCGCTATTACTTTGGTGATGAATTAGAAGGTGCTGAAAAAGTAACCTGGACTAAAACTCCAAAATATCTGCGCGCTTCTTTTGTGAAGAATGGTGCTTCTATGTCGGCCTTTTATAATTGGCAAAACGAGCTGATTGCTACTACCCAACGCGTAGACATTACGAAACTTTCGGCTACCGCTATTAAAAATATCATAAAAGAATTCGGTGGTTATAAAATGGGCGAGATCATTGAATACAAAAATGGCCAGACGCTTTACTTTATCAACCTGATGAGCGAAACCAAAGATTTTATTGTAAAGGTTGATGCTAATAACGAAGTAAGCTTGTTTAAAAATCTAAAATAATAAATTTAGCCTTTTTATTAGATTTAATCCTTGCCACCTGCTGTAGCAAGGATTTTTTGTTTTCAAGCCATTGAGTAAGTAAAATAACAGAATTAGTGAATTCGTGATTGAGTGAATAAATAAATAATTAATAATGACTTATTTATTCTATTGTTTAATGAAAGTTGATTTTGTGCAATTACTTAATCAAAAAAAGTAATACGAAAGTAGCGCCAGAACAAGTCTCTTTATATAATGGTGGTCCGGCCACGGAACCCGATTTATTTTACTTCATAAATATTATCGGCCTTATTTTTATCCGGCACGTAAGTGCTGCCTAGCACCAGGCGCTTGATGCGTTTAGCGGGCGAAACATTTATTTGTACGGTTTTATTGCCGGCTTCCCAAACGCCGACGTTCCGGTGAATTTTCTGTACCGTATTATCCGCCAGGGTTAAGGTAAGATCTACCGGCACCGGTTTGCTGCCTTTGGCTTCTATGGTTATGGTATATTGGTTGCCTTGCTGTGTAACCTGGGCAATTGCTAAATCGGGATAGCCGCTGTCGAAAAACCAACGTTGCCAAAACCAATTTAAGTTGCGGCCCGCGCCGGTATTCATCGCATTAAAAAAATCATAGGGCATCGGGTGTTTGCCGTTCCATTGCTGGATGTAAAAATGCAGGGCTTGGGTAAATAATGCGTCGCCCAATAAATCTTTTACATACAAATAACCCAAAGCCGGTTTCGGATAAGAATTCAGAAAAAAAGCGGTTCCGGTTTGCTGGGTGCTTAAGGTAGTAATAGGCAAATCTACTTCGGTGGCGGCCGCCCGGGCGTAAGGTTCTACCCCGTAATCATCCACAATTTTCGGGTCGATAATCGGGGAAATGATCCATTCGCCAATGGTAGCCCAACCTTCGTCCATCCAGCCGTATTTGGTTTCGTTAATGCCCATATAAAACGGAAACATGGTATGAAATATCTCGTGGTCGGTAAGTTCAATGCTTTCGGAGCGGTTTTCCAGCGGATTATCGTTTACCATCATGGGGTATTCCATTTGGTCCAGACCGTCGAAAACCGTTTCGTGGGCGTACGGAAAAGGCCATTTCGGGAAAGTATAACTCATGGCTTCTACCGTTTTCCGGGCAAAAGAAACTACTTCCCGAAAATCTTTGTGCTTCGGATTATACACGGCATCTACCCGGGTGCGGCGCTTGGTTGCAGGGTCTACTACTAAGCTGGTACTTTGCCAAACGTAATGATCGGAAGTGGCAAACACAAAATCGGTAACGTTGCTAGCTTCAAACTGCCAGGTATTTTGGACTTGGTTGGCGGTTATATCTTTCCGGCTCAGATCCGATTCCGTGATGATGCTGGTAATACCATCTTGCTTTTCGGCCTGCTGCAACCGGTCGGTATATTTTTTAGAGAGTACCTGACTGGCATTTTTCAGGTCGCCGGTGGCCCATACCACATAGTGTTGCGGCACAGTTATTTCGGCTTTAAAGTTGCAGAAATCATTATAAAATTCCTGAGAGCCGGTATACGCATTGCGGTTCCAGCCATCAATATCGTCGTAAACCGCAATACGCGGAAAGAAATAAGCTACAAAGTAAGAGCCTTCGTCTACCTGGCCGGTGCGGGTATGCGAACCTTTGTTTAAGGTGTAAGCATACGCCAGGGAAATGTGAGCGGTTTGTTTGGGTGCCAGGGCTTTTATTTTTACGGGTAAATTGGTGTTGTTTACGGCTAGCTTCTTTACATCGCTGGCTACGTTGTTGATGATTAACCTTTCCAATTGTACGCCTTCGGTTACATCTTCCGGCGAAATATTGCTGGCCCGCTCGGCTCCTCTCTGGTACAAATTAGGATACAGCTTAAACCAGATTTGTGTTAATGTGTCGAGGCTGTTATTAACGTAGGTTATATCTACAGTGCCGGTTACCCGGCGGGTGGCAGGCTCGAAGGCAACTTTAATAGTATAATCGGCGGTGTTTTGCCAGTAATTTTTACCGGGCCGTCCATCCTGGGAACGGGTGTTTTTGGCGTAAGTAGCTTGCAGGTTTAAAGGCACCGGTAAGCTGGTCTGGGCCATTAGTTTCAGTTCTACAAAAAGAAAAATAACGCAGAACAGGCTTTTAATCAGTTTCATCTTGCTAATAGGTTTATACAAAGTTACTAATCCGGAGTAAACGAGCATAGGTTTTGTAAATAGTTGTGGATGCAGCATTAGGGTGATATGCGTGCGAAGACAAGTTTTTATCTTATTGGTTATGATGGGTATAAAACTAGTAAAGGCTAATAACACTTATTTCTGAAAGCTTTTTCAAAAACATTAAGCCAGCTTAAAGGTTTAGCTTTTATCTCTGATTATTTAACAGCTACTTACGCTAATGGAAAACGCAAATAATGAATCATCGCGACGCCATTTTCTCCGGAAATTCAGTTATGGCGTAGCTATGGCTGGCTTGGCGCCGGTAGCGGAAGCCACTGCTTCTATGGTAACCTCAACAACTAAAACGATGGCCGAAAAAAAAATAGGCTGGGCGATTGTGGGTTTAGGCAAATTTGCCACCCAGCAAATAATCCCGGCATTTCCCAACTGTAAAAAATCCAAACTGGTAGCGCTGGTAAGTGGATCGCTCGAAAAAGCCCGCAAAATTGCCGACGAGAACGGCATAAATCCCAAAAATATCTACAATTACCAGAACTTCGACGATATAAAAAATAACCCCGAAGTAGATGTAGTGTACATTATTTTGCCCAACAGCATGCACGCCGAATATACGGTACGGGCCTCAAAAGCGGGCAAGCACGTAATGAGCGAAAAGCCCATGGCTACCAGCGTAGAAGACTGCGAAAAAATGATTGATGCCTGCAAAAAGGCCGGCAAAAAGCTCATGATTGCTTACCGGGCGCAATACGAGCCGTTTAACCTGAAATCGATTGAAATGATTAAAGGCGGAAAAATAGGCAAGTTACGTTTTCTTACCTCCGACCACGGCCGCTTGCTGAAGCCCGAACAGCCCGAAGATAAATGGCGCGCCGATAAACAAATGGCCGGCGGCGGTTCTTTAATGGATATTGGTATTTACTCTTTAAACGCCATGCGCTACCTTACCGGCGAAGAACCCGTTGAAATAAACGCCATGATTTACAGCGACCCTAACGACCCGCGGTTTAAAGAAGTGGAAGAAACGGTTGCTTTTCAGTTGCGTTTCCCGAGCGGCGTACTGGCCAACTGCAGTTCCAGTTACGGTTACGAAGGCGTAAAACGCTTCCAGGCGTTCGGCTCCAAAGGCTCCTTAATTTTAGATCCGGCCACCGATTATTACGAGCACAACCTGGAGCTTAAGCTGGAAGACGGTACGAAAAAAGAGAAAATACAGGAAGGCAATCAGTTTGCAGCCGAAATAGATCACCTGTCGGAGTGCATCATGGAAAATAAAACGCCTAAAACGCCCGGCGAAGAAGGCCTGCGGGATATAAAATACATGATGGCGATTTACGAAGCGGCTAAGAAAGGTAAACCCGTAAAAGTGTAGATGATAAAGGTTGTCCTGAAAACCTTATTTTCTGGACAACCTATCTTTATACTCAATAATTTAAACCTACTAATCTTTCAGAAATACTTAACATTCTTTTAAACCGCCATTATTTTTAAACTATGCCCATCCGTTCAAAAAAGCTAAAGGGCAGGTCTAAATCTTTTCTTTCCTCAATTTCAAGCCGGTAATTTACAGTTTAAAGCTGATTTAGTTTTATATTTCAGCTTTTAAACGCCACCATATTATCGCCACATGAAAAAACTGTTCTTCTTGCTTTATTTATTTTCCGTTTCCCTTACATCCTTTAGCCAAGCTACCAGTATTGCTATTATTCCGGAACCGGTAACCTGGAGTAAAAAGGCCGGACAATTTGTTTTACCGCAGCAAGTTGTAATCGAAGCCAGCAGCAAGCCCGAAATGAAACAGGCAGTTGCCTTTTTAAAAGATCGTTTGTCTACGCCTACGGGCAGCAAAGTAACGGTAAGTGCCGCCGCTTCTACGGCTCCCATCCGCTTAATTTTAAACGAGAAAGCGGACGCTAAAATTGGGAAGGAAGGTTATACCTTATCGGTTACCCCGGCTAAAATAATTATTAGAGCCAACCAACCCGCCGGCTTATTTTACGGCGTACAATCGCTGGTGCAGTTATTCCCGAAAGAAATTGAAAGTGCTACCAGGGCAACCAATGTAAAGTGGACGGTACCTTGCGTAGAAGTGACAGATTATCCCCGTTTTGGCTGGCGCGGTTTAATGTTTGATGTGTCGCGGCATTTTTTTACCAAACAAGAAGTAAAGCAATATATAGACGATATGGTGCGCTATAAATTTAACTTGTTGCACCTGCATTTAACCGACGATGAAGGCTGGCGGATAGAAATAAAAAGCCTGCCGAAGCTAACCGAAGTAGGTGCCTGGCGCGTAAAAAAAGAAGGCTACTTCGGTACTTTTTCGTCGCCGACAGACGATGAGCCCCGCGATTACGGCGGTTTTTACACCCACGACGACATAAAAGAACTGGTAAAATACGCCCAAGACCGCTTTGTAAATATTCTGCCGGAAATAGATGTGCCGGGCCATAGCCTGGCGGCCGTAGTTTCTTACCCCGAATTATCCTGTACGCCCGGCGTAGAAAATTACCGCGTGCGCTCCGGCGAAGAAATCATGGACTGGTCGCAGGGAGCGCCGCCGATTGCGTTGGTAGATAATACGCTGTGCCCCGCCAACGAAAAAACCTACGAGTTCTTGGATAAAGTAATAACCGAAGTGGCCCAGCTTTTCCCGTTCGAATACATACATGTGGGCGGCGACGAAACCCCCCAAAACTTCTGGAAAGAAAACATTGCCATTCGCGACCTGATGCAAAAAGAAAACCTGAAAGATATGCACGAAGTGCAGGGTTACTTTGAAAGACGCTTAGAGAAAATTGTTTTATCAAAAGGGAAAAAGTTTATGGGCTGGGACGAGATACTGGAAGGCGGTGTAGCGCCCAGCGCAGCCGTTATGAGTTGGCGCGGCATGAAAGGCGGCATTCAGGCCGCTAAAATGGGCCACGAAGTGGTAATGAGCCCCACCACCTTTGCGTACATTGATTATATGCAGGGCGATCCGGTTATCGAACCAAGAATTTATGCCACGCTGCGTTTAAATAAAGCATACCAGTTTGAACCCCTGCCGGACAGCGTAGATGCCAAATACATAAAAGGCGGCCAGGCCAACTTATGGACCGAACAGGTTTATAACATGCGCCACGCTCAGTATATGACCTGGCCCCGGGGCTTTGCCATTGCCGAATCGCTTTGGTCGCCGAAAGCCAAGAAAAACTGGAACAACTTTTATCCACGCGTAGAACAGCATTTTGCCCGCTTTGATGTAGCCGAAAAGAAATACGCGCCTAGTGTGTACGATCCTGTTTTTAACGTGAGCCGGACTCCGGATAATCAGCTAAAAGTAGCATTAAGCACCGAAATACCCGGCTTAGATATTAAATACTCTTTCGATAATACTTTTCCGGACCAGTTTTATCCTAGTTATAAGCAGGCCTTAGTAGTACCCAAAGATGCGGCTAACCTGCGGGTTATAACGTATCGGGGCAAAGAACCAGTAGGCCGTATGCTTACCATGCCCATAACAGAATTACAAAAAAGAGTACCTAAAAAATAATTCAAAAGTAATCAACCTTAAATCAAAAGCCATTCGGTTAAGAATGGCTTTTGATTTATAGCCTTTTACCTGTTAAGCAGCAGAATTACTTAACTAAACCGGTACTATACCGGTATTTATCGGTAAAACACATAGCAGTAGTTATTAGCTAAATGAATAAAAGCAGAAGAAAATATTTAATCGGCATATTGGTAGCCTTATTTATCATCTGGTTTATAGCCGATGCTGTTAACGAACCAAGCGTGCAGGACTTAAAGGGTAATATGGAAGAAGTTGCTTTTTACCGGAACGAGAACAATACCGGCCCTATTATCCGGATTTATGCCGTAACGCTTACCGATACGCTTTGGCAGGAAATGGAGCAATACGGCAACTTGATGCCCCACACCAAATACGGCAACACCAAAGTTTACTTTTTCTTATCAGAGCGGCCATTCCCGAAAACAGTAAACCCGGGAGCTGAAAACTTTCCGGCAGAGTTGCAAAAATATTGCCTGGCCCGCTACGAAAAAGATGCCATGGGCAATGTTTCGTTCCGGAAGTATCCGTTTTTATAAAGGATTATGATGATAAGTAAACAGACCGAAATAGATTGATATTCAATTAAGTCTTGCTGCGATCATCTTCTAATTGCAATGCGTGTAACCCAGAACCACATCCTTCCTCAAAAGAAGAAATCGTGTTCCGTGGCGTTGTGGCAGTGTCACTACGCTACCTGCTGGTATTTATTATCCTGGTTAACTAATTTTTATAGCCGATAGCTTCCGGACAAAGTATAGGTAAAGGGGAATACCGGCCAGCATTAAAAATAAGCCGAAAAGCGCTTCTCTTGACCGGGCAAAAACCGTATTTACTACCAAAAAGGCACAAAACAAGATCATAAAGCCCGGTACTACCGGGTAGCCCCAAACTTTGTAGGGGCGGTGGGCATCGGGCATGGTTCGTCTTAAAATAAAAACGCCTAACGTAGTAGCGCCATAAAAAATAAAAACGGCAAAAATAATCATGTCGGTTAACTGATCGAAGGAACCCGAAAGTACCAGCAAACAAGCCCAGATGCACTGGAACCACAAAGAATTAGCAGGCGCGTGGTTTTTATTTAGTTGAGCAGCAGGCGCAAAAAACATGCCTTCGCGGGCCATGGCAAAATACGTGCGGCAACTGGCCAGAATAGTAGCGTTGGTGCAACCCAGTGTGGTAACCAGAATCAAAACCGAAATAAACAAAACCCCATTCGCGCCCCAGAAACTCCGGACCGCTTCTATGGCGGCAATTTTGTTGCCGGCCGCATGAATTTGCTCCAACGCCGGCACCGATAATACCGACAAATAAGTAGTATTGACAAGTACGTATAAACCTATAACGGTAAGTACGCCAATGGCAATGCCGCGGGGGATAGTCCGGTGCGGCTCTTTTACTTCGCCGCCTACAAAACCAATAGCAGCCCACCCCTGATAAGCCCAGAAAGCCGATAGTAAAGCGGTAAAAACCGCGCTAACCGTTACCGGTGGGGCAGATGGAGTAGCTAGTGTTATGTTCCGGAGGCCGGCGCCCGTACCGGAACTCAATCCAAAAAAGATAATAATAAAAATACCGGAAAAAACCAATGTTAAAATACCCGTGCTAACGCCGGCCCCGGCGCGTATGCCTTTGGTATTAACCCACGTAAGCAGCAAGATTAAAATAATAGCCGTTAGCTTTACTTGGAAATCGACAAATGGATAAAAAACACCGCCGATATTGAAATCGGCGTAGGCTGCAAATAAAGGCGGTAAAGGACCAATGCTGTTTAATGATTGCGCAAATACGTACGCCAACGACGAAATAGCTGCCGTTTGGATAACCGTAAACTGCGACCAGCCATACAAGTAAGCAAAGAATCGGTTGTAAATTTTCTTGTAGTAAGTATATTCGCCGCCCGTGTCGGCGAGCAGCCCCGCTACTTCGGCATTGCTTAAAGCGCCAAATAAAGTAATAACTCCGCCCAGCACCCAACAGATAAGCACCCAGCCCGACGAATGTAATTCGGCCGTCATGGGAGCTACTTTTTTGTAAACGCCCGAACCAATAATATTGCCGATAACCATAACAATGACCAGGCGTAGCCCCAGCGACCGGTTAAGTTGATTTGATGTACTCATGCATAAAAGAGAGAGGTGAACTTTTGCGAACGAAGCTAGTGAAAAGAAAGCAGAAAGCAATATTGGTTCTGAGTTGCGGCTGGGTAAAATGCCATATTTGCTGGTAAGCAGCACGTAAAATATACCGAAAAGCGCAAATTCAAATTTTAAAAGCAGGCCAACAAGCCTGAGCGCTTTAAAAGGAGTAAAGCTCTTTAAGGTAAGATTTTTAGCTGATAGCGGAATTGGTAACTTTAGTTGAACTGTATCTAGTGCTCCATAAAGATTAGTTTGTCGGGAACCCTGGCCGCCGTTTCAGGGTGTTTTCACCTGAAACAAATTATCAGTTATTCCACTACCCGACAGTCTATAGTGTATCAAGCACTAGGCTTAAAAGAAAAAGTCGAAGCAGTTATTATAACCACTTCGACTTTTACTGTTGGTTTCTATACAGCTTCCGCTAACACTTAATTAAAATAATAATCATGCCGGCAGAAGTAATTTTGTGATGTGAAAGAAATACTATCGGTTCGCACGCGATGGCAGGTAAATCTGGAAAGCCAGGCCCAACGATAAACCGGTGTTACCGGAGTTGCCAACATTTATATCCGCGTGGCTACGAGTTAAGTCCAGGGTTGCTTCTAAAGCTACATTTCTGGCTACAAAATGCGCATAGCCGGCACTCACGCCATAAAGCGCAGATATTGCAGAATCGTCGTCGCTGTCTTCCAAAGAACTACCGGCAAAACCCACCCGGGCTTCCCCAAACCAACGGTGCGTAGGAGCAGCACCTTCCGGGAAATAATACCGGACAAAAGGCGCTAAACCATAGCTAAATGTCTGTCCGTCATCGTAAAGTTGCAGGCCTAACTGTACTTCGGCGCCAATAGCGGCATTATCGCTGATAAAATAGCCCGCCCGCGGTTGAATATCTAAGGTAAAGGTGTTAGACTTAAAGTTTTGCCCAATAGATCCAACTTTGGCACCTACCAGCCAGTTGCCTTTTTGTACCGCCGAATTAGCTACTGCCTCCGTGGTTTGCGGCGGCGTAGGTAGCGTTTGCGCAGATAAATGAAACCCTACGGCCAACATCAAAAATGATAAAATGAAAAACTTCTTCATAATTTTAATATTTAATATGATCATGATAATATAAATAACGGTTCAGAGGCCCTTATGTTCGCGGTATAAAGCATTTTCCTGGCTAAATACCAATTAATACCGACTGAAATCCGGTTGGTTTAGCAACACCAATCCTTACTCTTTCCTATAGTTTACATGTCGGATTCAGCCATTTAAATCCATTAAGAAGACCTACTAGGTGGTATATTATTTTAGTTTATTTTATTGGTTCTCAATTAGCTTTACCACCGGTAGAAAGATAAAAATTCAGGTTGATTGAAGCTTCCGGAAAACTGGTGGTTTCTTTTAAGTTTCTGTTATGAAAGTCAAATTATTTCCAGCTGTTCGGATTTAAAAAGAATAAGATTATATTTGAAACCACCACGAAATCAACCTAAATTATGCTAAAGGAAGAACGCCAGGCTTTTATTATTAAGCAGATAAATCTTCATAATAAAGTACTTTCTTCCGATTTAAGTATCCAGCTTGCCGTATCGGAAGATACCATCAGAAGAGATTTAAACGAACTGGCCGAAAACGGAAAAATCATGAAGGTGCATGGCGGGGCTTTGTCCAAATCCTTTCATTATCCTTTCGAAAAAACCGAGTTCTACGCCAAAGAAGCAAAAAAGGAAATTGCCCGGAAAGCCCTGCAGCTTATTCAGGAGGGTATGATATTACTTATTGGCGGCGGCACTACCATGATAGAAGTAGCCCGCATGATTCCGGATAACTTAAACTGTACTTTTTTTACAGTAAGCCCTTTAGTGGCCCTGGAACTGGCCGAACACGCCAATACCCACGTAATGCTGATTGGCGGTCAGCTTTCTAAGAGCTCGCATATTAATATTGGGGCACAAGTTATTAACCAACTCTCCGAAATACGGGTTGATTTATGCTTATTAGGGGCCAATGCCATATCGCTGGAAGACGGCATTACCGATTCTGACTGGGAAGTAGTACAGGTTAAAAAAGCCATGATTAAATCGGCTCAGAAAACGGCCATTATTAGTATTGCCGAAAAGCTTAATTCGGTGCAGAAAATGAAAGTATGTAACCTGAATGCCATTCATTATTTAGTTACAGATGTGAAGCCCGGCGATGGTGCTTTACAAGAATATGCCCGGGCAGTAAAGGTATTATAGATTAAAACCCTTATAAGCTTATTCGTCACAGCTGGTCGGTATCTTGTTCTTTGTAAAAGAAAAAAGCAGGCTTTAAGGCCTGCTTCAGCATAATCTAAACTTCTGGTTTTAACGTAATTTATCCGGATTATACCGGTTGTACGCTGCTTGTTACGGCAGCGGTTTTACCATGATATCTTTAAAATAAACTTTGCTCTTAGGGTCGTGCCCTTGCAAAGCAAATGTGCCGGAGGAAAGTACTTTTTCTTTGGCATCACCCGGCCGCCATACGTTTTCCGGCTCGGTATATTCTACTACCGTTTTATCATTTATTTTAATCGTAACTTTTTTGTCCTGCACAATAATATGCTCGGTAAACCATTCATTGTCGGGTACATATACTTCTTTTACGTCCTGAAAAGAATATAAGCTGCCGGTACGGCGCCAGTCGGTATGCGAATTGTTTACCTGTACTTCATAGCCCTGGGCCGGCCAGCCTTTTTCCTGGTAAGCAGTATGAATAAAGATACCGGAGTTAGATCCGGGAGTAGTCATGACCTGGGCTTTAAGCTCAAAGTTTTTAAAGGTATGGTTCATTTCCGGACCTTCATAAAACAGGTGCGCCCGCGGTCCATTTACCACGATCATGCCTTTTTCAATTTTAAAAGTCTCCGGATTTTCACTGGCTTTCCAGTTAGCAAAAGATTTGCCGTTAAACAGCGGAATCCAACCGTCGGTGCTGGTTGGCTTGGTAGTAGAACAGGCCATTGCAACAAGAGCCAGCAGGCAATATAAAGTAAGTTTTTTCATGTGCGATATTTTGATAAACTCACATGCTTTGCGTCGTTTTCAAAAGGTATCCGGCGCAAAGACATGAACATAATTTTTAATGGACAGAAAGTATGCTCTTAGTATAAAGTTACAAGTGCTTTTTGTGTTATTAAGCCTCCGCAATATACCGGTTGCAATTCAAGATTTACTCATCACCGGTTAAGCCGTATTGTTTTAATACGTCGACCGGTACGCCATCCCATTGGTTGGGTTTATTACCCATATAGCCAATATCGGCAACTCCTTCTTTACTTGAGAAATAACCCGCAGCAGTTAAGTTGCGCATCGTATTAAAAAAGGCCACGCCCTGCGACATTTCCGGTTTTGCTAATTCGGGATAAGCAATTTGGTCAATCAAGGTTATTTGCTGCGCCCGGGTGCATTTTACAAAAGGCTGCCCGAATAGTTTCGCGCTTTTGTTGTTGAGCCACTGCAAGCCACCGCGCATGGCGGTTTGCCCGCTCGGCTGGTCTTTCATCATAAACTCAATAAAAGCCGGTACGCCCACTTCCGAAGCACTTTTAGATCGGTCATCGGCCGGTATAATAATATCGGCCAGCACTGTTACGGTAAGTAATTCCTGCGGGGTAAAGAATTTTTCGGCTTTTAATTTAGCGTCGCGGGCGGCTTCAAAATCCTGGCGTCCGTTAACCGGTTTGGTTGGTGCTTCCGGTACGGGCACCGCAATTTGCTCCGCGGCCACTACCTGCGGGTTTAGTCCTACTAAGCCCAGGGAGCTAAGCGATATTAATTTTAAAGTTTCTCTGCGTTTCATACTAAGTAGCTGTTAGTAAATTAGTTTTATTACTAGTGCTTTTCCAAATTAGAAATTAGAAATTATGAATTAGAAATTATGCTCATATAATTTCACTCTTCATTTTGTGGCTCAGATTTATTCCAAAATAGTTTTAGAAGAAGTCTTATCCATGAAATGGATAGGGGACTATTTTAATCCTCATTTCTAATTCTTAATTTCTAATTTCTAATTTGGAAAAGCACTGGTGCGCTGTACTTTTAACTATTAAATGTTATTCTGTTTTACCTGCTCAATAATATATTCCGATGTGCGCATAGAGCAAGCCAGAATGGTCCAGGTTACGTTTTTATCGCCTTGCGACGGGAAAGCACCTGCGTCTACCACAAACAGGTTTTTTACATCGTGGGCTTGCTGGTAGCCGTTCAGGACGGAAGTTTTAGGGTCATTGCCCATGCGCACGGTGCCAACTTCATGAATAATTTTACCGGGAGCTTCCAGTCCGTAATTATTTTCCGGTCCGGGCTTTTTACCCAAGGCAATGCCGCCCATGCTATGAATAATTTCTTCGAAAGTATCCTGCATGTGTTTGGCCTGTTTCACCTCGTAGTCCGACCATTTATAATGGAACCGCAGCACCGGTATACCGTATTTATCTACCGTATTCGGGTCGATTTCGCAGTAATTGCTTTCTAATGGCACCGGTTCGCCGCGACCGGCCATACCTACATAAGCGCCGTAAAAACGGCGGTAATCGTCTTTTAAGCTGGCGCCGTAACCACCAGCGGGCTTTGTTTTGCCGTCCCGGCCGGGTATAATACCGTTCAGAGCTTCAATACCCGACCCGAAACCATAGGCCGGCATACCCATGCCGCCCCAGTATTCGATGTGGTAACCCCGCGGGAAATCCAGATTTTTATTATCGAGCCACCAGGGCGTGAAAACGTGCATGCCGCCTACACCGTCTTCGTTGTACCGTTTGCGGTCCATGAGCGCCGGCACAAAGCCGCCGCGCGAAGCACCGGTAGAGTCGTTTAAATATTTACCAATGACGCCGCTGGAATTTGCCAGGCCCTGCGGGAAGCGGCTGGACTTGGAATTGAGCAACAGCCTGGCCGATTCGCAGGCGCTGGCGGCCAATACCACCACCTTGGCCTGCACCGAAACTTCCTGTAAATCTATTTTATTTACATAAGATACGCCCGTGGCTTTGCCCGTTTTCTCATCTGTGAGTACCTCGCGCACCATGGCGTTATTTATTAAAGTAACCTTACCGGTTTTCAGGGCCGGGTTTACCAATACCGAAGAAGAAGAAAAATCGGCGTAAACCATACAGCCACGGCTACACTGCGAACAGTAAAAGCAAGAACCCCGGTCTTTGTTAATGGGTTTGGTCAGGATAGAAAGCCGCGACGGAATAACCGGAATACCGATGCCTTTGGCCGCTTTTTTTAGCATTAATTCGTGTAAGCGGGGCTTAGGCGGGGGCAGAAAAATACCATCCGGTTCGTTCGGTAGGTTCTCTTTTGATCCGAAAACGCCAATTAACTTATCTACTTCGTCGTAATAAGGAGCAATATCATCGTAGCCAATCGGCCAATCTTCGCCCACGCCCGTTAAAGTTTTGCGTTTAAAATCATTGGGCGCAAACCGCAACGAAATCCGTCCCCAGTGGTTAGTACGGCCACCCAGCATCCGCGACCGAAACCAATGAAATTCGGTGCCCGGATCTACGGTGTAAGGTTCTCCCTCAATTTGCCAGCCACCCCAGGCCGCATCAAAATCGCCGAAAGGCCGGGTAGTGGCCGCTCCCCGCCGCGGCGATTCATAAGACCATTTTAGCTGGTTGATGTATTTAGGATCGGCCGGGTCCCAAAACCCGCCGGCTTCCAGCAATAATACATTGGCCCCCGCTTTCGATAGCATATAAGCCGCCATGCCGCCGCCGGCGCCGGAGCCCACGATTACCACATCGTATACCTTAGCGGTTTTTTTAATTTGGAAAGTCTCCATTTTCTGATGATTATTTTTTACTAAGCGAAGTTTTTATTTCTGAGTTTATTGTTCCGTATTTAGATAGTAAGCATCGCTATTTATACAAACCTACTTGATGAATAGCAGACGAGTTCATGCACCTTGATTCTCCGTTAGCCCGGTAATGCTTTATCTTAAATCCGTTCTCCAAGAAAGATTCTTTACCGGCTAAGTTCATTTCGAGGCTGGCGCAGCAACCTGCTTAGAATGCCAGGTATAGAGAATGAAAAAAGTAAAGGAAACTATAAAAGGCTGCTTTTGCTTCTCTGCGAAACAACAATTCTTAAATATAATAAGAATTGTTTTAATAAAGCAAACATCTTCTTTCATATCGGTTTTCTTGCTTTTACAAAACCAGCAGCATCTATTTTAATTTCCCGACATTTGTAATAACACATGTTACACAGAATAGTATTAGATCAAACTGGTAGCACCTCATCCCCCAACCCCTTCTCCTGAAGGCAAGGGGAGTTCCGGAAATGCTTCTTTTTAATTTAATAAAAATAGCCTGATGGTCAGGTTATTTATCAGAAGGGAAATCAAAGTCCCTCTCCTTTTTCTGGTGACTTCCACCCGGGAGAGGGATTTAGGGTAAGGTTTGCGCCTAACAGCCGTTATGAAAGGTATAACTTATCAAACCCTTTCATCCCAAAATACTTCTAAGATGATACAAACAGGCTTAAGTAAGTTAAATTTCCTAAGTTCCGGACATTTGTAATAAGTACAGCTATATTTTATTTTTTGATGAGTGCTGCACCGGGGCCAAGAATATCGCTGGGTTTAGGAAGATATCTTCCGGCCTTGGCCAGGTGAACTATTCGGCATAGCTGGCGGTTTCTTCTTATACTTTTAGGGTGCTGCCCTTATGCGGAAATAATTTTAGCATTACGGCGCTTAAATACCAGTTATTTTTAGCTGTTGCCTTGGGTAATAGGAGGGAGGTAATTTACTCCGGGAAAAGAAGAAAGGTGAAGGGAATATATAAACTATAATTTGCAAACAGGTGAACCGGGAGACATTATTTGCTGAAGCGATGCAGTTCTTTTATAAAGAAGGCGTGCGGAACATTACTGAACAAAAAATTATTGATCAGTTTAACTTAACCGAAAAGGCCTTTACCGAACATTTTCGGGATAAAGAAGATTTCCTGCGGCAGGCCGTTGATTATGACCTGGAAGAAAAGAAAAAACAAGATTCCGATATTCACCTGATGGCCACAAACCTGGTGGAAGAAATAATCCTGCTTTTCCGGCTCTACACCAAACAACTTTTCAATATTAATTCCGGTTATTTTGTGCAGATTCAGCATTTATATCCGCAGATATGGCGCACGTATACCCGGCACACCCAGATGCACGGGTATTATCAGTTCTACGACCTTATTAACTTAGGCATTCAGCAAGGCTTTTTTC
>Ga0210040_10001297_pt1 | contig 38284 bp, 28 predicted proteins | sample CryGeyCG12114_NA_FD_185462 | JGI IMG/M metagenome (GOLD analysis project Ga0210040, IMG submission 185462) | Groundwater microbial communities from aquifer - Crystal Geyser CG19_WC_8/21/14_NA (SPAdes) (version 2) | ecosystem: Environmental > Aquatic > Deep subsurface > Groundwater | place: USA... | reverse complement strand
GTCCGGGCGATCCACATCATGCCTTCGAAGTAGCGCCGGTTGTCCTGCGCGGGGCGGCAGCCTCGACCTCGCTCGGCCGGCAGCAGCGCGCCGACAATCTCCCACTCCGCATCCGACAACCCGATCCGCTCACCCAACGCTGCCTCCAAATAGCAGCGTTGAATCAACCGCAGATCACCCCGTCAACCTTTGTCCACGTGGCCTAGTCGTGGCGCTCCCATGACGAACCTGTCCCATACGGCATCCTGCCATTCTAACGAAAGGATCACACCATCAAACCGTGGGATCAAACACCTAGTAGATGACGGTGGCTGTCAGATCAGCGGCGGAGAAGAAACCTGTTGGGCACCGGCGATACATGGCAGTGGTCCGTATTCAAGCCCGCCGGTGGGTGATCCAACGTTATCCTGATGCGACTGCCGCGCAATCGCGACGCTTGGCAGGCCTAACTCGCGCAAGCGCAGACTTCGAGGCGAGGTGCGAAAGGAAGAGGTTGCCTGCAGAGCGTCCAACGCCCGGCGACACCGCAGACGCGAACACTGAGCAAGCGCTGTGCTTTAGCCAGCCTCTCCAGCAACGCTGCTGCGCCGATGCATCCGTTCAAGTCCGAGGCTTCAGGAGGAGCCAATAAGTCGGCGTGCGAACCTCTCCAGTGCCCGGACCAGTGTCACAGCGGTATGACGGCGTGTGCCTGAGCGGAGTCTTGCAATCAGAACCTCTGGCGGACACGGTAGCATCGTAACCGGATCAATGTAGCGAGGGTAGAGGATCAATGCCCCGGCAACCAGCTCATCGATCAACAGGGCGCGCGTCCGTCCTGAGCATGGGTGCAGGTCGCGCGTTAGCGACCAGCCCGCGTAGAAGGGCCTGCCATGCACGACCACCTCACAACCCGCGAGCAATGCCTCGAACCCGGCGAGCGAGGTGACGACGTGAACCGCATCTACTTCGCGCAAGTTGGTGTTCAAGCTCCCCGAACGCACGACGCGATCGGCATGGCGTAGCGCGACCTCGTCAGGAATCGCTCCGTCCCGGAAGCCCGCCTCGACGTCGGGGTGGGGCCGATACCAAATCTCCGCGTCCGGCTCGCGGCTTCGCACGGCCTTCAAGAAATCGAGCGGTTCCTCGAGCCCACATCCTCCCAGGCGCAGCGACTCATCGCCCCGGACCTGTCCGACCGCAAGCACCCGACGTCCGGTTCGCGGTGTCGGGCTGGCAGGCTCGTCTCGCGGGTGAACGCCGTATTTACCGATGCCTGCTCCCACGATCGTCTGCCGCAGGGCAGCTGCGCGTAGCAGCAACTGCGGATCGAAGCGGCCGGTGGCGAGCAGCACCTCCAAATCGCTCGCCCGCGCCCCGTCGAAATGTGCTGCGCGCCAGTCCAGCGTGATCGACCAGGGGCGATGGAGCGCGCTGCCGAGCCCGTTGGAGCGGACGAACCCGTCCTCGATCAACACGACGCGCCTACCGGCCTGCCGTGCGGCCATGATCTCGTGCTGGTCCGTGCGCGAGGGCCACGCAGCGACAGCACCACCCGCGCCTACCCGCGATTTATGACGCTGGACGCCGGCAACGAAACGCAACGGCCTGGGACGCGGCGCCCAGAGGAACTGGCGCACCGCCCGGCGTTTCCACCAGGCGATTCCGGCAGCTGCCGTCACCGGTCGATTGGCGTCGATCCCCTCGCGCCACGACGCGAGCAGCGCAACGACGTCGGCTGGTGCCAGCGCCTCGCCATCGAACGGACTACGGTAAGCGGTATCCGCGCAGAGATGCCGGAAAACGGCGTCGGCGCAGGCCCCGTGCGCCGCGTTGCCGAAGCGGCCCCGGTCATGAAGGCGAACCTTCTTGCCGGCGATCAGCGCCAATGCTGCGAGTTCGTCGTTCGCATCGGCGACCACCAGCTCAGCTTCGGCCAGCAGGCTCCATGGATCCACGTTGCGGCGGGATGGAGGAAGCACGAGACAGGGCTGCGTCGGCACCTCTGCCCGCATGGCGCTCGCCTGTGCGGCATCGCGCGGCGCCAGGATGACGCGCGGCGCGGCCTTCACCGGCGCAAGCCAGAACTCGCCGCCGATGCGTGCCGCACGGATCGCCGTGAACAGGGCGTCACGGACCGCCGGGTCCGGCACGGGACCGGGCGTTGAGGACAGCGGCCGACTGATCGCCGCGCTGCGTCGTGAAACCCAGGGGAAAGGAGGCGAGCGCAACAGCGGTTGCGGCGTCATCGGCTGAAACAGGTTCACCTGCCCTTCTTTCAGGTTCGTGCTCTGGATTGCAATCTATCTCCAGGGTCGGTTGGAATGCGGCACCATGAGAGCAACGATGCGTTCCTGTTGACGATGATCTCTCGTCGCACCATGCTCAAGCTGGCTGTAGGGTCGTTCGCGGGCATTGGCGTATCGGCCCCGTCGATCGTCGCCCGCTGCTATGTCAACGATCTCTCCGGCTTTGTTGCCGATCGCTCCGATGCCGCCGCGGCCGAAGCCAATCGGCACGCGATCTCGTCCGCCTTAGCGGCAGGCATCCGCACGCTGTACATCCGGCCAGGCACGCGGTTCGCGATCGATCGCCGCCTCGATCTGCCTTCGGGCGCCGCCCTGGTCGGTGAAGGAACGGGAGAGGGACGTCCGGTGATCGTCATGCCTGCGGGCCTGTTCACGCATCGCTCGCTCGATGCGGACCAACGCTATTCGCCGGCAGCCGTTGGCATCATGGTGACCGGAGAGCAGGCGGGGGAAGCAAGCCGCGATGTCCGCATCCTCAACCTCGATCTGCGCTGCGAGCGCCGCGACGCACGCGTGCTCCGCGGGGTGCTCGCGCGCAACGCGATCGACCTGGAGATTTCCGACGTGCATGTCTCCGGGCTGCCGGTCGGCGTCGCCTTCTGCCTGGCATCCGTGCGGGGAAACAGCCGGGTTTCGCGCTGCCGGGCGCACGATTGCCGCAGCGACATGAACTGGGGGCGCGGCGCCCATCCGCAGATCACGGGCCTGGAGATCGACAACGACCGGGTCGCGGGGATCGGTACCCGCGACCTCCTCGTGGAGAATTTTCGTGCGGAGGATCTGACCGTCGGCCCCGCCTTTGCTGCCGCACATGGCTGGGAGACGGACGGCATCAACATCTGCGCGACCGAGGCCGTCCACAACCGCTTCCGCACAATTCTGGTCCGGAATGTGGGGGAGGGGATCGATACGTTCGGCTGCGATAGTCTGTTCGAGGGAATCGTGGCGGAGAATTGCCGCATCTTCGGCCTGAAGTGCGTGCACGGGGCGTCCCGAAACCTGTTCGACCGGCCGGTGATCCGCGATGCAGGGCTCGCCGCGATCACCGTACAGGGATCGGACCGGCGGGGCGACTCCGTCGGCAACCGCTTCGTGTCGCCCCGCATTACCGGCATTGATCCCGAGGGTCGTTGGGCGGCAAGCAATACCGCCGCTATCCTGATCAGTGACAATGGCGGCAGGACCGGGCTGCCGCGCGATACACTGGTGACCGATGCCGCCATTGATGCCGGGCCCCGTGGTAAGACGGCATGGCTGGATACCAGCCATGGCAGCGGCAACCGGGGACGAGCGCTGCGGTTCATGGGCCAGGCAACGGAGCAGAGGACGGCGTTGATCCAGCATGGCGGCGGGAGTGCCGATTTCGTTCACCCTTGACGTGGCAGGGGGTGTGAACCGCGGGTTGTACGCGGTAATGGCGGTGCTCCACACGGGATCGACCAATGACTTCAGCCACCAGCGTGAACGTCCGCAACGTTCAGTTCGGCAACAACGCACCGTTTGTTCTTATCTCAGGCCCGTGCCAGATCGAGAGCCGGGACCACGCTTTCCGCATCGCGGAGGCGCTCAAGAAGACAGCGGAGGCGGCGGCAATCCCGCTTGTTTTCAAGTCTTCCTATGACAAGGCGAACCGGACCTCGCTGTCGGGGCAGCGTGGGATCGGGATCGACGCAGGGCTTCGCGTGCTCACCGACATCCGCTATGCGTTCGACGTGCCCGTCCTGACCGATGTTCACGACATTGAGCAGACCCGCATGGCCGCCGCGGCGGTGGACATCATTCAGATCCCGGCGTTTCTATGCCGGCAGACCGACCTCCTGCTCGCGGCCGGCGAAACCGGCGCAGTCGTGAACGTCAAAAAGGGTCAGTTCCTCGCGCCCGACGATATGAAGAACGTGGCGGCGAAGATCGCCTCTACCGGCAACGAACGCATCCTGCTGTGCGAGCGCGGCACCTCATTCGGGTATAACACGCTGATTTCCGACTTTCGCGGACTGACGACGATGGCCGAGACCGGCTATCCGGTCGTTTTCGATGCGACGCATTCGGTGCAGGAGCCGGGCGGCCGCGGCACCTCGTCGGGGGGCAAGCGCGCCTTTGCGCCGTCGCTTGCGCGCGCCGCGCTGGCGGTGGGAGCAGCCGCCATCTTCGCCGAAGCGCACGATGATCCCGATCACGCGCCGTCCGATGGCCCCAACATGCTGCCGCTCGAGTGGTTGCCGCAGATCCTGCGCGAATGGAAAGCGGTCGACGAGATCGTCAAGGCGCGCCCGCCGGCCGAGTATCACTAAGCGGGAGGGCGTTGGTCCCAGCAAACGATCTGACACTCGCCAGACGCTTCAAGGCGAAGTTCGCCGTAGGCGCCGGTGCGCAGCTTAAATCCGGATAGCTGTTCGCCAAGATCCGGACGCGCCATAAGTGCAAAGCGCGCCGCTCCATTGCTGGTGACCAGCACGGTGTCGGTATCGCATCGTGCGAAGAAGTCGCGCCATGCCGCCAGTCGCGCGGGGGCGCCGACATCCCATCCGGGCGGAACAACGGCGCGCGTATCCCAGGCATGAAGCGCGTCCGCGCCGATGCGACGCACTACCTCTTCCTCCGTCCGGTTCTCGTCCGGGCCATGATCGATTTCGCGCAGCCATTCGGCCGGGCGCACTTCCGGCGCGCCCATGCTGGCAGCGAGGATGGCCGCGGTTTCCCACGTGCGGCGCAAGGGACTGGTGAACAACCGCTCAATGTGACTCACATGCTTCGCAAAATGCGCGGCAAGCGCGTGCGCCTGCGCCACCCCGCTCGCCACCAGCGGTAGATCAGTTGGCGCACCGACGCGGCGCGGCGCCTCTCCCGGAGAAAAGGTGTTGCCGTGACGGACGATCAGGATTCGGGTCATTCCGTCAGCTCCCGAACGGATCGCCCAGTTCCGCGATCAGCCGCTCTGCCTTGTCGGCGTCGGCCGGCGTATCGATGCCGCTGATCGGAATCCGCTGTTGAGAGATCACGACCGCCTGGATGGTCATGCCCGCTTCCAGCAGCCGAAGCTGCTCCAACCCTTCAAGCTTTTCGTAGCGTGAAACAGGCTCGCGTTCGAACGCTTCCAGCGCCGGATAGGCAAAGCCATAGAGCCCGAGATGGCGATATACCGGCGACAGAACGGCGGCGCTGCGCAACGCCGCTTCATCCCGGATCTGGGGCAGCACCGCCTTCGAGAACCATAGGGCGCGGCCATCGGGCGCGCGGATGCAGGTCGTGCCGCTGAACGGACTGTCCCGCTTGTGGTCGCGTAGAGCGTCCAGCGCCGCCCAGTCGAGCTGGATCACGGGAGTGGCGACATCGACTCCGGGTTGCTCAAGCGCCTGCAGTACCGCCGAGATTGCCTCCGGGGGGACGAAAGGGGCATCGCCCTGGAGGTTCAACACGATCCCGGGCAGGGGCGCGATCGCTCGCGCTGCGGCGAGCGCACGGCCGGTGCCCGAGGCAATGGCCGGTTGGGTCATGACCGCTTCGATCCCCAGCGTCTCGGCATGATCGAGGATGGCCTGGTGATCGGTTGCGACAACGATCCGCGTGTCCGGCACGGTGCGGATGGCGCGGCGGGCAAGGTCCACCACCCGCTCCAGCAGGGTGCGCCCGGCGATCGGGGCAAGCGGTTTGGCCGGGAACCGGGTGGAACCGTAGCGAGCCGGAATGACGACCAGGCGGGTCACGCGTCAGGCGACGCCGTGGCGCAGGATGTCGTGGAGATGCAGCACGCCCACCAGTTTCCGCCCCTCGCAAACGAAGATCTGCGATATCGAGCGCTCGTTCATCATCGACAGGGCTTCGGACGCGAGCATCTGCGGTGGAACGAACGCCGGGTGCTCGGTCATGTAACCCTGCACTGGCGCATCGAGCTGGACGTCGGCGACGATGCGACGCAAGTCTCCGTCGGTGAAGGCGCCCGCCAGGTGGCCGTCGGCATCGACTACGGCGGTGATGCCGTACCGCTTGTGCGACATCTCCACGATGGCCTCGAGGATTGTGGCATTCGGCGCGACATGAGGCAGCGCCTCGTCCGCGGCCATCAGCTCGGCGACCGAGCAGAGTTGGGCGCCCAGCTTGCCGCCCGGATGAAAGGTCCTGAAGTCCTCGGACGAAAAGCCGTGCAGCTCGATTAGCGCAACCGCCAATGCATCGCCTACCGCCAGCTGGGCAACCGTCGAACTGGTGGGCGCCAGCCGGTTCGGGCACGCCTCCTGCACCGCTGGCAGCACGAGCGCGACATCAGCCTGTCGGGCCAGCGTGCTGCCCGCGCGCGACGTCAACGCGATCAACGGCACGCCGAAACGGCGGCAATATGTCAGGATGTCGCTCAGCTCCGACGTCTCACCAGACCAGGACATCGCCAGAACCGCATCGTCCTGACCGATCATGCCCAGATCGCCATGGCTCGCCTCGCCGGGATGGATATACAGCGCAGGCGTTCCGGTGGACGCGAGCGTCGCTGCTACCTTGCGTCCGATATGGCCGCTCTTGCCCATGCCGGTGACGATCACCCGGCCCTTGAGGTCGGCTAACAGATGTGCGGCCTTGTCGAACGCTGGCCCCAGGGCGCCATCCGCGAAAGCTGCCGCAACATCCTGGAGCGCCTTGGCCTCCGTCGCCAGCGTGCGGATCGCGGAGGCCACCGGCGTGAGGGGCAACGGCGCGTAAACTGACTCGATGCTGTTCATCAGCAACATTCCTATACGGGTTACATCTTTATGACAGGAGAATCCCGCAGTTTGAACAGGCTATCGTTTGCCTCAAGAGCTGGACGGGCGAACGGAGAGCATCACAGCAGTACTCCGGCGAGATTGACGATCCAAGCGCAGGGTTGCGCGGTTTGGTCATGCCGACGGTGACGCAGCGTCAGCTCTTGATTGATGAAAGCCGGCTACATGATTGCACTCGCGTGGCTTTGTCGGGCGTGAGGCGCTGAACCGGCGATTGCTTTTGGTCGCGATCATCGCCTCGGCCGTGGTTCAGCCATCCCTTACGTGTCGCGTGAGGATGGCGCTGGTGCCGGGAAGCAGCGCATCGAACACACCTGTCGTCGTCGGTCGCAAGCGGCAGCGAAGCACGCACCTTTGCACGTACGCAACCGCGTGGTGACCTCATTCAGTGCTTGCTCACCAACCCACATCAGACGCTTGGGAATGCCTGACGACCGCCGTTACGTAGTTGCCGCATTCGCGCTTATGAACCGGGAGCGGATCGACCAACGCGCGCGACAAGCAGATCCGCTTGTCCGACCCTGCCAAGAAAGGCAGACATCCAATTGGTCAGCCTCCACGCTCGTATCTCGGTCTACGTAGCATAGCGACAGGTTCTACCTTCTAGCTCGTGCTTATGGCGGGATGATCAGCCGGAGTTCGCGACCGGCAGATCGCCGGTGGCGGCTGCTGCCAAGGCTGCGTCGCGAAGCTTGCTACATTTCGCTCGCTGACAAGCACACGGGGCTGGGGGAACAGATGCCGGACCACCCGTTCCGCGTGACGCATCAATGCTGGATAAACGGCCAGTCGCGCCGCGAGGTGAGGGCTGGCGATGCAATGGATGGGCACTTCCGAAGCGCTAGCCGCGTCAGGCAGGAGGACCTCCAAAAATGTGCGTTCATGAACTATTCGTGGGCGTTGATCGACCTGGATACCAGCCGCAAGGCGACCCACCTGGCCTCCCTCGATGAGCACGACCAACTGACCACCTTCGACGTCGAAGCGAAGGTGGTAGTTCCAGCGAGCATCATGAAAAGGAGTTTTCACTGACAGGCCGCCCAGACGCGAAACCAGTTTATGCTGCGCAACGGGGGATTCCATGCCGTGCAGAACGCATAGCAAACCCGGCGCGGCAGAAGTCGCTTGCTTCTTGCCTTTGAACGCTTGTCGGCAGGCAGACAGAAAGCTGACCGTCAGCGTACGCGGATCGCCCAAGGTACGGAGCCGGTCTGCTTGTTCGTTAAGGGTCAGGGCTGAAACACGCAGCGCACCGCGCGTCAGGTCGAGTGCGAACTGACCGACGTCCGTATAGATCAGCGGATCGAGCCGGCGATACAGCGGAAAGCCTTGGCTGATCACCTGACACCCGTTCTCTATAGCGGTTATCGCCCGGTTGAGTGATTTAGCGCGACTGAAGGATTGGCCGCTCACCGGCAACAGCACGGCATCGGCTTCCTCCAATGCTTTTCGTTCAACCGCTACGCTCCAGGTCGTCAGATCGATGGTAGCTGGGAGTTTGGCCAGGCGGGGCAGTGTCAGGCTAGTGAGTGCCCGATCGTTCGTCAAAACCGTCACGTCCACGGCCCAGCCTGCCTTCTGGAGATCGGTGACGGCTTCGGCATTCGCGATGAAGTCCTGGAGCCCCACTGGGAAATACGGATTGTCGCCGATCCCGAACCAGATCAGGCGCACTCGGCGCTCACGACGCATCCGCAGCAGCTTGGCGGCCAAACGCCGATCGAGTGCGTCGCGGTCCAAGTGGTGCATGGGATCGTCTACCGGGGTGATGGGCACGTCCGGCAGGTAGGAGCGCACCACTTCGCTCATCCTGGAAGTGGTGCAAACGGCAAAATCGGTGAAAGGTGCCGACCTGCCCAGCCATGTCCGGAAACGCGCCAGCCGCGCATCGCCGAATTGCGAGAAGTAGTCGTCGAACAGGTCCTGCCCGACCACTTTCCTCAAGCCGGACAGGTGGGCCATAAGGGTCAGTGCATCGGCAGTGAACGTCTTAACAAACAGGTAAACGTCTGCCGTATATTGACGTTCTGCTTCCAAGGCATGCAGCGTCAGGAAAACGAGCTCTGCCTCGTCGGCTTCGCTCAGCATCGCTTTGAAACGAAGGTAGCGGATCTGCACGCCAGCAGATGCCAGGAACTTTTCCGATTGGACGATAACCGCGATCTTCACCGTGGTCGCCACCTTGGAACACTGCTCACGCGCAGCAGTTGGTCTATTTCACCTACTGATCCTAGGACGGGGCCCGGTCGCCGATTGCTCGGCTCGAGCGGGATCGAGGAAAAGGCCGTCACTGTGGTCAAGCACAGGTTGACAAGCCCGGCGTTCAGGGCCGCGACGGCCCAGCTGGGATGATCGAGACCGGCCGGATCGAGTCGGGCGAGCCTGTCTGCGCCGACAACGCCTATCGTTGCGGGCGTGACGCCAACCGGTACCGCAGCCATGGCGGGCATGAGCTCAATTGCCCAGGGCGTCAGCTGCACCGTAGGTTGGCTCAGGACCGAGACGCCCGTAATCGCCGAACCCCAGCTTTCGATGTTTAACTTCGCACCCGAACCGGTCACGATCGGGCAGGAGACCCAGCCGACTTCGGGCGCCAGGCTTACCTGCTGCAAGGCATGGAGCGTCCAGATATCGTGCAGAATGGCGGTGCCCGCGCAGACCGCTATCGTTGGTGCGCTCGCCAACTCCCCCTTGGCAACCAGGGCAAGCGCTTCGCCCAGGCTGCGCCCGGTCAGGAGACGCGCACGATTGGCGAAATGCCGGTCGACGATGGGGGGCAGTTCCGCTGCGGGATCGAGGTCACAGACGAGCAGGTCGCAGCGGCTCGCGATACTCTGCTGGGCAATGGCCTCGACGGCAGCCAGAAAGCTGCTGGCAGCCGTATTTGCGAACAGCAAGATTGTGATGCTATCCTCTGCATCCGGCCCGGTGACCGGTTCGGCGGTATCTGGCCTCAGCGGGAAGAAGGTGGTGGTAACGTCGGGCACGATCGAGCGCTGGTGACGCACGCACGTTAAAGGCGGACGTTCCGCGGCTTCCCAGCGAACCCTGGGGCACCAGGGTGTTGCCTCCGCGGGCTGTACGTCCTGAAACCAACGCCCAAGAGGCGGCATGGCCACATGCCAGCAACGGCTGGCATGTTCCAGATCAGCAGTGACGTAGCTTGCCGAAACGAAGTCGCCGGAATGACGGCCTCTTACCAGAAAGGAGAGCGCGGGCAGCGCATCGGACGGCAGTATCGCGTCGGCCTCTTGGCCGGTCAGCAGCGGCAGCGGCCGGATTTCACCCGACCCTTCACTGTCCGAAGCGAGCAGGCCCAGCTGCCCGCCGAGCTGGTTGGCGATCCAGGCAGCAGCGGACGAGGTGATTCCAGGCTCTATGCCGGTGATCCCACGTTCATCGATCGCGATGCGCGGCCCGCACCCGTCGCGGAGCCACAATGCCTGCATCAGCTTCCCGGAAAGCTGCGCCAGCGCCTGCTGTTCGTTGTCTTCGCGTGCCAGGGAACGCAATTCGGGTTCATGCCAGCCGCCTCGGCACAACGAAGGAAAGGGGAGGAGATCGGTATCGAGAAGATCGCCTTCCGTATCGGTCAGCGTCACAACAAGAGGCCGGAACGAGTCGGGCAACTCCGCGTCCAGGATCACTTCGCCGCCACCGAAAGCTTCTCGCGCTGAAGCTTGGCCGCACAACGCGAGCCGCTGCCCGCCAGAAGCCAGCTGATAGACAGCAACGCTCGCAACATCGGTGTCAGCACCGGCATCGCTTTCGCAGGCGAATACCAGACGCAACCTGCGGGAGGTCACAAAACTGGCGTCCCGGATAGCGACCGGGCGTGCCATGCCCTGCAGCCGCAAACACCGGAACAGCGCAGGGTCGGACATCAGATGCAGAGGCGCTTGCTCGCCTCCAAGCGTAAGGCAGTCATCACGCCGGTCGGTAAACGCGCTCAACATCGCCAGGCTAGCCAGCAAATGGCTGCCGGGAGTCGCTGCAGTACCAGTGGGTGCTATCAGCAGTCGACTTTTCGGCAACACGCCCAATCTGGTGACGCCGAAAAAAAGGTCCAGCTTGCCATCATCCCGTCCGGCTAGCGTGATCGGTGCCCGGTCGGCGAAACCATAACGCGTTCCTTCCGGCGTCTCCCGAGCCGCCGGAGGTATGCCTGGTGTAGCAGCGAAGTGGAGAGGGGAGGTCCGCGACGGCTCCGGACAGGCCATCCGGAAAGTGCCACCGGCTAGCTCCGCTCCGTCGCGGACGCGAGCACAAATCTCGATCCACCCTCCGATGCGCGGCAGTCGCAGTTCCGTTTGGAAGCCTGAACGGCGCGGTCCGACCCCCACTGCCTCTACGTCTGGACGATCTTCCGCCGCAAGCACGCTGCCGACCAGCTTCTTGCCTGCGTAGAACAGAACCTGCACCGGTTCGTCGCGGTCCGGCAGCGCAGCCCATCCTTTAACCCTGTTACCGGTCACCTCGTCGATGCACCCATGGCGAAGTCGGTCGTTCGCCATCTCACGTAGCATGGCGGCCCCCGAAACGGAGAAGCCGACAGCACGGGGTAACGGTGCCGACGTGTCCGCCAGGCGCACAGCAAGGCGGTCGGCGCGTTTGACATCTGCCGGCAAGGGGATGCGAAAACCCGCGTTTTCCGCTCCAAGCCTGCGCTTGACATCAGGTCGGGGCAAGCCGGTGCTGGCAGTGGCGATGACCTCGCCCTCAGCCAACAGCTCAACCTCCAATGGTGCTCCCGGGCTCTCCCGATCGACCGCCCAGCCTCGTGCGAAGTGCTCGGATATGCTTTCGAAAGCGCCGGCCCGCGTGGGCTGCATAGGATTGGAGTGATCGGCTGGCATGCGGTTCCCTTATCGGCATACCTCCTAAGCGGGGCAGTTACTTGCGCCAAGCTTACATTTGGGCAATGATGGCCGTACCTGCGATGCCACATTCAATCCTCACGAATGCGCTTCGGATTGATCAGCATGAGTCTCTGGCCGGCTTGGTGGCGATCAGCGCCGAGCCGCTTGAGCTATGGGCTGATCAATCCTTCGTTCGCCTCATTAATCCCTCTCCAGCTACTGGCGCGTTCGATACGCCGGTAGACTGGCCTGCAAAAGAAACGCTTAGCCAGACTGTGGTGCTGCGCCGCGCTGGTGAGGTGGAAGCGTTCGCGATCGGTCATCTTGATCGGCTCTCTCCAGGTAGCGGCTGGTCTCTGACTGACGTCACGGGCGAAATGGGCCGGTTCGTGGGCGGCATAGATCAGGTTGTCGGCCCCACGCTGATTGGATGGGCGCATGACCGGCTGTCACCAGACAACCCGGTGGTGGTGGACATCATGGTGAATGGGCAGCACGCCCGGTCAACTGTTGCAGACCGGCTGCGGGTTGATCCGGTGACTGGAGCAGCATCGCGTAACGGTTTCATGTTGACGTTGGACGATGTTAGAGGTTCAGTTCTGGTCGAGGCTGGCGTTGCGGCTGGCGAGGCGCCTTTTTTCGCAACTGTTCTTGGCCTTGGTGGCAGATCGTTCCCTAAGCAAATAGGCTCTTATGAGCTTTGGCTGGACGAGCACGACGTTTCCCGGCCCGTCGCAGTCCGGCGGGCGCAGTTATTCGGGCAGGAGCGGACCTGCAGCGCCGCAGTACTGGTGCTGCCGCCCTTCGCGGGCACGCCGAAACCTGAAAGGGAGACGGTTGATTGGCATCGAACCCTACAATCCATCGAGGCTCAGGTGCTGGCGCCGGTGGCCGTCCTCCAAGTTGGCGGTCCCGCGTTCAGCGGTTCGGTAATTCCGACGGCCGCGTGCAAGACATGGCTTGAGGCCCTCAAGCGGGTCGAGGACTGCGAATACGTATTGGTGGTGGAAGCTGGAGATACGCTCGCGCCTGCCGCCCTGCTGCTCCTTCAGGAAGCCCTCGACGGCGCGCCCGATGCACCTTTCGCTTTTGCCGACGAGGATCGGGCGATGTCCAACCTGGACCCGCGTCGGGCGCCCGTCTTCAAGACGAAGTGGGACGCGGACCTAGCTGGTACCCAGCAATTCCAGTTCAGACCCGCATTGGTGCGGACGTCCCTGCTGTCGCCTAGGTCAGCTTGCGCGTCCCCATCGGATTATTTCGGCTGCCTGCGGGACATAGCGGAAGGGGCGCCGGCGCATCCGGCTCATGCGCCGTTCGTCCTGCTGCACCGGCAAGGGATGGATGATTTCGAGGCGGTCGTCTCCGGCGGGTCAGAGCGCTGCGCCACCGCACGAACGCAGACCTGGCCGCTGGTGTCGGTGGTCATACCGACCCGCGACATGCTGCCGCTGCTGGCGCAAAGTGTCGAAGGGGTGCTGTACGAGACCGACTACCCCGCCATCGAGCTGGTCCTCGCCGATAACGACAGCCGCGAGCCCGAAACGCTCCGCTTCCTCGATAACATCCGGCATGATCCGCGGGTAAGGATCGTGCCGTTCGCCGGGCCCTTTGATTATTCGGCGATCAACAACCTGGCCGTGTCCCGCTCGCAGGGTGAACTGATTGCGCTGCTTAATAATGATATCAAGGTAATCGGCTCTGATTGGCTAAAGCTAATGGTGCAGGAGGCGCAGCGCCCCGATGTCGGTGCGGTCGGTGCACGGCTGCTGTACGGCGATGGGCGTATCCAACATGCTGGAATCGCGCTGGGCATCGGTGGGGTTGCCTCCCACCTCAACAAGCGGGAACCAGGCGACAGTGCAGGGGCCAACGGTCGGCTGCGCCATGTTCATCAGGTTTCGGCGATCACTGCCGCCTGCCTGCTCGTTCGTCGCGTTATTTGGGATGAAGTTGGCGGGCTGTCGACCGAGTTCCCGATCGCCTTCAACGACGTCGATTTCTGCTTAAAGCTTCAAGTCCGCGGATATCGCAACTTGATGCAGCCCGCTGCCTGCCTCTTTCACTTGGAATCGGCCTCGCGCGGGCGGGAGGACACACCTGAGAAGAAAGCCCGTTTCGCTGCCGACAAGCAGCGCATGCTTGACCATTGGGGCCCGCTGATCGAGGCTGACCCGTTCGTCAGCCCGAACTGGTCGCTGGCGAGTACGAGCATAGTGCCGGCCTTTCCGCCGCGCTGCCTGCCCATCTTTGATCAACCTCCATTGGATCAAATCGAGGCCATCAATCGACAATAGCGCGCGGCAACGTCGCCCGGCATGTCGAGGCGCTCGACGAACCGGCGCTGCGGCATCAGCAGGGCTTCGCGGTCCAACCGTGAACGTTGGGCAAAGCGCCACCAGTCGTCGGCGGTACGGAGTTCGTTCAAGCCTTTGAAGTTCCTGCTGTCCACCCCGGCATCGGCCCAGAGTCCTACTGGCACGTCGGCAAGGACAAAGTCGAACAGGACCGTGGAAGGTCCGGAGATCCCATAAGCAGCCCGGTGAATTTCACTGCGATGGAGCGGCTGCGTGGCAAGAACATGGTCACCGGGCGAAGACGCCTTGGATTTGGTGGTGAACCGGCCCGCAGGGTGGGGGCGCAGGTGAAACCGTTCGTTCACCTGGCGTGCTCGCTGCGCGAACTGCTCAAGTACCTCGGAGAAACTCTCGCGTGAATTCGCGTCAAAACGAACCGAATGCAGATTTTCGCAGATAATGCCGACCCTCTCCGCGGCAGCTTCGCGGTTCGCCTCAGCCGGTCTGTGCTCGATCAGCATCGGCGGTCCGGTGACGATCAGCTTGCCGCGATCAGCGGGCGGAATGTCGGTCAATCGGGCGGGGTTGAACCAGCCGGCGATCACGTCGGCGGCAAACCTGACCCCAGAGCCCGCCACCGCCTCGTGGGCGGAATTGTGCATGAATCCGATGCATTCGAACCCGTGCTGCAACGCGACCGTACGGAACTCGGGGGGCAGCGCACGGAACAGCGCGTGAGTGACCGCATGGTTGGGCAAGGAAGACTCGCTTCCCGCGATCACCATGCCGTGCCGTCCGGCGAGAAGGCGGCACGCCTCCAGCTCGCTGCCATAGGTGGCGATCGGCGTGCCGGTTTCGGCGCTGAGCGTGGCGAGCTCGCCAGCCCATGTGCCGTCCTTGTCACGACCGGCGAAATGAGAGGACACCAGCAACAGCCGATCCCGGCGCGGCAACGCCTCCGCCGCGAGACGCACCAAGGGGCGCAGCACGCCAACGTCCTGAAGCAGGTCAACATGAAAGGCGAGGAGAGGCGGAGTGGCTACGGTCATTCGGGCGTGTCGGTCCTTATATTTTCCGGTCCGGACTTCAGCGGTCTCCGCCGCTGCTAGCGGGGCCATGCCTAGCTGCGAAGACGCAGATGCAATGCATCGGGGCTGATTGTCTGGTTGGCGACGTCGCCGGGAGCTTGCTAGGGTGGGTAAGTTCCTCCGGTCTGGAAGGCGAACGCGAAGGATTGTCATGCCTCATCTCACGGTGCCCGAGATACCTCATCTAGTGCCAAGCGCGATCGAATGGCTGATGCAAGAGCTTCCGGGGGTGCAACGCTATCTTGAATTCGGAGCAGGGGGAAGCACTCGCCTGGCCGCTTCGATGGGCGTTCCGCTGATCGTTTCGGTCGAGTCCGATCCGGATTTCGCACAGGCCGTCCGTGACGCGGTCGCCGGGACGCCGAAGAGCAACGTTGAAGTTATTCATGTCGACATCGGGCCGATTAAGGCATGGGGCAGTCCGATCGATACATCAAAGAAGCGCACTTGGTGGCATTATCCCACGGTGGGATGGGATCGATTTACTGGAAAGTCAGGCCCCGACCTCATCGTTATCGACGGTAGATTCCGTCCGGCCTGCTTTCTGTTGTCGCTGCTGCGCGCTGCCCCCGGCACGAAGATACTCTTCGACGATTATGCTGAGCGGCCAGCTTACAAGGTCGTCGAGCGGTTCGTCGAACCTACCAAGATGTTAGGCAGGAGCGCCGTTTTCTTTGTGCCGAAGCAACTCGACCGTCCCGAAGTCGCAAAGGAGCTCGAAATATCTTATTTCAAGCCGGCCTAACTTGGGCTGCAAACCGACGAGAAGGACGATTTTACCACAGCGGCCGACGGAGCGCAGGCGAGATGGCCACGTGACCGTCTTCCGGAGAACTGTGACGTACAATCGCGCTGCGGCGCGGTCAGGCGATGGCGGGAACATGCGAAGGTTTGCCCATCGCGGCGCCGTATTCCTAATCATTGTCTGTGGCGCCGAAGGAGCAAACGCAAGCACTGGCGGCCGAAGTTGGCCGATGCTGCCTGCAGGAGCATCGATCGCGTGCGTGTCAAGGTTGCGAGAGCCAGTCGATCTCTATCTCTGCTGCCCGTAACGGCCGCCACTTCCCTTAGTTTTCTCCTCGATCGTTAACGAGGCGCAAAATTGATAAATCCTCGTATTCGTTCCGATCATTTTCTAGAAAGTAGCTATCGTTTCGTACCTTTTCCGCGTGCCCCTCGGGCAAGGGGCGCCCCCTAGACTTCTTGGCCTCCCACTGCTCGCGTGATTTGACGATATAGTGGTTGATCCTGATCAGGTCGTGCTCCGGGGGGGATATCTTGCCTTGAAAGATCATTACTGGATCGCCAGCCCCATCAACGGTCTCGCCGATCATGAGGTACTGATGTGGATTGATCACCCGAACAATCCGTTCGGGTCGAGCAATTGTTTTCACGTGCGCATTACGTGCCGCCGCACGACGGGTAAAGTTCTTGAGGCATGAGCCCGCGGGTTTGTGATCGTGATCGTTGGACCCGAAGTTCATCCAGCTACACGCAATCGCTGCGCTATTTTTGAACCGATTTAGCACATCGGAAATTCGCTGGTCCTGTTCTAGATTGATGAACTCGTCACCGTCGATAAACGCAACCCATTCCACCTCTTGCGCGTGGTTGGCGAGGAAGTGGTTAGTTGCAATGCGCTGCCCGGGTTGTTCACCAACGAAGTGATGAACAATGTCGTACCCGACGGCCAAACGTTCAATCAGTTCGGCAGTGTCGTCAGTGGAGGCGTTATTGTAAAGGTAGAACCTGTCCACACCTAATCCTGCATGGAATTGAACCCACTCTTCCAGGTAATCGCCTTCATTCTTTAGCGAGGCACAAATCGCCAAGAATGGCTTAGTCGCGCTTGTAAGTTCATCCCTTGGCGAACTTGCGTCGCGCGAGACTTTCAGAATGGGAGCAATGTCAGGATGCGCAGAGGTGCCCTTCGGGTGCCTCTCCGAGAGCAGGACAGCAAGCTTAGCTGCCTGGTCAACATCTGAACCGGACAACGCCAATCGGGCCGCAACCAGCATTGTGGTCAGTAATGACTGCTCCGTCACTGTCGGCACCAGGGCCCGAGCATCGGCCAGGCTGCCCGACAAGGCCATGTCCAGGATATCCAGCAGCTCTAATCCTTGTAGGGTAAAACAATCCCGTGAGTCACTCAAGCCTGCCAGAGTCACCAAACCCGGCAGCGAAGCCTCGACAGCCGAGAAGCAGGAGCTGTCGAGGATAGTCGTCGCGGTCTCCATGGACAGAGTCCGGGACCTTATCAGACGAGCAATCCCGTTGAAATCTTTAGTCTGCCTAAGTCGGTCCGCTGCAAGAAAAACTTCGGACTCAGCTTGGGTCACAAACACGTTCCTCTATTCCCGAAATTAACACTCTTGAGGCATTGGAAGCCGCCCTTACTCAGGTCGCGATCCGGCGGCCCCGTTATTCTCCCCGTGCCGAACGAAGTGAACGAACGCGTTTACTCCTAGTTGTTCTATGTCGTCGCGCCCGTCCAGATATTCGAGAAGATCGAAGTCAGGCCCAGGGCTGCGACCCTCAAATCCCCCGAAGAGAACGAAATGCTCTGGCGGCGATAGGCCGGACGCCGTTATATCGGGGTTGCGCTCGGTGTACCAGGCGGCATCGAACTGTGGGTGTACCCGCAACATGGCGATGTCCTCCGCTTCTCGCTGGGTGAGGGCAAGAGGCAGTTGAGGCCCGTCCGAAGAGACGGCGGCAACAACGGCACCCGAAGAATTGAGGGCATTCGGGTGCGGAAACCGGCCTTCGGCCATCCCATTATCCAAAAAATGGATCAGCGGATTGAGATCGGCCATAGGCACGTCCGGATAGGCGGCCTGATACCACTGAACGCTAAACCGCGGCCCCGGATCGCGACCTTCCCGCCAGCCTTGCAGTACGAAATGCTCCACCGGATCGATCATGTCACCCAGATCGGAGTTCTGCGCTCGGTACCAATCGCGCTCGAACCAGGCGTTGTCGGTAAGCAGGGCGATCTCGCGGCGTCGGGCGGAAGCTTCCTCCTCGCTCATGTCGTCCCAGAGTCTTTTGGCCACTAACGGCTCTCCTTGTCGGCCCGCCCGCTGCTCACATCAAAGCCAGTAGCGCTTCAACGTCCATCGCAAAGTCGCTCCGGTGAGGTGGCACGCCGGGCATCAGCGCATCGCCAAAAGCGATTCGGTAGCTTTGCTGGCGCGTCATGGCCAGATCCCAGTAGAATGGCTCCGACCAGCCATCGGGAGCCAAGTACAACAAACTCGTCCGCTCGGGGGAAAACATGGTGTTTGTCATGGCGGCACCCATCAGGCCGATAACCTGGCCGGCTCCGGCAAATCGCCGGACTTGGTCAAGGAAGCTGAGTTTTTCCGGGTGGAGCAGCGTGTAGCCAAGTCTCGCCAGGGCATCGGCGACGGCTGCTTGGTTCACGAGCACGCGACCGGCGGCTGCATGTCGAGCGACAAGGATGCGCTCCTCCGCCTGCGGAGGCGCTGCGTCTGCGAGCGCCAAAGCCCGTTCGACCGTCCAAGCCACGGCCCGGGGATTCTTCTGGACGGGATGGAGGCTGACCGGCGAGACGTAATGCAGTTGATCGAATCGGTAGAGCTTGTCCGGGCTCAAGAAGAGCATGTCGATCCCGCTACCCAAAAACGCCTGAACGGCCTGTCTCCGCATACTATCGATCGCCTCACCGTATTTCGGCATTACGACCGTAAGTGAGGGACTGTTCGCAAGCGCCTCCGCCGCTTTGAGGCGGGGGAGATCATCGACCAGGAAGTGCCCATAATTGAACGATCCCGCCGACCCGAGGAAAAGAAAAGTACGCCCCGACAGTTTTTCCGCTCGCTCCTCGGCGCCGAGCAGTTCCGCGGAGGCCAGCGATACTGCCGGTCGATCATTAAGACGGTGAGTTTCGTAAACAATGCGACGATCGGCCCGCCGCCCGCAATAGATCACGGAACCAAAGCTGAGCGCGTCCTCAATGGTGGTCAGTACCGAAGGAGCGGCAACTTTTCGAGCAAGTGAATCGTACATGCCCCACAACGCACGAGTGCTGGCGTTGTCCTGCGTAAAAATGATCGGGGAAAATGGCGTGCCATAGCTTGCGGCCTCGTACACCTGCTCGACCACAATGATACCATGCGATCGCGCATCTGCAGAGATACCGCCATCCCGCAGGAGGACCTGCTCCGGGAAGGCTGCGCCGCCCGCGTAAAGTTCGTCGAAAGCGCAAGAAACATACATGAAGTTGCTAAACATCTGATCGGTTGCGGCGGTGGTACTTCGTCAAGCCCGCCATGGCATCGGCACTCGCGGAGGATAGGCGAGCGCGAAGTCGGGGCGGTCGAGGGCGTGGTTGGGCGACCAGAACGGATCGCGGTCCAGCGTTTCGCCCCAGCGCGCGCGCATCAGCGCCGCCTCGCGGTCCAGTCGCGTGCGGTTGGCGCCGTCGGCGTCGCTGCCGCGCGAGCGCGACTCCTTGTGCGTCAACTCGATTTCCGGGTCGCAAAGCACGCGCAGACCGTGCTTGCGATAGCGCAGGCACAGGTCGACGTCGTTGTAGGCCACCACGAGGTCCTCGTCGAACCCGCCCAGTGCGAGGAACTGCTGGCGGCGCACGAACATGCAGGCTGCCGTTACAGCGCTGAACTCCTGGATCAGTCCGGCCTTTCCGAAATAGCCATGCGCCGTGCGCGGCAGGCCGAGATGGGGCGAGCCAGCGACGCGATGATCCATCATCCCGGTGACGATGCCGAAATGCTGGATGTGGCCTTCGGGATAGAACAACCGGGCGCCCACGACGCCGATCTCTTGCATCGCCAGCAACGCGCGGGCGCGATCAAGCCAGGTCAGACTCTCCACCTCCGTGTCGTTGTTGAGGAAGCACAGGATCTCTCCCGACGCCGCGCGGGCCGCCCGGTTGTTCAGGGCAGAAAAGTTGAATGGCGCTTCGTCACGCAGCACGTGCACCCGGGGATCCTCGCCCGCCTGCGCCAGCCAGTCGAGCGTCGCCGGATCGCTTGACCCATTGTCCACCACCAGCACGTCGAACCGTCCACTCGACGCCGCGAGCACAGAGGCGACGCATGGTTCCAATAACTCGATCCGCTCGCGCGTCGGGATGATCACGGTGACCGACACGTCCTGTTCCGCCACCTGGCGAACCGCGCATAGGCCGGGGGCATAGCCCGGTCGGCTGCGCAGCGGTGTGCCGGTGCGCTCGAAATGGCCGTTGATCGCCGCCTCCGCCGCGATCACCGCATAGCTCTTCTGGTCGTGCGAGATGGCGGTGGAGCCCGCCACGGTGCGCCAGTGATACAGGACGTGGGGGACGTGGACGATCCGTGCCTCGCTGGTGCGCTCAAAGCAGCGCAGAAAGAGATCATAGTCCTGGCTTCCCTCCAGCCCCTCGCGGAAACCGCCCACCTCCTCGACCAGGGTGCGCCGGTACACGCCAAGGTGCGAGACCATGTTGTGACCGAACATCAGGAACCTATTCAAGTCGCCCTTGAAGTAAGGCGAGTGGCGGCTGCCCTGCATGTCGATCTTGTCTTCATCCGAAAACAGGATGTCGGCGTCTGGGAAGCGGTTGATCCAGTGCGCCACGACGAACAGCGCATAAGGGGGGATCAGGTCGTCATGGTCGACCAGCACGATGAAATCGCCGGTCGCCAGCGCCAGCGCGGAATTGGACGCGGCGGAGATGTGGCCGTTGCGGGGCCGGGTGACGAGCTTCACGCGGGCGTCGCGCGCGGCATAGTCACGCAACAGCGCGCCGATCGCCGGATTCGACGACGCATCGTCGGCCACGCACAGCTCAAGATCCGGCCAGTTCTGGCCCAACATGCTCTCCAGGCAGTCGCGCAGCAGGTCGGCCGGTGGATTGTAGACCGGCATCACGAAGGAGAAGCGCGGGCGCACTGCCATTTCCGCTGTCATCTCCGCCATGCGGTCGTAATCCGCAGGCGTGGGCTCGATGAACAGCCGGCGCCAGAAGTCGTAGAAGGTGCCCGGATCAAAATGCGGTGGCAGGTGCCGCTGCGCCTCGATCGCAGCCGCCGGCTCGAGGGGGGCGTCGAACAGGCGGTCCATCGTCTCGGGAATAGCGTCGAGGTGCACGGATGTCGGTGAGTGGCCTCGGAGCACTTCCTCCGCATCGGCGCGCGACGCAACCCGCACAAAGCCAATACGGCGCAATGCTAGCTGCGACGGGTGTACGTCCGGGTCCCAGCGCAATCGACGAACGAGCGCCGGCATCGCGATCAGCAGCCGCACCGGCTCCTTGTCCACCGGCAGCGAGATTACCCGCCACTCTTCGAAGCCCGCACCGTAATCCAGGTAGATATGGCCGCGCAGCGGTTGCGCGCCGGCTGGCAGGTCGTAGTCGATCGCGAGCTCGGCAAGGCGTGAGTCGTTCAAAGGCGCTTCGAGCGCGAACTCGATCCACGGATCGTCGCCGGTGCCCGCCAGGCTGCCGTCGGGCATCAAGTCGATTCCGCTCGTCGCAACCGGCGACAAACCTTCTGCCTTCGCTTCGAGCGTTTCCAGCAGCTTGCGCTGCGCCGAAACGGGCGCGACCGGTTCAGGAATGTGCGCCAGCATCCGACCGAGCTCGTCACGCGCGGCAGGGTTGCCGTCCAGCGCCAGACTGGCCTGGTAGTGCCTTTCGGCAGCCGCCGTGTCACCCATCACCTTGAATAGATGGCCCATGTTCAACAGGAGGTCGGCGTCTTGCGGCAATGCCGCGCGAGCCCGTTCATATTCGATCAGCGCTTCGCGGTGGTTGCCATCCTCCTTCAGCACATGGCCTAACTGAACGCGGATCGCGTGGTCGTCGGAGTGCTCTGCAAGATGCGCACGATAATGATCGATCGCGGCCCTCCAGTCACGCCGGTCCCGTGCGGCATCGCCTTGGTCACGCGAACCACGCGTTCCGCCGGACCGTCGTCGGAACATCTGCAACTTCACCATCGCCCGATCTCGATCATGTCGCTTCTTTCGGGAGATCGGCGCGCATGGTCAAGGCTGCGTGCATTCGCGCTGGCCGAGCCGGGCGGCCGTGCGATAAGGCCTGGCGCATGAGGCTGCCGCCCTTCCTGCGCCGACGCCGCGACCCACCGGACTGGGCTCGCATGGCGCAGGAGGCACAGGCGCGGGGCGATTGGACCGCCGCGGTCGCGGCTTACCGGCGAATCACCGCCGCAGGGCCCGACGACGCGGCCGCCTGGGTTCAATTCGCCCACGTGCTCAAGGAAGCCGGGCAGCGCCGAGACGCCGCGGCAGCATACCGGCACGCCGCCAGCTTGGTCCCGACCGACATCGACGTGCGGGTGCACTGGGCGGCGATGCTGCGCGACGACGGAGCGACGGCCGACGCCGCGGCGGTTTTCGCGCAAATTCTCGAGATCGAGCCGACACACGTCCCCGCTGCGCGCGCGCTGGCGGAACTGTGCGAGCGCGAACAGCTGCCGCGCCGGGCGCTGTCGCGCGCGGTTCACGGCGCAAGGTTCGACGCCGCCGGGACCCTGGCACTGGCGGCGGAGCGGCAGAACCGTGATTGGCTAACGACCGGGGCTTTTCCTGTCACCGCGTATGACCTCTTCCGCCGGCGTTACCCGGTGCCGCCGCCGCCCGCGTCTGGTGGGTCGGAAGGGGAGGTGAACGAGGCACTGGTGCTCGCGGTCAGCGGATCGGCCGCGATGCTCCACGCCACCCTGATGGCGCTTGCCGATCAGACAGTGCCGCTCGCCCGGATCACCGTCGCGGCCCCAGCATGGCTGCGGGCGCATCCGGTCGCCTCGCCGGGTTTTGCCGGTGCCGTGCACTTCGTTGAAGCCGAAACGGTCTGGCAGAGCGGGGTGGGGAAGAGCGTGCTGCTGCTGCAATCGGGCACGATCCCCGATCCGCAGGCCTTGGCCTGGCTTGCTTTCGCGCGCCGCCGAACCGGCTCTGCGCTTGCTTATGCCGATCACGACGCTTGCACCGACGACTGGCGCGGAGGCCCTTTCCATGCGGAGCCGGTGCTGTTCGGCGCGCACGACCCGCTGTTCCTCCGTGAAACGCCGCAACCGCCGGCGGTGGTTCTGGCGGACGCGAAGCTGCTTGCCGGCCGCTCCTGCGCGGTTCCGCCGGCACAGTGGCTACGGTCGCTGACGGTTGAAACCGAGGCGAGCGTCCATGTGCCGCGCCTGCTCGCCTCGCATTACCGTTTGCCTGAGCCGGCGATCCATGCCCCGGCGGATGATGGGTCGACCGGCCCGAACGAGCCGATCGCGATTGCCCCGCCCTTGCGCTTGCCTGCCGAGCCGCTGGCGGGCGTCCCCATCGCCGTGATCATTCCGTCTCGCGACCCGGCTGCCGCCGCCCGGGACATGGTCGCGAGTGTGTTGCGCCACGCGCGCCGCCCCGATCGCGTTCGCTGCGTTCTGGTCGATAACGGCAGCGGCCGCGACCAACCGCCGGCAGGGGGCGGGCTGCTGACCGTGCCGTTCAACGAGCCCTTCAACTGGTCGCGGGCCAACAACTTCGGCGCGCGCGCGACGCTCGATGCACCGCTGCTGGTGTTCGCCAACGACGACATGGAGATGCTGTCGAGTGGCTGGGACGAGGCGGTGGAGCGGCGCCTCGCGATGCCAGGTGTCGGCGCCATGGGCGCTGCGCTCCTCTATCCCGACGGACGCTTTCAGCATGCGGGCATCGTGCTGGGCGTCGGGGAGCGGGCGCTTGCGGTGCATGAGGGGCTGGAACAGGACGGGACCGCGAAGGGGCCCGGCGGGCGCTGGGCGCTTCCCCGTGCGGCCGCTGCCGTCACCGGCGCCTTTCTCGCGACGCCGCGATCCGTTTTCGATGCCCTGTCGGGCTTCGAGGAGAAGCTGGCAGTCGCCTATAATGACGTGGATTATGCGTTTCGCGTCCGTGCGGCGGGGCTCCGGGTCGTTTACGACCCCGCGGTGCGGCTTGTGCATCATGAATCGCGCAGCCGCGGACGCAATATCACTCAGGGTCAGGTCGCCTGGGACGAGGCGGAGCTCGCCGTCCTAGCGCGCCGCTGGGGTTCGGCCTTGCGGCTTGATCCCGGCTACAACCCCCATTGGGCTCGGTACGGCGAGCCGTTCGATGGCTATCGGGAACCCGCCATGAGCGAGGTGCTGCACCATCTCGACCTGCACAGCGGTGGAGATCCGTGGCGCGTCGAGCCCGTGGATCAGCGCGGGCCGGACAGCGCCTGAAGGCTGTAATGCACCTCACATGCTTCCGACACGCTATCGAAAAAGGTCAGCGATCCGCCGTACAGAACCGCAGCGCGATCGCAGTAGCGCTGCAACGCGGCCGGCTCGTGCGAGATCATGACCAGCGAACTGCGCTCCCGTCGCTCCATCAGCGCCGCTTCGCTCCGTTTGCGAAAGCGCGCGTCGCCCGCGCTGATCATCTCGTCGATCAGGAAACATTCGAAATCGATCGTCAGCGACAGGGCAAAGGCGAAGCGGCCGGACATGCCCGAGGAGTAGGTGGACAGTGGCTGGTAAAGGTACGGGCCGAGCTCGGCGAACGATTCGACCTGCTCGAGCAGCTGGTCCTCGTCACGGTTGTAGATTCGGGCGATGAAGCGGGCATTGTCGGCGCCGGTCAGGCTGTGCTGGAAAGCGGCGCCATAGCCAAGCGGCCAGGAGGTCGACATGGTGCGGGTGATCCGTCCGCTGGTGGGCGAGTCCACCCCGGCAAGCAGTCGCATCAGCGTCGACTTGCCCGCCCCGTTCGCGCCGCAGATGCCGATGCTTTCCCCGCGCCGGATCACGAAGCTAAGATTGTTGAACACGGGCTTTCGAAACCGCTTGATGCGGTACTCCTTGGAAACATTCTCGAAGATGATCATGGCTGCGGCGGTTCTTAGCCGATGACGGCGACGGAGACGACAGGATTTCCGATCTGCATCGACAGCAGGATGCTGCGTCCCGAGGGTTCCGGTGTACGACGCTACGCGCACGCGCTGTTCGACGCGCTGTCGCACCTGCCAGAGGCGCCGGGGCCGGTGTGGCGGCTCGAGGACGCTCATATCGAGGGGGTCTGGGGTCAGCGTGGGCGGCTGGAGATGATCCGTCGTTCACTGGAATCCCGTGCGCGCTGGCCGGTGCGGGTGCGGGCGGGTGCGGGCGAAACCCTGTTCGGCCGCGACGTCTTCCGCCGCGCGCAATCGCATTTCCGCCGCCACGGCACCCTGCTCGACGTCGCGGTGACGGGTCTTGCGCCGGGGATCATGCACTGGACCTATCCGGTGCCTATTCGCCTGTCGGGATGGGCCAACCTGTACACCGTGCACGATGCAATTCCGCTCACGGCCCCGGAGCTGACGGCCATCGATCCCGACCGCCACCGGCGCCTGCTGACCGCGATCGGCGCCTCGGCTGCGGCGGTGCTTACGGTATCCGAGCACGCGCGAATCGAGATCGCCGCCACGGGAACGATCAACTCGGCCTGCCTGGTCGACTGCGGGCTGAGTGTGATCGGGCCGGACGCTGCAGCGAAGCTGCCTGCGGGCCTCACCCCGGACGGCTTCTTCCTTGCGATCGGATCGCTGGAGCCACGCAAGAACCTCGCGCGGCTGGTGCGCGCCTGGCAGCAGGCCGGAACGTCACGCCCGCTGGTGCTGGTCGGGCCAGAGGGTGACGTTTTGCCCGAAGCGCAGGCCGTCCTCTCGACGCCGGGGCTGATCCGGCTGGGTTATCAGACGGACGCGGTTCTCGCCGCGCTGCTCCGCGACGCCCGCGCGCTCCTGTTCCCGTCGCTTTCGGAAGGATTTGGGCTGCCGATCGTCGAGGCCATGGCCGCCGGCACCGCCGTGATGACCAGCGCTGGCGGCGCAACGGAAGAGGTGGCAGGCGGCGCGGCGCTGCTGGTCGATCCGCGCGACACGGCGGCCATGGCAGCCGGAATCGCGCAACTCGATGCCGATGACCCGCTGTGCGCGCGGCTTGCGGCAGCGGGGAGAGGTCGTGCCAGCGCCTTTACGTCCGCGCGCTTCGGCGAACGGCTTGCCGCGGTTCACGCCCGAGTGTTAGCGGACCTGCCATTGGCGCCCGATCGGCGCGTGTAAGGCAGGTGCCATGCGTATTGGGGTCGACGGTTACAATCTCGCCATGCCGCAGGCAACTGGCGTCGCGACCTACGGATACGAGCTGGCGGCCGCCTATGCGGCAATGGGGCATCAGGTAGAGGGGATCTTCGGCCTTCCCGTTCCTGGCCCGGAGGCGTTGCGAGAGGTGGCATTCTTTGACCGGTTCCAGCGCGCTGCGGACCAGGTTCACCACCGGCCCGGCGGCAAATGGGCGAAGCGTGCCGAATGGCTTCGCGCCTTCGCACCGCAGCGTGGCCTGGAGGTGCCGCGGACAACGGCTGTCGAGAAGGCGGAGTTCATCGGCCGGCTGCCCGCCTTTTCCCGGCTGGTCACCGCGCCCAACCTGTTCGAGCGTGCGGAGCGCCGCTTTCGTCGTACCGGGCGCTTCACGGTGCTGAGGGTCGAAAATCCGCCGGAGCTGATGCACTGGACCTATCCGTTGCCCGTGATGCTGGAGAACAGCCGCAACATCTACACGCTGCACGATCTGGTGCCGCTGAAGCTTCCCTATACGACGCTTGACGACAAGCAGCTGTACGGGAGCTTGATCGCCGAATGCGTTCGACGCGCCGACCACCTGTGCACCGTTTCGCAGTCGAGCGCCCGCGACATAATCGAGCGGTACGGCATCGACGAGGCGCGGATCACCAACACGTATCAGGCCAGCACCCAGCGTGCGGCCGGCGATCCCGCCGCTGCCGCGCGGGCAGTGGAGGGAATCTTCGGGCTGACGGCGCAAGGCTATTTCCTCTACGTAGGTGCGATCGAACCGAAGAAGAACGTGCGGCGTCTGATCGAGGCGTATCTCTCCCTTGCCAGCACAACGCCGCTGGTGATCGTTGGCGGTCGATCCTGGCAGTCGGAAGAACAGCTGCGCCTGATGCCCGGCGGCGGTGCGTCAGGGGCTGCAGGATCCTATGCCGGCCATCGCGGGCAATCGATCATCCGCCTCGACTACCTGCCCAATGGGTTGCTCGGCCAGTTGATGGCCGGGGCCAGGGCGATGCTATTTCCGTCGCTTTACGAAGGCTTCGGCTTGCCCGTGCTGGAAGCGATGCAGCTGGGCACACCGGTGATCACCGCCAACACCGCCTCACTTCCCGAGGTCGCCGGCGACGCGGGGCTGCTGGTCGATCCCTATGACGTCGGATCGCTAGCGGCGGCAATGCGGCAGGTGGACAACGATGTCGAGCTTCGTGCCCGCCTGTCGCACCGGGGAAGGGGCCGGGCCGAAGCCTTCTCCTCCGCGCGGTATCACGAACGCTTGCAGTTGATGCATCAGCGCATGGGTCTTGGCCGGTGATCGTCGACCCGCGCTCGCTCTATCATGAGGGCGACAGCCTCGCGCTCGATCCCTTCGCCTTCTGGCCCGATCTTGCGAGCCGGATCGACGGGCTTGGAGGGCCCGGCGAAGGGGACTCTCCCGATTACGCGTTCCACACCCTTTACCTGGCCTGCGGTGCAGCCTCCGTGACGTTCGCCATCGAAGCTGATGGGCTAGAGGCCGAACGGGGGACGCTGATCCTGCGCATCCACGAACTGCCCGACTTCGTCGGGGCGGACGCGCGGCAGGTGGCGATCTCCCAGACCCAGATGGTCGACATGATCCGCCAAGGCGGCAGCACGTCGCTGTCGACCCACACCCAGGCGGGACACACCTACGCTGTTTTGGGCCACATTCATGGCGACACGCATGTGTCGGCACGGGCGCTGCGCATCACCGCGACGCGGCGCACGCCGGACCCTGACGACCCAACGCGCCCCTCGACCTTCGTCGCCGGCCCCGAGCGGGTCGGCATGGTTCCGCAGCTAGTGTCGATGCACGAGCCCACGCTGGCCGCGCCCGTGTCGCAGGCCGCCACCCCCGCCCAGCTCCGCGAGCGAGCCTTCATCGAATGGGGCTCGCATCTTCCCGAGGGCACGGCGGGAGAGCGGTGGGAGCGCGTGTTCGTTGCGCGTGCGCTTGAACGCTACGACGTGCTGCGCACCGGCGCACGCGGGCTGGGGGTCGGCGGCGTGGGCGATCCGCTGGGGAATGTTCTGGCCTCGGCGGGATGCCGCCTCGTGCTCACCGATCCATCGCCCGATGCGGGCGTGGCGCTGCCCCCCGGAAGCGGGGGCACGCTCGGTTCGCAGGCAGGGGAGGAACTGTCGGGCTTCGACTTCTGCTACGCCACCGCGAGCGCCAGCGTTGGCGAGGGCGATCGCCAGCAAGCGCTGACGTTCATGGAGGATCTGCTGCGAACATTGAAACCGGGAGGGCTGGCGATCGCGATCCTCTCCTTTGACGCGGCCCGGCGCGGCGTGCTCGATCCCCAGGACAGCCCGCTCCTGCGGCGGCACGATCTGGAGCGGATCAGCCTTCTGCTCCTGTCGCGGGGGCACCAGATGGCGCAATTGTGCTTCGGCGGTGATCCGCTGGTCACCCGACGCCGCGGAGATGAGGTCATGCCGTCCCTGTTTGCGCTAGTGGCGCGCAAGTCGGGCTGATCTTCGGAACCACTTGCGCGGACGGACCGCGCGGTTCAACGAGGAAGGTGCCTGATTTTACTGGGAGCGCCGACGAGACAATGTACCCGGGACCGATTGTCCAGGGCCGCTGCTTCCTGTTTCTTCAGGGGCCACATGGCGTGTTCTTCCGGCTTCTGGCGCAACGGTTGCGCGCGCGTGGCCACCGGGTTGAGCGGATCAACCTGAACGGCGGCGACCGGCACGACTGGCAAGGGCAAGGGCACGATTTCACTGCCCGCTGCGAGGAATGGCCGATCTTTATTGACCAGTTCATCGAACGCCATGGGGTCACCGATCTGGTGCTCTACGGCGACTGCCGCCCCATGCACCGATACGCCCATGGCATCGCCCGCCATCGCGGCTGCCGCATTCACGTCTTTGAGGAAGGGTATATCAGGCCCGACTTTATGACGCTTGAGCGCGACGGAGTGAACGGCAATTCCGCGCTTCCCGCCGATCCGAACTTCTATCTGGAGGAGGGGCGTCGCCTTCCACCCATGCAGGCGCTGCCGGGCGTGCCAGCCAGCTTCGATCGTCGTGCGCGGGACGTGCTTGCCTATCATCTGGCCAGCGCGCGAGGGCGCTTTCGCTTTCGCCACTACCGCAGCCATCGGCCCCGCAACGTTACGGTGGAAGCGGCAGGCTGGTTGTGGCGAGCGCTGACCCGCCCGGCCGCGCGCAGGCGGTCGGCCGACGCGCTTGGCAGGCTTGGCGAGCGCCCTTACTTTCTGCTGCCGCTGCAACTGTCATCCGACCATCAGATCCGTACCCATTCGCCGTTTCCTGACATGGAAGTTGCGACCAGCTATGTTCTGCAAAGCTTCGCCGCCCATGCGCCGGATGACGCCATGCTGGTCATCAAGCAGCATCCGCTCGCCTATGACTTGCGCGACCCTGAGCATGCAATCATGCGGCAGGCACGCCGGTTGAAGATCGCGGGGCGTGTGATCTTCGTTCGGTTCGCAAATCTAGAGCCGCTGATCGCCGGCGCCCGCGGCGTCGTCACGGTGAACAGCACCACCGGGACGCTGGCGCTGCGCTGGAGCATTCCAACCATCGTTCTCGGTCATGCGGTGTACGATATTCCGCTTATCACTCACCAGGGGTCGCTGGATGCTTTCTGGGGCCATCCGACGGCGCCGGAGGCGGAAGTGTACGAGGCCTACTGCCGCGTCCTTTACCACCGCTGCCTGATCCATGGCGGCTATCTCAGTGAAGAAGGGCTCGAGATGCTGGTGGAGAACGCCGTGCCTCGGTTGGAGGCGGAAGATCCTGCGAGCCTGCCCGCATACCGCGCGGTGAGTACCGAATGAGGCATGGTCCGGAAGTAGTTCTCGACCTTTCCCGCCTGCTTTCGCGGGTGCTGCGTACAACCCCCACGGGGGTCGACCGGGTTGAGTTTCATTATGCCCGCTACCTGCTCGAGCGCATCCCCGACCGGCTCGCCTTTGCCGCGCGGACGCCCTACGGCGCCTATGGCCGCCTGTCGAAGGGGGCAGTGCGCCAGTTCCTCGATCAAGCTGCAGCGCTGTGGCGGCAGGGCGGCGGGCGTAATCCCGCTGCGGCTCGTTCAGCAGCCGCGCGGCAGCTCGCCGGGCTGATCCCGCGCCCGGTGCCCGCGCCCGGTAGGCCGCGCATCTTTCTTCAGGTTTCGCCGCAGCAGCTGGAGCGTGCCGGCCGACTGGAGCGCGTTCTCAAGCGGGAGCAGGCCCGGCTGGTCTGCCTGGTTCATGACGTGATACCGATCACCCATCCGGAATATGCACGGCCCAACGGTGCACTTCTGCATGCGCAGCGAATGGAGGCCGTCGCGCGTCATGCCGCCGGCATCATCGTCAATTCCGCCGCGACGGGTCGTGAGCTGCAAACCGTGCTCGACCGTTCGGCGGCAGACATGCCGGCCGTTCTGGTCGCGCATCTCGGCACGGAGGCTGGCAACGGGGGGAGCGTGCCGCCCGTCGTGCCCACCGACCGGCCCTATTTCCTGTGTGTCGGCACGATCGAGCCCCGCAAGAATCACCTTCTTCTGCTCAATATCTGGCGCCGGCTCGGCACGGAAATGCACGAGCCGCCCCGGCTGGTGCTGGTCGGCCGGCGAGGATGGGAAAACGAGCAGGTCGTCGACATGCTGGAGCGCTGCCCCGCCATCCAGGGGCTGGTGCTGGAGCACAACGCGATGTCCGACGAGCAGATGCAGTCGCTTGTGCGTGGCGCGCGGGCCTTGCTGATGCCCAGCTTCGTGGAAGGGTTCGGCATGCCGGTGACCGAAGCGCTGGCCGCGGGCACGCCGGTCATCGCTTCCGACATCCCTGCCTTGCACGAAGTCGGCATGGGCGTTCCTGAATTCCTGGATCCGCTGGACGGCGTTGCATGGGCGGCGGCGATTCGGGACTATGCCGATCCGAACTCCGTGCGACGCCGCAACCAACTCGATCGACTTGCGGACTGGCAGCCGACAAGCTGGTCGACGCACATCGACATGGTGCTCGCCTTTATCGATGCTCTTCCAGGGCAGTGATGATCAGCTCGCCTTGCGCACCGCCAGCCCGAACGATGTGCTGACAAACTGACCCAGCGCGAGTTTCAGGTGGTTGTCGCTGGAATAAGGCGGAACATCGACATGCCGGTCATCCAGCTGGTCGCCTTGATCAAAAGTGAGAGGCACCACTTCGTGGCCTGCCCCGGCAAGGCGGTCGGCCAGGGCCAGCATGTCCCGACGACGATAGAGCACGGTTTCGCCGGTCGCGATCGTCTCCTCGTCCGACGTCACGTTGAGCTCTGTCGTATGCACCGCCACCCCGCCCGGTTTCAGGGTCGCGAGCGAGGCTTCAAAGAAGCTCATGCCCGCGTCCAGTGAGCCAAGGTGCTCCAGGGAACAGGAGGACCAGCAGAAATCATAATTGCGCCGGTCGATCGGGATCGCGGTCATGTCGACACCCGCATATTCGACGCGCGCGTCGAAGACGTGATCGGGCACGATCGCCGGATCGCGCAGCTCGACCAGTCCGGACAGGAGCTGGTCGGTGCCGCGCCAGGATTGCGTGCGCGGATCGTCCAGCGGCAGGTCGGTGGCGGTGACAAAGATGTTGTGCGCCGCAAAAACGGCGGGCAGCGGCTCGATTCCGCAGCCGAAGCCGAGACCCCGGCCGAGCGGGCGCAACGCGCCCATGTGTTCGAGCAAGCGGCAGATATAGACATATTCCCACTGCTTGCGGTGCCGGTGCATCGGCCGGGCCATCAGATCCAGCCAGCGTCGATAATCCGGCTCGTCGAACTGCGCCGCGGTGCACATCTGCGAGCGCGGTGTGGCGAGGGTCGCGACCGCATTCACCACGCGGCGCCCGTCGGCGGGCGTCACGATGCCGGTGCGGGCTTCTTCCAGCAGCCGATCGTGAAAGCTGGAGTCGCTCTCTCTGCTGGAGGAAACCGTCAGGCGGTCCGCCCGACAATCGGATCCATCGGCAAGGATACCGACAAGCGCGTACAGCGTGCCAGAGGCTACCCGCGCGTCTAGCGTCACCGATCCGTCCGACCGTGCAAGCTGCGGGAGGCGCACCTTTTTCGACGCGGTCGCACTGGACGTGGTCGCCCCCGGCTCGACGGCCAGCAACTTGACCGTCAATACGCCGTTTTCGGCCGTCAGGCCGTCGAACCGCAGGGTGAAACGCAGCCGGCCCGCCTCATAAGCTGCATAGGCAGTATGGAACGCCAGCTTCTCGTCCAGCCCTGCCGTGTCGACGTCGTCGCCGAGGCCGGGAATGGCGCTGTATCGCCGTGTCAGGTGCCCCAAAGGATCGATCGCGATCGCTTCATCGTCCGGACGCCGTAAACCAATCATCGCCGCGCTCTAGCCAAAGTGCGGCGGTGCGTCACCTGCCGCCCGCCCGATGGATTCGCTTTTTTGCAAACTCGCGCTATCAGGCCGAATGTCAGATCGAGGCTATGCATGATGGCGGCGGAGAAGATTTACGTCGGCTACGACAGCAGGGAAGAGATCGCTTGGCAGGTTTGCCGCCACTCCATCCGGCGCCATGCCCGAGCGGACATCGGCGTCCACCCGCTGCGGCAGGACACGCTGAGGGAACTCGGGCTCTACACCCGTCCGGCCGACACGCGCGCGTCCACCGAGTTCTCGCTCACCAGGTTTCTGACCCCCTACCTCGCCGACACGGCAGGATGGTCGCTGTTCATGGACTGTGATTTTCTGCTGACGACCGATATCGGCGCCGTATTCGACGGGCTGGACGCTGACAAGGCGGTCTATGTGGTCAAGCATGATTATGTGCCCGCCAACCAGCAGAAAATGGACGGGCGGTTGCAGTCAGCGTACCCGCGCAAGAATTGGTCTTCCTTTGTGCTCTTCAACGGCGCGAACGAGCATGTCCGCGCGCTGACCCCGTCCGTGGTCAACACGGCAGAGCCCAGTTATCTTCACCGTTTCGAATGGGTGCCCGACGACGATCTCATCGGCGGCCTGTCGCTGGACTGGAACTTCCTGGAAGGCGAATATCCCGTACCGGCCACAGTGCCGCGCGCCATCCACTTCACCAATGGCGGACCTTGGTTCGAGGAGTGGAGCAACGTGAGCTATGCCGATCTGTGGCGGGAGGAGGAGCAACGCGTTCGTGGTTCCGCCGCTGCTGTGGTCGACTGATAGGATTCATGCCTGCTGATGACTGACTCGCTTCCGTCCGCGATGCAATCGCCTTTTGGCCGGTTGGTCACCGGCTTCCGTGTCCAGCGCCGCGTCATTGGCGCGATGATCCTGCGTGAGCTGCACACCCGTTACGGGCGAGACAATATCGGCTATCTATGGCTGATCGGCGAGCCCATGATCCTTGCCTCGATCATCACCCTGATCCACGCCACCACCCCGTCGACGCACTTCGCCAGCGACATAGGAGCGGTGCCGTTCACGATTATCGGCTATACGATCTTCATCATCTTTCGCGGTGTCTTCAATCGGTCAGAAGGCGCCATTCACGCCAACCAGACGCTGCTTCACCACCAGATGGTGTCGATCTTCGATATCCTTCTCGCACGTGCGATCATCGAGGTAGCCGGATGCTTCATCGTCCTGTGTATCCTGCTGCTGCTTGCAAGCGCGCTGGGGTACGCTGACCTTCCGGAGAGGCCGCTATACCTGCTGTCCGCAGTGGGCTTCATGGCGTGGTGGTCGTTTGCGTTGGGCACGCTGGCCGCAGTGTATACCTATGGCAGCGAGGCGCTCGCGCGGTTGATGCATCCATTTTCTTACTTCATGATCCCGCTATCCGGCGCCTTCTACCAGATGAGCTGGCTACCGGCGTCGTGGCAGCAAACGCTTTCGTGGTTCCCGATGCCATTGATTTTTGAGCAGGCCCGCTACGGCCAGTTTCGCAGCGCATCCGACACCTATGTCGCGCCGGGCTACGTCGCCGTGGTGTGCGCGATTCTGACGGCGTGGGCGCTGTCGGCGCTGCGCCGGCTGCGGCGGCACGTTCACGTATCTTAAGCCAAGGACAGCCCAATACCATGATGCATGGCAGCGTGATTCAGCCGGTGGGGGGCGATGTAGCGGTTCGTCGGCGCGGGCTCGCGTCCAGGCTGCGGGCTTGGGTGGGCCGGCATTGGCGATTTTTGGTGGTGGTCGTGCTGCCCACCGCAGTTGCGGCGGTGTACCTCCTTGCCATCGCTTCCGACCAATATCAGTCCGAAACCCATTTCCTGGTCCGCACCGCAGAGCAGCCGCGGCAGCAGGGGAGCGGGCTGAGCCAAATCCTGGCGGGGGCCGGAGGTGCGGGCAACAGCACGCCCGAGGCGATGAGCGTCGGAGACTATCTGACATCACATGACGTGGTGGAAACCTTGCGCCAGAGATTCGGGCTGGTTCAACGGTACGCGCGGGCCGAGATCGATCCGTTTTCCCGCTTGCCGGCCGATCCCACCGAAGAAAAGCTGCTGCGCTATTACCGTGCGCACACCAGGGTGGAGCTTGACAACAGTACGGGCATCACCAGCGTCAAGGTGCGCGCCTTCAGCCCCAAGGATGCGTATGACATCGCCCGCGCTCTGCTCGCGCTTGGGGACCAGCGAATCAATTCGCTCAACCGGCAGGCCTATCAGGATCAGGTCTCGAGGCTCGAGCAACAGTTGCGCGGGACCGAGAACGATATGCGCCAAGCGCAAATTGCAATCAGCGTTTTCCGGGAGCGTCAGCGCGACATCAATCCAACGGGGACGGGTGAAGCGCAGACGACGCTGATTGCCACCCTGACGGGGCAGCTCTCGGCCCTCCGCGCGCAAATGGCCAGCGTTGGTCAGGCGATCAGTCGGTCGAGCCCGCAATATGTCGCCTTGTCGCGGCAGGTGCGAGCGCTAGAGGCGCAGATCGTGGCTCAGCAGTCGCGGCTCGCCGGGGGCGGCTCGACGATCGCCTCGCAAGTGGCGAACTACAACGAGCTGCAGCTGCGTCAGGAATTCGCGTCGAAGCGCTATGAAGCAGTGGCAAGCGCGCTTGATCGCGCGCGCGAGCAGGCGGTGGACAAGCAGCTCTACCTGGTGCGCGTGGTGGATCCCAACCTGCCTGGGAAAGCGGAATATCCGCAGCGCGGGCGCATTCTGGCGACGATCTTCTTTGGCCTGCTGCTTGTCTACGCGATTGCGTGGCTGATCTTGGCTGGGATGCGCGAACACGCCTCCTGACGCCTCAGCGGGCAACGGCCCGAAGGGTGAATACCGGCGTGAACAGCGTATTAAACAGGTCGACCAGCTTGCGGGTTCGGTTGATCTGCGCGTTGGCGATGAAGATCACGTCCTTGTCGTGCATCGCGAAGCGCTGGGCGAGGAAGTAGCCTGATGGGCGTTGCATATCGAGCCGGTAGATGCTCGGCCGCTCGGCCGCCGTCGGGTTCCCGGCAGCGTCCACCGACGCCGCCGGCGTGTCCCGGAAGACGAACACCGCTGTCGGATCGGCACGCGCATCGTCCGGTCCACCCGCTTGGGCGACCGCCTCTGCCAGGGAAAAGCCGGGGGTGGGAAAGTTGATTTGGGCCACGCGCCCTGCCGCGCCGAAAACCGAGAAGGTGCGCGGGCGGCGCACAACATCGACCCGATCGCCAGGCAATAGCAGCAAGTCCGCCGCCGAACCCGCGGGAATGTCGGACAGGTAGACTTCCGCCACCCGATCGTTCCGGTTGAAGCGGATCAGCATGTTCTCCGGTGACTCGTTTGGGTTGATACCACCGGCCTGGGCGATCGCATCGAGCAGGTGCTCGCGCGCCAGGGTCAGCGCAACCCGCCCGGGCTTGGCAACTGCGCCGTTGATGAATACTGTATTATGCACATTCTGGGCTAGAGCGACCATCACCTGAGGCGCCTGTGACAAGGACCTCAGCCCCGCAACAACCCGCTGTTCGATCTCACTGGTCGTCAGGCCTGCCACCTTCAACCGGCCAATGTAGGGAAGGTGAATGCTGCCGTCGTCTTGAACGAGTACACCGTTCATCACCTGAGCGCGAGCAGTCGGATTAAACGCTGAAGCGGAGCCGCCGGCCGCGGCCAGCGTGCTGCCAGTGGTGCTGCCAAACAGGGTCACGCCAACTTCGAAGACGGTAATTGCCAGCGAGTCGCCAGGGCCGACCTGATCGACCCGGCCCGACTGAGCCAGTGCAACCAGCGGCGCGTTCGCCACACTTTGCGGAACAGCCTGGGGGAGGGTGGCAGCCGTTAAATTCACCAGCGCGAAGCCTGACGATGCCATCTCATCCTGCTCGGCGCGCACGATCTGGCGGGCTGTCGGCCCGCTCGAAGGAATAGAGGCGCAGCCAGCGAGCAGCAGGGCGGCGCAGGCGGGGAGGGCGCGTCGGGGCGGGGGGATCGAGATCAACTCGGCAGGACTCCATAGAACGTTCCATCCTCCTAATCCAAGCCCTGCGTTCTTCCAAGCAGGGCCCTGCAGCTGGCAAACAGCGGTTTGGGCCAGCGACGGATCGCTTGATTGTTCGTCACTCAATACGGAGGCGCTAAGCGGTTAACCTTCGGCGAGCGTAGATCAGCGCTGACGTGGTGATGCGCTAGTAGTGTATTGTGCGGCCGAATGTGATCGGCGAGCGGGTCTGTCTAGCCGCGCCACGCAAGCGAGAATCGATTATTTTTGGTGCTCCGCCATGCCGACGCTTCGCAGGTACGTGCCATAGGAGCTCTTGCCGAGCTTCCCGGCGAGCACCTCTAACTGCGCGGCATCGATAAAGCCCCGCTGAAAGGCAATTTCTTCCGGACAGGCGATTTTGAAGCCTTGCCGCTTTTCGAGCGTGCGGACGAATTCGCCGGCTTCGATCAAGCTGTCGGGTGTGCCGGTATCGAGCCACGCATAGCCGCGCCCCATCACCTCGACCGACAGCTGCCCCCGCTCCAGATACGTCTTGTTGACGTCGGTGATCTCCAGCTCGCCGCGAGCCGACGGCTTGAGGTCGGCGGCGATATCGACCACCTGGCTGTCGTAGAAGTACAACCCCGTCACCGCCCAATTGGATTGCGGGGCGGCGGGCTTCTCCTCGATCGACAGCGCCCGCATGTCCTCATCGAACGCGACCACGCCGTACCGTTCCGGGTCGCTGACGCGGTACGCGAACACGCTCGCGCCGGTGGTGCGTGCGGCCGCGCGCGTGAACTGGTCTGTAATGCCGTGGCCGTAGAAGATGTTGTCGCCAAGAATCAGCGCCGAGGGCTCGCTGCCGACGAAATCGGCGCCGATGATATAGGCCTGCGCAAGCCCATCCGGTGATGGCTGCACCGCGTATTCGATCGCCATGCCCCATTGCGATCCGTCGCCCAGCAGGCGTTGGAACAGCGGCGTGTCGAGCGGGGTGGAGATCACCAGCACCTCACGGATGCCCGCGAGCATCAGCGTCGACAGCGGATAATAGATCATCGGCTTGTCGTAGATCGGCATCAGCTGCTTGGAGACGACCTGCGTCATCGGGTGCAGCCGGGTACCCGAGCCGCCGGCGAGGATGATCCCCTTCATGCTGTCTGCTTTCGATAATGAGGGGCAAGGGTACTGACGATCTCCGCCACCGCCTGCTGCCATGGGCGTGGCGTGATGCCATAGGTATCGGCAATCTTGCGGGTGTCGAGGCGCGAATTGGCCGGGCGGCGCGCGCGGGTGGGATAGTCGGCAGTTGCGATCGCTTGCACGGCCGGGGACGGGCCGCCTTGCGCGCTCGCCTCGGCGAAGATGAACCGGGCTAGATCGCACCAGCTCGCCTCGCCGGCGTTGACGAAGTGGAAGATGCCCATCGGCGCATCATCACGGTCGAGCAGGCGCAGGGCGATCGTCTGGAGCGTCGTAGCGATATCGGCGGCGCTGGTCGGGCAGCCGCGCTGGTCGTCGACCACCC
>Ga0210040_10001296_pt1 | contig 38308 bp, 28 predicted proteins | sample CryGeyCG12114_NA_FD_185462 | JGI IMG/M metagenome (GOLD analysis project Ga0210040, IMG submission 185462) | Groundwater microbial communities from aquifer - Crystal Geyser CG19_WC_8/21/14_NA (SPAdes) (version 2) | ecosystem: Environmental > Aquatic > Deep subsurface > Groundwater | place: USA... | reverse complement strand
CAAGGACCTCGAGCCGGGCAAGTCGGTCGAGGGCGCCAACTGGGTCGGCCGCGACGAGGCCGAGGCGGAGATCATCGCCTCGCTCGAGCGCGCCAAGAACGAGGCCCCGCACCACTGACCCCTGTCCTGCGACCCTTCGGGTCCCCGAGCGCACCGACGGCGGCTCACCTCTCCCGAGGTGGGCCGCCGTCAGCGTTCTCGAGGTGCGCGTGCAGGTGACCGGCACCTCCCCGACCACCGTGGGTCCGAGGGTCAGGCCGTCGGGCACCGCCGTGCGGCGGACGGGTGCCGACGGCGTTCGGTCACTTTCCGATCTCGGAGAGGTGCTCCAGCAGCGCCTCGTTGACGCGTTCCGGCTGGTCGAAGTTCACCGCGTGCCCGCAGTCCTCGATCAGGACCGCCCGGCCGGAGCGGGTCGAAGCCGCCGCCACCGTCGCGTGCTCGGCCGGCCAGTACTGACTGTCCCGGCCGGCGATCATGAGCACCGGCACGTCGACGCGTGCGATCACGTCCCGCCAGTCCTGGAGGGCGTGGTCCTGGAGCAGCGGCAGGGTGACCGGGTGCAGGCCGGGCAGGAGGGCCGCCAACGCGGCGGCGGGGTCGCCGCCGAGTCGCGCGGCGAGCACCTGCAGCGTGGCCAGGGTCCGCTCGGGCCCGGCGCCGCGACCGGTCTGCGGGATGGCCTCGGCGAAGTAGGTGCCGGCGTTGCTGCGCTCGAAGCCGTAGAACCCGAGCTGCCAGCCGTCGCCGTTCAGCATCCTCGGCGTCTGGTCGAGGCTGACGATGGACCGCAGCCGACCGGTGCCGTGCAGGTCGGCATAGGCCCAGGCGGTGCTCGCCCCCTGGGAACCACCGACGAGCACGACGTCCTCGAGCCCGACCTGGTCGAGCGCCTCGTGCACGTCCTGGCCGTGACGGCTCATCCGCTGCCCGTGGGTGGGGGAGTCGGACGACCCGTGGTTGCGGCGATCCAGGCAGACGACGCGGTGGCCGGCGGCCACGAGCGCGTCCACCTGGATCGCCCACGTGGCCGCCGAGGCCATGTACCCGGCGATCATGACGACGGTCGCCCCGGGCGCCGGACCCGAGTCGGTGTGGTGCAGCCGCACCCCGTCGGAGGTCAGGATCGTCATCATCGGTGGATCTCCTCGCGAGGTGGCTGCAGTACGGCTGATCGCGCCAGCGCTCAGGGGGCAGGGGTCCAGTTGAGCACGTCGAGCGCGCCGGCGTTGCCGACGGAACCGACGTCCTCGATCCCCCGGGTGAAGGCGTAGGAGGAGCTCTGCACCAGCGGCACGAACCACGCCTGGTCCACGACCGCGCGGTTCAGGGCGACGGCGGCGTCCTCGACCTGGTCCTCGGGTGCCGCGGCCAGCGCGTCGAACGCTCCCATGACCTCCTCGCCCTGGCTGGCGAAGGGGTTGAGCGGGGAGGCGGGGGACGCGAAGTTCTGCAGCGCGTTGGTGAACATGTTCGTGCCCGCGTTGAAGAACACCGCGGCGTACTGCTTGGTGGCCATGTCGGCGATCAGCTGGTTGATGTCGGCGCCGACGCTCTTGATGTTCAGCGTCACCCCGATCTCCTCGAGCTGCGATGCGGCCGCCTGGGCGAGGGTGTCGGTCTGGAAGAGGCTGATCGACAGGGCGTCGATCTCGAAGCCGTCGGCGTACCCGGCCTCGGCGAGCAGCTGCCGCGCCTTCTCCGGGTCGTAGGGGTATTCCTCGTCCAGCGATGCATCGTGCGCGTCGGTGCCGACGGGAGCGATCTGGGCGGTGGGCGTGTACTCCTCGCCGAGCGCCGCAGCGATCGCCTCGCGGTCGACCGCGTAGTTGAGCGCCTGCCGCACCCGGACGTCGCCGAGCGGCTCGGTCACCTCGCCGCCGCGATCCATCACGAACATGGCCTGCACCGCGCCGGACCCCTCGGCCACCTCCACGCCGTCGATACGGCGGGCCTGGGCGACGATCTCGCCCTGGGTGTTCATGTCCACCTGCACCTGCCCGCTCTGCAGGGCCTGCAGTGCGGCGTTCGCGTCGGGGAGCACGCGGACGACCACCTTGTCCCAGTGGACGGCGTCCTGGTTCCAGTAATTCTCGTTCGCGACGTAGGTGTAGCGGTCGCCGTCCACGGTCTCCTCGGTGTCGAGGACGTAGGCCCCCGCCCCGAAGGTCTGCGAGGTCAGCTTCTCGGGGTTCTCGAGCCCGGCCGGGCTGATGACGTTGCCCCAGTTGGAGGACTGGCTGAAGACCACCGGCAGGATCGGGTTCGGGGAGTCGAGGCTGACCAGGACGGTGTCCTCGTCGGTCGCCTCCGCCTGCGTCACGCCGCTGAGGAAGTGGCTGAGCGGGCCGGGGTTGGCGATGTAGTGGTTGATCGTGTCGGCGACCGACTGCGAGGTGACCGGGGTCCCGTCCGCGAACTCGGCATCCGTGCGGATCGTCATCTCGAAGGCACGGTTGCCCTCGTCGACGTAGCCCCAGTCGGTGGCCAGCCCCGGGCTGAAGGAGCCGTCCGAGTTGAGGCGGATCAGTGGCTCGTAGGCGAGCCACTGCACGATGTTCTGACCACCGTTGCCGTTCTTGCCCGGGTCGAGACTCTGCGGCTTGAGCGCGAGAGCGATCGACAGCGTGCCTCCGCCGTCGGCCGAGCCCCCTCCCCCGGTGGAACCCGCGCCTCCGCAGCCGGCGATCAGGCCGGCGCCCAGCAGCACCGAGACAGCGGCGCGTGCGGCCCGGCGCGGTCGACGGCGGGAACGGCTCAGGGGTACGGACATGCGGCTCTCCTCGGTGGTCGGGTGGCCCACCGCCATGGGCCGGCGGGGGCGTGGGGTGGAACGCGGTGACGGTGGAGCGGTCAGGTGCTGACGGCGATGCGACGCGTGCGCTCGCGGGGGTCGGCCACGGGCGCGGAGGACATGAGCGTCCTGGTGTAGGGGTGGCTGGGGCTGGTGCAGACGCTGTCGGTGCTCCCCGACTCGACCAGCTCCCCGTGCCGCAGGACGGCGACGCGATGGCACAGGTGCCGGACCACGGCGAGGTCGTGGGTGATGAACAGGTAGGCCAGGCCCAGCTCGTCCTGCAGCTCGACCAGCAGGTTGAGGACCTGCGCCTGGATGGAGAGGTCGAGGGCGCTGACCGCCTCGTCGCAGATGACGAGGTCCGGCTCCGGCACGAGCGCCCGGGCGATGGCGATCCGCTGCCGCTGCCCCCCGGAGAACGACCCGGGGTAGCGGTCGGCGGCCTCGGCGGGGATGCCGACCCGCTCGAGCATCACGATGCTGCGGGCCCGCGACTCCTCCCGCCCGACGTCGGACCGGGCGGTGAGCGTCTCGGCGACGGACTGCACGATGCTCCGCTGGGGGTTCAGCGACAGGTAAGGGTTCTGGAACACGACCTGGATGCGCTGGCTCAACGCCCGGCGGCGGCGCCGGTGCGCGTGGGTGATGTCCTCGCCGTCGAACCGCACCGTCCCGGAGGTGACCGGCACCAGCCCGAGCAGGGCACGACCCAGGGTCGTCTTGCCCGATCCCGACTCGCCGACCAGGCCGAGCGTCTCCCCGGCACGGACGTCGAGCGAGACCGAGGAGAGACCACGAGAGCCGGTCCCTCGGCGACGGCCGCCGTAGACGACGGTGAGGTCCTCGACCTCAACGAGCGACGACATCGACGCACTCCTCCCGGTCGGTGCTGCTCGGGTCCTCACCGGAGACCGGGTGGAGACAGCGCACCTTCCGCTCCTCGGGGCCGAGCAGGTGGACCGGCACTGCCGTGCAGTCGTCCTGGCGGAACCGGCACCGGTCGGCGAAGGCGCAGCCCTCGGGACGCTCACCCGGGGCCGGCACGCGACCGGGGATCGACGGCAGCGTCTCGCGGAAGCGTGCGCCGGCCGGGTTGGCGCCCAGGAGGGCCTGGGTGTAGTGGTGCTGCGGCCGCTCGAAGAGGTCGACGACGGGCCCCTGCTCCACGACCCGTCCGGCGTACATGACGACGGCGCGGTCGCACAGCTCGGCCACGACGCCCCAGTCATGGGTGACGATGACGATCGCCAGCCCCGTCTCCGACCGGAGGTCGCCGAGCAGCTGCAGGATCTCGGCCTGCACGGTGACGTCCAGGGCGGTCGTCGGCTCATCGGCCAGCAGGACGCGCGGGCGCCCGGCCAGGGCGCGGGCGATGGCCACGCGCTGGGCCATGCCCCCGGAGAGCTCGTGCGGGTAGGACGCAAGGACCCGGTCGGGCTCCGGCAGCCGTACCTGCTCCAAGAGCTCGCGCACGCGACGATCGGCCTCGGCCCGGCCGCAGCCGTCGTGCACCCGCACGACCTCCCGCAGTTGCGACCGGACGGTCATGACGGGGTCCAGGCCGGCGACCGGCTCCTGGGGCACGAAGGCCACGGAGGCGCCGCGGAGCCGGGTGCAGTCGCGCTCGGAGAGCGCCAGGACGTCCTGGCCGGCCACGGTGAGACCGTCGGCGGCCAGCTCCAGGCCAGGGGGGAGCAGGCGGAGGACCGAGGACAGGGTGAGCGTCTTCCCGCACCCCGACTCCCCCACGACACCGACGATCTCGCCGGGGGCCACGACCAGATCGACGTCCTCCACCAGCGACACGTCGCCGGCGGTGACCCGGAGGCCGCGCACCTCGATGACGGCGTCGTCGGCGGACCGGCTGCCGGTGGACACGGCGCCGGTGCGACGGGCCGCGGTGCGCAGCCGGCGCCACGAGGAGGCGGCGGTGGCGCTGCGGTCCGCGCTCACGTCCCGGACGACGTCGCCCAGGACTCCGAAGGCGAGTGCGCTCAGCACGATGACGCCCCCGCTGGGCACCAGCAGCCAGGGGTGGGTGGTGATGGCTGCCGACGCCTCGCTGACCAGGCCACCCCAGCTCGGCGTCGGCGGCTGCACGCCCAAACCGAGGTAGTTCAGCCCCGACTCCACGAGCAGCGCCGAGCAGGCGAGGACCGACGCCTGCACCACGACCGGGGGCATCACGCGGGGCAGGACGTGCCGCACGACCACCTGGGACGACCGCAGGCCGGCGACCTCCGCGGCGAGCACGTAGTCGTCACGACGCACGCTCATGGTGGCCGCGCGGACGACCCGGACGAGCCCCGCCGAGGCGAGCGATCCGAAGGTCAGCATGGCAGCGGTCTCGTTGCGGCTGAAGATGGCCAGCACGATCAGGAGGGTGACGACGAGCGGGATGGCCAGCGCGATGTCGCAGATGCGCATGACGACGCGGTCGGTGCGCCCGCCCTGGTAGCCCGCGAGCAGCCCGAGCGCGAGCCCGATCGCGACGAACACGACGACCGCCTGCGCCACTGCGAGCAGGCTGACCTGGCCCCCGTGGACGACCCGGCTCAGGATGTCCCGGCCCAGCTGGTCGGTGCCGAGGAGGTGGTCCCGGCCGGGGAGTGCGTAGCTCGACCGCAGATCCTGGGCCAGCGGGCCGTAGGGCGCCACGCGATCGGCCAGCAGCGCCGCCCCTGTCACCAGCAGCAGCCACGCGGCGGCGACCGCGCCCGCGGGGCGGCGCAGCACCCGGAGCCACAGCCGGCTGCGGCGGCGTGGGGCGGCCGGAGGGACGGCGGCGAGGTGTTCGGTCATCGTGCTGCCTCCATGCGGGGGCTGAGCCAGCCGTAGCCGATGTCGGTCACGAGGTTGGAGAGCAGGACGATGAGCGTGTAGACGGTCACCACGCCCACCAGGACGGGCAGGTCGTGGCTGAGCGTCGCGGACACCGCGAGCTGGCCGAGCCCGGGGAGAGCGAAGACCTGCTCGACGAGGATGGTCCCGCCGAGCAGCCCGATCATCACCAGGCCGACCACCGTGGTCACCGGGATCGCCGCGTTCTTCAGGCAGTGGCGGAGCACGATGCGGCGGTCGGGCACGCCGTTGGCCCGCAGTGCCCGCACGTACTCGGTGCTCATCGCGTCGAGCACGGCGCCGCGGGTCTGCTTGGCGATGACGGCGATCCCGCCGGTCGCCAGCGTCAGCACCGGCAGCGTGTACGAGCGCAGCCAGCCGGCCGGGTCCTCGGCGAAGGGGGTGAGGCCGGTGGCGGGGAACCAGCCCAACTGGGTCGCGAAGACGAGGATCAGCAGAAGGCCGAGCCAGAAGCCGGGGACCGCCATGCCCAGCATGGCCAGGGCATCGGTGACCCGCCCCACCACACCGCCGCGGACCGCTCCGACCAGCCCGAGCGTCACGCCGACGGCGGCGGCGAGCAGCGTCGCCCCCACGATCAGCGAGAGCGTGACACCGAGCCGCGAGCCCAGGATGTCCGCGACCGGCTCTCGGGTGAAGAGAGAGGAGCCGAGGTCACCGCGGACCGCGCCGGTCAGCCACGAGCCGTACTGGCTCCACAGGGGCTGGTCGAGACCGAGCTCGTCGCGGAGGCGGTCGTAGGCCGCTGGGTCGGTGTTGGTGCCCAGGACGACCCGCGCCGCGTCGCCGGGGGTGAGCGAGGCCAGCACGAAGGTGAGCGCGGAGACGATGCCGAGCGAGGGCAGCGACCACAGCACCCGGCGGAGGACGAGGTGGAGCACGATTCCTCCAGCGTGAGCGGGACGATGCGTGACGGCGGTCACGCGGCGTCCATCCGAACATCAGGACGGCCTCGTCGACATGGAGAGGATCTCCACACATCGGGCGAGTTAAGAGGTATTTCCTCTCGGTGCCGCTCGGGCCGGGAGGCGAGCGACGGGCGGTACGTCCGGGCGGGCCGGACGAGGTACCGCCGTCAGGCCGGCTGCTCGGCCCCGATCACCTTGCCGGGGTTGAGGATCTGCCCGGGGTCGAGCGCCCTCTTGACGGCGTGGTGCATGGCGAGCACCACCGGGCTGAGCTCGCGCTCCAGGCCTCCGCGCTTGAGCAACCCCACCCCGTGCTCCCCGGTGACCGTCCCACCGAGCTCGATCGCGGCATCCAGGATGTCCTCGAAGGCCGCCTGCGCCCGGACCCTGGCGCCGTCGTCACCCGGCGGCGTGATGATCAGCGGGTGCAGGTTGCCGTCCCCCGCGTGCGCGATGTTCGCGATGGTGACCCCGTGCCGATCGGCGATCGCGCCGATTCGCCCCAGCATCTCCGGCACGTGCTCCTTGGGAACGCACACGTCCTCGGTCAGCACCGGGCCGAGTCGCTCCAGCGCCGGGTAGGCCAGGCGGCGCGCCTCGAAGAGCGCGTCGGCTTCCAGCGGGTCGGTCGACCGCTCCGCCCAGGAGGCACCGGCCCCGGCGAAGCAGGCGACCACGCGATCGGCCACCTCCTCACCGGTCGCGCCCGGCTCGTCGATGCGGGCGAGCAGCACGGCGTCCGCATCCACGGCGAGGCCCATCTTCTTCCACGCATCGACCGCTTCCAGGCAACGGCGGTCGACCAGCTCCAGAGCGGCGGGCGTGATCCCCGCGGCGGCGACGGCCCGGACGGCCGACCCCGCGTCCACGACGGAGGCGAAGTGACCGGCGACGGTGATCGAGGGCGGCGGCAGCGGCCGCAGCCGAAGGGTCACCTCTGTGACGACGCCCAACACTCCCTCCGAGCCGACCATCAGCCCCGCCAGGTCCAGACCGGCGACACCCTTCGCGGTGCGGCGTCCCAGACGCACGACCTCGCCCGTCCCGGTGACGACCTCCACGGCGAGCACGTAGTCGCGTGTCACGCCGTACTTCACGCAGCACAGACCACCGGCGTTGGTGGCGACGTTGCCGCCGATGGTCGACCACGGCGAGCTCGCCGGGTCCGGCGGGTACCACAGGCCCTCGACGGCGACCGCGGCGCGGAGGTGGTCGTTCACGACCCCGGGCTGCACGACGGCGAGCCGCTCGAGGGGGTTGATCTCCAGCACGGCGTCCATCCGGTCCAGGCACAGGACGACGCACCCGTCGACGGCGTTCGCCCCACCGGACAGACCGGTGCCCGCACCTCGGGGCACGACCGGCACACCGTGCCGGAAGCAGGCCTGGACCACGGCCTGCACGTCGGCGGTGGAGCGCGCCCGGACGACGGCGATCGGGGTGCCGACCGGCGCCCACTCCGCCTGGTCGTGGCTGAGGGGTCCGGTGGACGCGGGATCGACCAGCACCTGGTCGGCGGCGAGTGCCGCACGGATGTCGGTGAGCACCGGCGACGTCGTGATGATGGCTCCTCCCGAGGGCCGCCGTGGCGGCAGGTCCCCAGTGGTCGGTCGCCGCACGCGGGGCGACGCCGCTACCGGGCCGGATCCCGATCACACCACCGGGATGCCCGGACGACCTCGGACGTTCTCCCCACTTCCACGCGCGATCTCAGGAGGAAACCTCCACCAGCGGGCCGGTGCCGGTCGGTTCGGCATCGCCGGGAACCCGCGCCATGAGAAGGCGCATCTGCAGGGCGAGCTGGAGCTCGAGGACCCGTTCCGGCGCCCGCCAGCCGGGCCCCAGGATCCGCCCGATGCGCTCCAGGCGGTTGTACAACGTGTTGGCGTGCACGTGGAGCTCCCCGCACGTGCGCGCGTGGTGCTGCGCGTTGCGCAGGTAGGCGTCCAGCGTGCCCACCAGATCGCGACCCCGGTCCCGGTCGACCAGCTCCCCGAGGGTCGCCTCGACGTACGCGGCGATCTCGCCCCGACCCGCGGTGCTGAACAGGCCGCGGTACACGCCGACCTCGGCTGGCAGCGCTGCCGCGTGCGGCCGTCCGAGCGCCAGGAGCAGAACGGCGGTCTGGCGTGCGGCCTCGTGCGCCGTGCGCACCGCCACGGTCCCGCCGACGCAGTCCGCGACACCGATCGCGCCGGGCAGCCGCCCGTCGGCGAGGGCCACGAGGCGCGCCCGCGTTCCCGTCGCGTCCGCTGCCGGGACGAGCACCACGACGTGACCGGCGTGCTCGGCCGACCACCCCCCGAGCTCGGTCGCCAAGCGGCTGCCCAGCCGGGCTGCGGCCCGGTCGTCGGCCGTGCCGGGATCGAGGACGGCGACGGCGCGGACGCCGTCCAGGTCGATGTCCACGGCGCGTGCCCGTCGGCGGATGCTTGTGGGGTCGACATCCCGGCTGAGCAAGGCGTGCGTGAACTCCCCACGGGTCCTCAGCTCTGCCTCGGCGACCGTCTGCTCCGAGGCGACGACGAGCGCCACCGACGCGGCCCCGATCTCGAGCAGCCGCGCGGTCTCCTCCTCGAAGCCGGGAACGCTGCGCGCGACGAGGCACCCCGCGTACCCGTCCCGGAGGGCCACGGCGCTCACCAGGAGGGCCCGCCCTCCCTCGTCCCGTCGCGCGGTCGGCCCCGCCTCGAACCACTCTCCGGACGGGGTCGATCCCGGCCGCAGATCGTCGTCGGCGGGTCCCTGCGCCAGCGGCACGCCCTGCGCGTCGAGCACGAGCACCGGCCCTCCGATCACACGCGTGATCACCTCGGCGACCTCCGGCACACCGCCCCCGCGGATCACCGTGGCCGTCAGGTTCTCGCGCAGCTCGGTGGCGCGCTGGCGACGGGCGTCGAGGTCGCGGAGGTTGGCGTTCGAGGCGCGCAGCTCGGCCAACGCCTGCTGGTGACGCCCGAACAGCTGGGCGTTGCGCAGGGCGACGGCGGCGTGCGCTGCCAGGGCGGCGAGAAGCTCGATCTCGCGGTCGGCGAAGCGCCGGGGTCGTCGTTCGGCCGCGCACAGGACGCCGAGGGTGACGTCGTCCACCTGCAGGGGAACACCCAGGATCCCCCCCAGCTGCTCGCTGGATGCCGCGGCATCGACCGCCTGGACACGGCGCAGGCGCGGATCCTCGAGGTAGGACCGGCTCCACAGCGGCCGGCCCGTACGCATGACCTCGCCGCCGACGCCCTCCCCCTCCTCGAGGACGATTCCACGCAGCGCCGACCCCATGGACCCGTCGGCGGCCTCGATGCGCAACGTCCGGTCGTCCTGCCGCACCATGATGTAGGCGACGTCGACCCCGAGCAGGTGCCGTGACTGCGCGGCCACCTCGTGCAGCAGCTCATCGGTCTCGTGGAGGGACGCGAGGCGTCGCGCGAGGTGGTTGAGGGCCGTGACCTCGCGGGCCTGGCGCCGTCGGTCCTCCAGCCGCGCCGAGACGACGGCGGCCTGGCGGGCCTCGACACGTACCCGCTCCTGCTCGAGTTCCCCCTCCGCGGCAGCGGCGAGCCGCTCACCGTGCCTCTCCAGCTCCGCCGGGTCTGCGTCAGCGGCGAGGAGCGAGAGCCACGTGGCGTGCGCGTCGGGAGTCGTGTCACCCATCGGGCCATCCTCCTGGTGCCGTCCGCTGCCGGTCCGGGCCGCTGCGCCGCAGGCGTCCCCGGACGGCGTGGTCACAGCAGCGCGAGGCCGGGTCGGGCGAGCACCTCCGCGGTGTCGGACAGGAGCTGCGAGCCCTGCTGGCCGTCCATCACGCGGTGGTCGAAGGAGAGCGCGAGTTGGAGCACCGATCGTGGCTCGATGCGCTCGTCGTCCCCGCTGCCCACCACCCAGGGCATCCGGCGGATGGTCCCCACGGCGAGGATGGCGCTCTCCCCGGGATTGAGGATCGGGGTCCCGGTGTCGATCCCGAACACCCCGACGTTGGTGATGGTGGAGGTCCCCTGGGCCATGGACGCCGGGGTCGACCTGCCGGCGCGGGCGGTCGCGGCCAGCTCGTTGATCGCCGTCGCGAGCTCGTGGAGCCCCAGCCGCTCGGCGGACTTGATGTTGGGCACCACGAGACCGCGCGGAGTGGCGGCGGCGATGCCGAGGTTGATCGTCGCCGGCACCACGATCTCCTGGGCGGCGGCGTCCCAGCGGGCGGTCGCCAGAGGGGTGCGGCGCAGGGCGAGCAGGTAGGCTCGGGCCACGAACGCCAGCGGGGTCAGCTTCACCTCGCGGAACTCACGTCGGCGCTGCACCTCGTCGCGCAGCTGCAACGTGGGCGTCACGTCCACGGTGACGAACTCGGTGACGTGCGGCGCGGTGAAGGCCGAGGCCACCATGGCGGTGGCCATCTGCTTGCGCACGCCGGTCACCGGGATCCGGGAAGCCCCGTCACCTGCTGCCCCGGTTCCGGGGAGGGGGGCGGGCTCCGCAGCCGGACGGACGGCGGCGGCGGCACCCTCGGCCGCGCCGAGCACGTCGGCGCGCGTGATCGTGCCCGACGGACCGGTGGGGATCACGGTGAGCAGGTCGACGCCCATGACCCGCGCCAGCTTCCGCACCGGGGGCTTCGCCCGCGGCCCCTCGGTGACCGGTGCGGCCGGCACCGGGGCGGCGTCACCCTCGGCAGCGGAAGCCGGCGCGGGCTGGGCCGAAGAGCCGGTGGAACCGGCGCCGCGACGACGCCGCGACATCTCCTCGCGCGCGCCGTAGCCGACGAGGAGCTTCGGCTCGGGTGCCGCGTCCTCGGAGGCGGTGCCAGCAGCAGGGGCGGCGACGGGCGGAGCCGGGGCGTCCGGCGACCCGATGCGGATGATCGGGGTGCCGACGTCGACCGTGGCGCCGGCCTCGACGAGGAGCTCGAGCACCTCCCCGGCGTAAGGCGAGGGCAGCTCCACGATGGACTTGGCCGTCTCGATGTCGACCAGCGGCTGGTTGACGACGACGACGTCCCCGACCGCGACGTGCCACCCGACGATCTCGGCCTCGGTCAAGCCCTCCCCGACGTCCGGGAGGAGGAACTGCTGGCCGGTGGTCACGAAGATCTCCTGGGGTGTGGTCGGACGGGGGGTCAGTACGCGTAGCTCGTGTCGCACGCCTCGAGCAGGCGGTCGGTGCTGGGCAACCAGTCCTCCTCCAGGCGGCTCGCCGGGTACGGCGTGTCGTAACCGGTCACCCGGAGGACGGGCGCCTCGAGCTCGAAGAAGGCGGCTCGCTGCACCCGCGCCGCCAGCTCGCCGCCGAGCCCGCCGGTCTGCGACGCCTCGTGCGCGATCACGAGCCGACCCGTGCGGCGCACGGACTCCACGACGGTCTCGTCGTCGATCGGTGACAGCGACCGCAGGTCGATGACCTCGACGTCCCGGCCCTCTTCGGCCAGAGCCGCCGCGGCCCGCAGGGCCGTGCCGACCAGGGCCCCGTAGGCGACCAGCGTGAGATCCGAACCGGCCCGGACCACCCGGGCGCGGTCCATGGGCAGCGGGTCGGCGTCGAGGTCGAGCTCGCCCTTGCCCCAGTAGGCCTTCTTCGGCTCGAGGAAGACGACGGGGTCGTCGCACCGCACCGCTTGGCGCAGCAAGTCGTAGCCCTCCTGCGGAGTGGAGGGGCACAGGACCCGCAAGCCGGGCGTGTGGACGAAGTAGGACTCGGGCGACTCGCTGTGGTGCTCGATGGCGCCGATGCCGCCACCCACGGGGATGCGGATGACGACGGGCAGGGAGACCCGGCCTTCCGACCGGTGCCGGTACTTGGCCAGCTGGGTGATGATCTGGTTCATCGCCGGGAACACGAAGCCGTCGAACTGGATCTCGCAGACCGGGCGGTACCCGGCCATCGCCAGCCCGATGGCGCTGCCCACGATGCCGGCCTCGCCCAGTGGGGAGGTGATGACCCTGTCCTCGCCGAAGTCCTTCTGCAGGCCTTCGGTGATGCGGAAGACCCCTCCGAGAGCGCCGATGTCCTGGCCGATCAGGAGGACCTTGTCGTCGGTCTCCAGCTCGCGACGCAGGCCGGCGTTGAGGGCGTGGGCCAGGGGCTTGGTGCTCATCGGGGACCCTCCTCGCCGGCGCGGACGAACTCCAGGTGCTCGTGCATCTGCCGCTCGAGGTCGCGCGGCATCCGTTCGAGCGTGTGGCGGAAGGGGTCCTCGGGCGAGGGCACCGGGAGCTCGCGGCAACCGGTCCGCAGCCGCTGCGCCAGCGCCTCCTCCTCCAGGGCCAGTGCCTCCAGGAAGGTGTCGTCGATGGCCCCGGTGCCGCTGAGGTGCCGGCGCAGCCGCTCGACGGGATCACGCTCGAGCCAGTGGTCGTTCTCCGTCGACGCCCGGTAGCGGAGGTCGTCGTCGGAGGTGGTGTGGGGGTTGCGCCGGTAGGTGACCGCCTCGATCAGGGTCGGACCGCCCCCGGCGCGTGCGGTGGCCAGGGCCGCCTGGGTCGCCGCGTAGCAGGCGACCACGTCGTTGCCGTCCACGCGGACCCCTGGGAACCCGAAACCCGCCGCGCGATCGGCTGCGGGAACGCGGCTCTGCACGGAGAACGGCGCCGAGATGGCCCACTGGTTGTTCTGGCAGAAGAACACGACGGGCAGGTTCTGCGCCGCGGCCCAGACGAACGCCTCGTTCGTCTCCCCCTCGCTCAGCGCCCCGTCGCCCAGGAACGCGAGCACGGCCCGGTCCCGGCCCGGCTCCCCCGTACCGACGTCGCCGTCGCGGACGATGCCCATGGCGTACCCGACGGCGTGCAGGGTCTGGGCGCCGATGACGAGCGTGTACAGGTTGAAGTTCCGCTCACGCGGATCCCAGCCGCCCATCGTCGTCCCGCGGAACAGGCCGAGGAGCTGGACGGGATCGACGCCGAAGCACCAGGCGACGGCGTGCTCCCGATAGGTCGGGAACACGACGTCGCGCGGCCTCAGCGCAGAGCCGGCACCGACCTGCGCCCCCTCCTGGCCGAGCATCGAGGGCCACAGGCCCAGCTCGCCCTGCCGCTGCAGCGCGATGGCCTCGGCGTCCACGCGCCGCGCGAGCACCATGTCGCGGAGCGCTTTCAGCAGGTCGAGGGCGTCGCTGCCGGTGGGGAGGCCGGCGCTGGGGTCGAGCCGCCCGTCCGGGTGGAGCACGGACCACGGCTCCGCGGGTCGCTGGCTGGACGACATCTGGCTGCTCCTCGGTCTCGGTGCGGCGGCAAGACTTGCAACGAGCCATAGGGCGGCGCAATCATCTCGCTCGACATGTACTGATCGCGCCGAATACGTGCGCCTGGACCCGGTCGTCGCGCCCTGAGTAGCCGAGCCGGACGCACGATCCTTGCTTGACGGACGGAGCCTGCGTGGACGACCTCGATCGCGCCATCCTCGACGTGCTGAGACGCAATGCACGGACACCGGTCAGCGAGATCGCCCGCCGCGTGGGGCTGTCCAACGCACCCGTCGCCCGGCGCATCGACCGGCTGGAACGCACCGGGGTCATCACGGGGTACGTCGCGGTCGTCGACGACGCCGCGGTGGGCGAGATCGACGCCTTCACCGAGATCCGGCTGACCGGGGACACCGACACCCGCGAGATCGAGCAGATCGCCCGCCAGATCCCTGAGGTGCAGCAGTGCTTCACCATCGCCGGCGACCCCGACGCGCTGCTCCGGTTCCGCGTGACGAACGTCGAGCACCTGCAGCGCGTGGTCAACGCGATCCGGCGCACGGGGTTGGTGGCCGGCACCAAGACGCTGATCGTGATGTCGTCCTTCGACAAGGGCAGCAGCCACCTCGGCACCGACTGAGAGCTCCACGGGACGACCGCGCACACATCGTGCGCAGCACATGCCACTCATCGCCGAGCCGGGCGTCCTCGGGGCCGGAGAATCGGCGAAGTTCGGCGATCCCGCGCTCGATCGTTCCGCACCCGCGGCCGCTCCCCGCATCCTCCTTGCCGTAGCGGCGCCGCGAGCGGCCGGGCGGCGCCGTGCTCGCCGGGCACGGCGGGAGGGAGAGCCGCCCGAGCCGGGGCTGCGGCCCGATCGGCTGCGCGTTCCGGCTCGCACCGCGACCAGGAAGACCCCAGGGACGAAGGAGCCCCCCATGCCCGCCACCCGGCTGATGCCGAGCGACGAAGCAGCCCAGCTGATCACGCTGACCCGCGACATCGTGGACAAGGACCTGCGCCCCCACGCCGAGGGCGCCGAGCGCGAGAACAGCTTTCCCCGCGAGGCCTTCCGCACGCTCGGCCGCGCGGGGCTGCTCGGACTTCCCTACCCCGAGGAGGTCGGCGGCGGAGGGCAGCCCTACGAGGTCTACCTGCAGGTGGTCGAGGAGATCGCCGCCGGGTGGGCGAGTGTCGGGGTGGGCACCAGCGTCCACGCGCTGTCGTGCTTCGGCCTGTTCACGGCCGGGACCCCGGAGCAGCAGCGCCAGTGGCTGCCCGACATGCTCGGGGGCGAGCAGCTGGGTGCCTACTGCCTGTCCGAGGCCCACGCCGGTTCCGATCCGGCTGCGATGCGGACGCGAGCCGTGCGGGACGGCGACGAGTACGTCGTGGACGGCGCCAAGGCGTGGACCACCCACGGCGGCGAGGCCGACTTCTACAAGGTCATGGCCCGCACGTCCGACGACGGCGGCCGCGGCATCTCCTGCTTCCTCGTCCCCGCCGACGCACCAGGCCTGAGCGCCGACGTCCCCGAGCGGAAGATGGGGCTCACCGGGTCCACCACCGCCACCATGCTCTTCGACTCCGTCCGGGTCCCGGTCGAGCGCCGGCTGGGCGACGAGGGCAAGGGGCTCGCCATCGCCCTGGCCGGGCTGGACGCAGGGCGGCTGGGCATCGCCGCGGTGGCGACGGGCGTCGCGCAGGCCGCTCTGGACGTCGCCGTGGAGTACGCGCGGGGTCGGGAGTCGTTCGGCAGCCGCATCATCGACCACCAGGGCGTCGCCTTCCTGCTCGCCGACATGGCCGCCGCCGTGGAGTCGGCCCGCGCCACCTACCTCGCCGCAGCGCGGCTCAAGGACGCAGGCCTCCCCTACGGCCGCCAGGCGTCGATCGCCAAGCTGGTGGCCACGGACAACGCCATGCGCGTGACCACGGACGCCGTGCAGGTGCTGGGCGGCGCCGGATACACCAGAGACTTCCCCGTGGAGCGGTACATGCGGGAGGTCAAGGTCATGCAGATCTTCGAGGGCACCAACCAAATCCAGCGCATGGTCATCGGCCGGTCACTCGACCGGGACGACACCGGCCGCATTCACCGGGAGGGCTGACATGGACATCGGAGGCACCACCGCGATCGTCACCGGGGCCGCGTCGGGGCTGGGCGCCGCCACGGCCGCGCAGCTCGCCGCACGCGGCGCCGAGGTCGTCGGCTTCGACCTGCCGTCCTCGATCGAGCAGGCGGCCCGCGTGGAGGGCGTGCACCTCGTCCCCGTCGACGTCACCCGGCGGGACGAGGTAGCGGCCGCGGTCGACCGGGCCGGTGCCCGGCCCGGTCCGCTCCGCATCGTCGTCAACTGCGCAGGGATCGCTCCATCAGCCCGCATCGTCGGGAAGAAGGGTGTCCACGACCTCGATCTGTTCGCGCGCGTCGTGCAGATCAACCTCGTCGGCACGTTCACCGTCCTGAGCCTGGCCGCGGAGAAGATGGCCGCGACAGACCCGCTCGAGCACGGGCAGCGGGGCGTCGTGGTCAACACCGCCTCCATCGCCGCCTACGAGGGGCAGATCGGCCAGGCGGCCTACGCCTCGTCGAAGGGCGGCGTCGTAGGTCTGACCCTGGCTGCCGCGCGCGATCTCGCCCAGCACGGCATCCGCGTCAACACCATCGCCCCGGGGATCGTGGCCACCCCGATGCTCGCCGCGATCGCAGCGGACTTCCAGGCCGGGCTCGCCGCGACCGTGCCCTTCCCGCAGCGGCTGGCAGAGCCGTCCGAGTACGCGGCTCTCGTGCGGTTCCTCATCGACCACGACTACATGAACGGCGAGACCGTCCGCATGGACGGCGCGCTCCGCATGGCGCCCCGCTGACGGACGGCTCGACGGTCGCGCGACGGGGGCGCCGCCCCACCCGCCGCCGGTGACCGACGCGGCGCTGACCGGGAGTGGGGACGACGTCCTGCTGCTGGAGCTGAGCGAAGCCACGGCCGACGGCTGGACATCGAGCCAACGCTGGGCGTCCACCGAGGCGACTCCCCTGCTCCATCACCGATGGATGAGGGTGGAACCTCTGGGAAGAGGAGAGCCGCCTGTCGGAATCGAACCGACGACCTTCTCATTACGAGTTGGCCGGAAGACCGTTCCTCATGGGTCGCCACCGTTCGAAGGCCCAGCTCAGCGCGGATCACGGACGGCGGTGAACCTGTCGGAACCGCCGTGGACGAGGCCCGCTGGCACACTCCTTGGCACACAGCCGACGTCCCGATGGTCACGCCGGCAGGAGTGGTTACGACGTCGCGGCGGGCGCCGGACTGCTTGCATTCGAGCGGGCTGTCGCCGACACCAACGCCGCAATCCGTCGGTCGACAGGCGGGTGCGTTGCCCACAGCCGCTGCGGCCATCGCGGGGACCTGCGGGCGCTGTCGTCCAGTGCGTCGAGTGCCTCGGCCAAGTCGATCGCGAGACCGTGATCGGCGGCGAACCGATCAGCGGCCCACTCGGATCGCCGACTGATCGCGGCGTTGGCCGCGGGGCAGAGCACCGCAACCGCCCCGACGAAGGCGGTCACTCCCCCAACCAGCCACCGGCCCTGCTGCACGGTGTGAACAACCGCCACGACCAGCCCGGCGGCCACGACGGCGGCACGACCGGGCCGGGCGTGGCGGCCGCCAAGGGAGATCGCGAGACCTACCAGGAGTCTCGTCGTCAGCCGCCACGGCGCGGTGAGCCAGGAGAGGAGCAGCATCGGCCGAACCGCTCCCGTGGCGTGATGGCCGAGCTCATGCACCAGCACGGCCACCAGTCGGTCCTTCCGTAGCCGACCGGATTCGCAGTCCTGCAGGACTTGCGTGGTCACCGCGACGCTGCGTCCCCCGGTGGCGTAGGCGTTGGGCATCCGCGCGGTCTGGACGTACAGCTCGACGTCACCGGCCTTCGTTTCAGTCACTTGCAGGGCCGTCGCCCAAGCCGGCTGCAGCGCGGCTGCCTGTCTGGCGCTGGGCCGGCGGAACCCGTACACGGCGTGGACGACCATCCGTTCGCCGACTCCACTGGTCACAGCCGCTGCACACGATGCCCAGGCCAGTAGGAGAAGCGCCGACCCCCCACCCAGTGCAGGAGCAAGCAGCATCAGGATCAGCAGACTGCCGATCATGGGGGGCGCGGCGGCGATCCACCGCCAGAGCCGATACCGAACGACTCGGCGATGCACTTCCTCAGGCGGTTGGTGCCCTCTCGGCATCATTCACAGACCTCCTTGAGGCAGCAGGGGTTCGGTCAGTGTGCCGAGCGGCGCTGACATTCACCCTGCTCGTCCCTTGCGCTTCAGGTCCCACGACCTGCGGCTGGTGCGGACCGCCCACGGCGCAGCTCCGACCGGAAGATCCGCCGGCGGTGTCACCAAACGGCTCGAAATGGCGCCTTCTCCCGGTGAGAGCGACAGCCGCCGGGGTCGGGAGCGCCGATGTGGAAGCAGGACCGCACAGCAGGCAGCGCCGACACCTCCCCCACCCCGGGTTCGGGCGGTCTCTCGGGGAGCCGATGCACCGGCACCGTTGACGGCGTCGCACCGATCGGGCAGTCCGTCCGTTCATGGGCACTCCAGGCCCTCGTCGCCGCCTACAACGGAGACACCTACCGACTGCTGACCGATCTCGCCGACCTCGTCGAAGCGAGCGTCGCCTACGTCGACCGGCCCACGGTCGAGGCCCATCTGGAGCGACAGCTCACCGACAACGAGTGGGCGGCCCTCGCCGCCCAGTTCACCGCGATGGCCTTCGACGAGCACGTCGGTGACGCCGGCACCGTCCGGACCGACTGGATCGAGGACCGACTTCACCGAGCCCGCGTCCCCGGCCGCAACCTCCGCACCATCGTGAGGCCCTCGCGGCAGTCGAGGCAGAGATGAGGGTCAACCGCACCTGCCGGTCCTGCGGTTACACGTCTGACTACGCCAGCTCCGCACTCGCCGACGCCCATCATCGGCGGCACTCCTGCGCCAAGCACCGGCGCGGCCTCGGGCAAGTCGCTCGCCGAGCCGAGCGACTCCAGTCGCGAGTGACGCGCGAGTGCACCCACCCGCAGGCCCGCCACCAGCACGGAACCCGCGCGGCCTACGTCAAGGACCGCTGCCGCTGTACCGACTGCACCGCCGCCAACACAGCCGCCAGTCGCACCGCCACCCGAGAAAGGATCTACGGCCGCTGGCAGCCGTACGTCGATGCCGGCCCAGTCCGCGAGCACATCGCTGCTCTGCGCGCGGCAGGGATCGGGATCGAGCGCATCGCGCAGCTCGCCGGCCTATCGGTCAGCCACATCCGCGAGCTCGCACAGCACCGCCGGGGCGGCGCACCAGGAACGCAGAGAGTCCGTCCGAGCACGGCCGAGCACGTGCTGGGCATCAGCCTCGACGATGCCAGCCGTGCGCCGAACAGCCGTGTCGCCGCCACCGGCACCCGCCGTCGCCTACAAGCGCTCATCGCTGTCGGTTGGCCCGCCGAGCTACTGGCAGTCCACCTCACCCGCCGTCCGAACAGCCTGTGCCGCAGCATGACGGCCGAGTCCGTCACCGCCCGCACGGCCCAGGACGTCGCCATCCTCTACGAGCGGCTGTGGAACAGCCGACCACCACGGACGACGAGCGAGCAGCGTGCTGCGGCCGACGCCACCCGAGCACACGCCGCATGGCGAGGCTGGCTGCCACCACTGGCCTGGGACAACATCGACACCGACCCCACACCGGCGCTAGGCACGGCCAGCACCTCCCAGCGAAACGACATGGACAAGGTCGCCGTGGAACGTGCACTTGCCGGTGACCACATCAGCTACCACGAACTCACCTCGGTTGAACAACAGGAAGTCGTCCGCCGCCTCACCGCCCGAGGTAGCTCGATCCGGGACATCGCCGCCCAGCTCGGCACGACGAAGCGCACCATCTCCCGCCGGCGAGCATCCTTGGGCGCTGCGTGACCACCGGGCTGAGGTCATGTCCAAGGCTTCGCCCATGAGCGCGGCGCTGAGGCAGCTACGGAACGCGTGCACCGAGTGATTGACGGACTTCGATCATGGCAACTTCTATCGGCACCACGCCGCGGTTCCGACCGTCGCCGCGCCAGTTCCTCCCCCGCGACAGCGTCGTGCTGCTCTACACCGACGGCCTGGTCGAGCGCCGCGACCAGCCGCTCGACGAGGGCCTCGAGCGTCTACAGACCACGCTCGGAGAGCTTGCCGGGCGATCACTGGACGAGATCTGCGACGAACTGCTCCGGCGGCTGCTGCCCGAACGACCCGAGGACGACGTCGCCATCGTGGCTGTGCGTTTGCCACCCCAAGACCGACCACGTCCGCCGGAGGCCGGCCCCAACCGCATTCCCGACAACGTGCCAGCCGCACGGCCGGTCATGCCAGAGGCTTCCTGACCAGTCGGCAAGCCCCCCTGAACCAAGCGCTGCCGCGTTCTTGCCGGGCATCGCTGGAACGTGCGTGTCGACTGGCCATAGCCTGAGGGAGTGCTGCACGACCCCACCTACGGCGGAGGCCTCGGCTTCTGTCAAGAAGCCCTGTCCGGTCTGCTGCCGCCGGGGTACCACGGGCCGCTCGTGGTCGCCCTCGACTCGAACGTGCTCATCGACCTCCAGCTATACGGGGCCGCGCTGATGAGCGATGAGCCGCTGCCGGACAGCGTTGCGAAAGATAAGGCCTACGCAGCGGACCTGGCCGGCCTCGTGGACCTGCTGAATCTGTGGCTGCTACGCGACATCCGGTTCGTGGTGACGCCCCGCTCGCGCACTGACGCCAAGCGGGTCACCAAGCCAGAGGTCCTCGAAAGGCGGCTCGCCTCGATCGACGCGCTTGCACTCAGCTTGGCCTTTCAGACGGAGGACTGGAGCGGCCAGGCGCCTTCCGACGCCCCGCTGCCGGTCGCGGCCGGGACCGAGACCAGGCTCCCAGTCGGAGCCGACCGGGAGCTCGTGCTCGAGGCCCAGGCCGTGGGTGCTCACGCGTTCCTCACTCGCGACCGGCAGGTCCTGAAGCGGACGGCGCTATCTGGTCGCCAGATGACCGTGACCTCTCCGAGCCGACTGACCAGCGACCTCGTCCGTGGCGGGGTCCAGCCGTTCTTCGGCGGTACTTGCGGTGGCGACGGCTGCCCGTACGGGGACTGGTCACTCCCGGCTCCCGACATGGGCAAGTGGGCCGGCGTCCTGTCCGTCCTGGAATAGAGGACTCAGGGCAAGCGCGCCGCTACAGGAGGACCAGGCCCCCCTGCGGTCCACTCCCCAAGCGACCACCACGATCGACAGCAGGTCAAACAGCCAGATCGAGCGGCAGGTCGGCGATGTCCTTGAGCCGCTTGCCCTCGATCATCATGGCGAGCAGTTCCCGGCTGTCCTCGCCGCCGTGCTCGTCGACGGCGGCGACCAGCTCGGGCAGGGCGAAGTGGTACACGCAGTCGATGTCACCGGTTCCCAACGCCAGTGAGCTGATCCGTACCGGACCGGGTTCACCGGTCACTACGACGACGTGGGGCAGGCGGCCCTTTCGATTCCGGATGAGGTTCAGGGCCTCACTGCGGGCGTTCTGGGCACGGTCACTGCGCAGAGTCCACTTGCAGGAGATGACCGCGTGAAGCAGCGGCGCCGGCTGGTAGGCGCTGCGGATGGCCGCATGCATCGCCACGTCGTCGTCGACGATGACCTCGGTGGAGTTGATCTCCTCGTCGGAGACGGGGGCGCGGGAAATCACGACATCGGGCGCGATGGCGTAGGCGTTGCCGAGTACCGCCCGCAGCGAGGGGTTCTCGGTGACGGCAACGTCGAGGTCGACGAGGTGGCCGTACTGCTCGTAGCGGGAGACCCCAGCCTCGGCCCCGCGCGTGGGCACCGTACGCACCGTCCAGTCTCCGGGCCGAAGGTGACCCAGACGCGGGAACGTGCGGGCGAGAAAGTCCGTGCAGGCTCGCTCGAAGTCCCCACCGGCGGTCTGACCGGCCAGCCGTTCCCCGGCGGTCTCAACCTTCAGGGCATCGGCGATGTGCCGAGCGATCGCCATGCTGGTGCGGTTGCTGCTGTCGGCGTTGCTCGCCACCCCGGCCGCGTTGACCGACAGCGTCCTGCCGGTGAGCAACGCTGCGTGAAACAGCGACCGCTCCTCTGCCAACACGGCCCCTGCCCTGCTTTGCGGGTCCACCGGCCCGATCACCTCCGGCTGCTCCGGTCGCTCAATCATCAACCAGAGCAAACCACGGGCCCGGCACCGTCCAGCGCGGTGAAGGTCACGGATCGACCTCGCCGGTCACTCCTGCCCCGGAGCATGGCCCTGTCATCGGGATGTCCGACGTTCCGAGCCGTTCTGTCCCCACCCACACCTATGCTTCCGGACGTGGCCAGCGGACCGAGCATGATCGACCTCTTCGCAGGCTGCGGCGGCATGACCGTCGGCTTCAGCCAGGCAGGATTCACCTCCAAGCTGGCCGTGGAGTGGGACCGCGCGGCGGCCTCCACGTACGCGGCGAACTTCGGCGAGCGCCACACCTACTGGGGCGACATCACCGACGTCCCCGATGACGAAATCCCCGACGCCGACGTCGTCATCGGTGGGCCGCCTTGTCAGGGCTTCTCCAACCTGGGCAGCAAGGACGTCGACGACCCTCGCAACAAGCTGTGGAAGCAGTACCTGCGGTTCGTGCAGGTCGCCCGACCCGAGGTCTTCGTTCTGGAGAACGTCGAGCGATTCCGCAAGAGCAGCGAGTTCGCCCTGCTCCTCGCCGAGGCCGATCACGGGATGATCAAGGACTACGAGCTGGCCCACGGAGTGCTGCTGGCCGCCGACTACGGCGTTGCCCAGCGCCGACCGCGCACGATCGTCATCGGTTCCCGGATCGGGAAGATCGAGCTGCCGACGCCGACCCACGCGAAGGCTCCCATCGAGGGACTGTTGCCGTGGGAGACGGTGCGCAGCCGCATCACCGGCCTGCCCGAAGTACCCGACCACGTGGACATGCCCGACTCGCGCACCACCTTCTTCGACCGTCAGATCGCCGGCGAGTTCAAGGGCATGGACCTGCACTTCGGCCGCCAACCACGCCAGCTGTCCCTGGATCGTTACGACCACGTACCGCCTGGTGGCGGCCGGTTCGACGTCCCCGATCACCTGCTGCCCCGATGCTGGCGGGAGAAGGCCACCGGGACCACCGACGTCATGGGACGCATGCGTTGGGACGCCCCGTCCCTGACGATCCGCACCGAGTTCTTCAAGCCCGAAAAGGGTCAGTACCTGCACCCCCAGTGGGATCCACTGAGCTCCGCGAGTCGGGTGAACCGGGTGATCACCCACTACGAGGCCTCATTGCTCCAGGACTTCCCGCCGGACTTCCTGTGGTGCGGGTCCAAGACCGAGATCGCCAAGCAGATCGGGAACGCGGTCCCCGCAGGACTGGCCCGGGCCGTGGCACGGCATCTCCGCACGCACCTGGGCTGACCGGACGCGTCGATCATGGCGCCCCACCGCGCCGGCCCAACCGACGCCCCCAGCGAGACCACCCGGGCGCGGATGCAGCGGCAGGCCCGACGTGACACCCAACCCGAACTCGCGCTTCGGCGAGAGCTACATCGACGGGGACGTCGGTTCTTCGTCGACCGTGCTCCGCTGAAGGGAGTCCGTCGGCGAGCGGACCTGGTGTTCCCCCGCCGGCGCGTCGCTGTGTACGTCGACGGCTGCTTCTGGCACTCCTGCCCGCTCCACGCCACACAGCCGCTGAACAACGCCGCCTGGTGGGCAGAGAAGTTGGCCGGCAACGTCGCTCGCGACCGGGACACCGACGCTCGACTGATCGAGGCCGGATGGATGGTCGTGCGGGTGTGGGAGCACGAGGACCCGATGGCTGCGGCCGACCGGGTGGAACGAGCCCTGCACCCGGTGACCTGACCGCCGGGCAGGTCCTGAAGTCAGCTGCCCACTGCGGAGCGGAGGACCTCCTCGATGCAGGACTGCAGCGCCTGCACGCTGTTCACCGTCGTACTGGTCCAGGCCCGACACTCACCGTCGTAGGCGTGTTCAGGGGCGTAGAGGCCGACTCCCCAGCCCTGCTGCTCCGCTCGGGCCCAGGACAGGCTGTCCTCGGCGTCGGTGACCAGCAGACTCCAGCCGCCGTCGAGCGAGATCTCGAGCGCGGCGTTCATGCCACCGGTCTGGGTGAAGGTCGCCGGCAAGCCCGCGACGGACAGCTCGTCGATCACGTCCTGGTACTGCTCCTGCCCCAGGGCCATCGTCTGCTCGTAGGTCAACACGCTGCTCTCCTGATGCTGCTTCCCGCAACTCCCATGTGGGGCGGTCGAGTGGGTGACACCGGTCCTCTGGGTCAGCGTCGATCAGCCCTGACAATCCCTGGCGCCGCGACTCGACACCTCCGCTCGGTGCGCTGAATCATGCGGGTATCGGTCACTCGGCGCTCCGGAGTTCCGTCAGCACAGCCTCCAGCAGCCCCTTCACATGCCTCCCGCCGAGGACGAGCTGGCGGTCGAGCAGGCGGTTCGACGTCTCGCACGAAGTCTCGCTGATGAGGGTGCAGCCGTGGCATGCGGACAGGTTCAGCTGTTCGCTCCCCTGCCGGTCGCTCTCGATACAGACGGGGTCGTTGGAACATACGTCGGCATCGACGAGGGCGGCCGCAAGCAAGGGAACGAGTTCGGCGGGCGTTCCCAGCCTCACCAAGCCTCCGAGAGTGCCTTGAGCGTCGCCGGCCGCGGTGTAGACGAGGATGCCGGCCGTGCGGTCCGGTCGATCCGTCTGCGCATAGATCCGCTCCTGCAGCGATGCCGACGAGTACCCGCTGGCGAAGGCCAGCCGTCGGATGAGCAGGTGCGCGATGGTGTGCAGTGCGATGAAGCGCGGCTCAGGGATGTCGAGCCGCTCCGCCCACGGCAACTCCTCCCGGCGCCGACGGAGGATGTCGGCGCGGGCGACGACGGCGTCCTGCCGCTCCCACTCCTGCAACAGCGATTCGTCGAAGCGCAGGAAGATGCCCTCACCGAACATCTCGACAGCGGGGTACACCGGCCGTCGCCGGCGATCCATCCCCAGATCAGGACCGACGAAGTCGGCATCCGTGTTCCACCGTTGGAAGCGGCGAAGTGCACGCACCTCGCGCACGCGTCGGACCTGACCGACCGATACCAGGCTGTCGGTGAGGGCGACCGGCCACCCTCGATGGCCTTCGACGGGTACGCCGTCCACCACGAAGTCGCCGCTGCTGCGGTCTCGCCCGGCGTCCAGTTTCTTCAAGAAGGCTGCCCACTCCCCGTCCTTGAGTTCGAGGAGTGGGGCGTCCTTCGACACATGGTCTCCGCCGGCGACGAGGCCGAGGACGACCTCGCTCGTCGTGCCGAGCTCGTCGGCAATCCAACCTGCGACCATCTCGGACTGAGGGCCCCCGTTGTCGGCGACGACCTTTTCGAAGTACACGTGCGCCTTGATCTTGTCGAGCAGCTCCACGGATGCCGGTCGCTCCTCGGGAATGTCCAACGCGGACAGGCGCTCGGCTATGTAGTTGCTGGTCGCACCGCGTTGAGCGGCCGCCAGCTTGTGATCGCACGGCGCTGCCTGACTGGCGTCTTCCCAGGGCTGCGTACCCGTGCAGCGGATGCCGTCCCGCGACAAGGCGTCCTTCAGGACGAGTTCCGACAGCGGACGGGAGCGCTTGCAGGCAGCGCAGGAGACGCGGAGCGCCGCGAGGCCCTCACCCTGCTTGGCGGAACGGACGAAGCTCAACTCCTTGTAGGCGCGGCAGTGCCTGACTGCGTCGGTGACCCCGTGGTCCGCCCCTCGATGGGCCCACAAGAACCACGGGATGTCCTGGATGTGGCTGCCCTTCGTGCAGACGGCCACGTAGCGCATGGGTACGAGCGCCCCGCCGCAGCCGCAGGTGTTGCTCCACCGACCTCTGTTCTTCCCTGTCAGTTGCGACAACTTGTTGCAGCGCTCGCAGAAGCGCCAGGCCGGAAAGCGCCAGTAGGTCAGCCCTCTGGTGTCCTTGCCGGACCGTCCCGCGTGAGCGGGCGGCTGACGCAGTTCGCCGCCGCCCAGTCGCAGGGACAGCCGCTCGCAGTGGATCTCCGGCGCATGCTGCCGTTGCCACCAGGACGTGTCCGGTGCCATCAGCGACTCGCCACGCACGTCGACGATCGCGCCGACCCCGAAGGGCGAGATCACCTCGGACAGGCGCAGATCATGCTTGATCGGTTCCACTGGACCTCTCCTCGAACGGCTCCTGCACCTCGACGGCCACGTTCGGGTCCACGGACCGCATAGAGTCCGCCACCAGCCAGCCCTCCCCCGACTGGCCGAACCTCTTCAACAAACCCAGGTCGTCGCCCGGACGGCGGTCGTAGACCAACTCGACCTCTGCTTCTCGTGCTTGTGCTGCGCGGCGATCCCAGTCCCGCATCAGCCGCCAGGCATGCTCCTGGGTCTCCTCGTACTCGTCCGCGTCCGCGGCGACGACGCACTGCAGCAGGCCGTCTACCAACTTCGTCACTGCTGCCTTGAGGTGGTCGTCGTCGAGGTCGAACCGGCGGGCAGCGATATTGGGCGCCAGCTCGGTCAGGGACTGCCGAAGAAGGGCCACCAGGGCACCTGCCAGCGATCGGTCCCGAGATGCCAGCGACCAAGGAGTGACACTGGTCGGCTCCACACCGCGGTACAGCGCGTCGTGGTAGCCACGAAAGGTCTCGAAGTGCGACCTGTCGCGGGCACGGTTGGACCTGAAGAGCGTCGCGACGACCCCGCGCGTGTCGCCGCGTCCGACGCGGCTCGTCGCCTGGATGTACTCGGCGGTCGTCTTCGGCTGACCCAACATGAGCATCAGTGCCAGTCGGGGCACGTCGATGCCGACCGACAGCATGTTCGACGACAGGACGACGTCGACCGCCTGGTCCGTCTCGTCCACGCCGCGGCCCAGCTCCCTCAGGTCGTTGGGCAGTTCCTCGGGTCCGCGACGACTGGTCAGCTCGAGCACGCGATCCCGTCGAACTTCCCGAAGGTCGAGTGAAAACCGCTCGGAACGCGGCTCGAGCCGCCCGTTGACGTCGTCCACGACCAACGTTTGCGTGCGACCGAGTTCCCGGAGACTGTTGTGGTACATCACCGCCGTCCAGTAGGCGTCTCGCGGCGTTGCCGGCGATTCCCGCTTCAGCACCTCGGGAACCTCGAGCAGGGGTGTGGCTGCTGCCACGACGGCAGAGGCCTGTGAGATCGACTGCGGCATCAGCCCGACGTAGAGCCGTCCCTCGCCGCTCTCGACCGGGCGGGAGAAGAATGTGCGGTCCTCGTCCAACCCGGCGGGCGGGTAGAGCGCGACCTGCCGGCCGTACAGCCCTCGCACTTGTTCGGCGGCTGCGCGGATGGTGGCGGTGGAGGCGACGATCTTGGGACGACCACTGGACCGCCCGAGCAGCAGCTGTATGACCGCGTCGAAGACGGCCACGGTCGTGCCGAGAGGCCCTGACAGTAGATGCAGCTCGTCCTGGATGACGAGTGACGGCTGCCTGAAGGTCGTGCCGATACCCAAGAGCCGGCCCGCTTCGGGCTTGAACTGCAGCCGCGCGAACTTGTCCACGGTCGCGAGGAGGATGGTCGGCGGCTGCTCGTAGAGGAGTTCGTCCACAACCTGGACCGGCAGCTCCTCGTGGAATTCGCACTGCACGTTGGTGCAGTGGATCACCAGGTCCTTCCCGTCCAGTCGGAAACCGTACGCCCGCGGGTCTGCAGACCTCTGCCGCGGGACCTGCGCTGTTCCGCACCAAGCGCAGGCCTCCACCTGGAACTGGTTCGCCTGCTCCGGGTGTGCCGCCTTGCGCAGTCGGTCGAGCGCACCCTTGGCCCCGCTCCTCGACCCCGGGGTGACGTCGTTCCCGACCCACAACCCGATCGAGAAGCGGCTCATGCCTCGGACTCGGTCGTCGCCGTGCAGGCCTGGCCGTCGCATCAGCTCCATGGCACACACGAGCGAGGCGGCTCGCTGGAACTGCTGCGCGGTGAGGAGGCGGAGCGTGTACCTCGTCAGGACGGCCGTACCACCGCCGGTGGCGCCGTCCGCCAGACGACGACGGAAGATCTCGACCGCGGCCAGGGCGAGGTATGCCTCCGTCTTCCCACCGCCTGTCGGGAACCAGACGAGGTCGACGAGTTCGCGATCCACGTGCCGGTCGTCGAGCGTCGAGGCCAGCGCTACCAGTACGAAGCCGAGCTGGAACGGGCGCCAGTGCGGCTCGGTCACGAACTGCTGCCGGTGTCCGCGCCTGATGGACTCCTGGCGCATCTGTAGCCGCATGGCGGTCATGCCCAGCGCGAAGGCCGCGCGGACAGCCGGCTCCCGACGCAGGAGGTCTACGCCCTCGCGCATGCGCTCGGCAGACGCACGACAACGCTGGACGATCGCGTGGGCAGTCGCGGCCGATCGCTCGAATCCTGCGATGCGCTGCTCTTGTTCCTGCACCCAGTTCTCGAACGCTCCCACGAAGGCGTCCAGGCTCGGCAGCACGTGCTCCGGCGATTGATCGATCGTCGCGAGGTGCGCCAGTTCCAGCGCTCGAGCCTCCGCCGTGCCGGCCGCGAAGCCCGTCGTCTCGACCGCCGGGACGACGAAGGAGGGCACGGGGTCCAGCGAGACGCCGGAGCAGACCCCGTCCTGAACCCGCCAGTCGGCCGCCATGCCGTGTCCGACGGCGAACACCTTGCGCTCTCGGTACCGCAGCCGGATCTCCCGCGCCTCGGCGTCCAGGTCCAGGCCTCGGAGAGCGTCGTACTCGTGGATCCGTCCGCCTTCTGCCGGGGTGACGGCGAGGGACACCTGGAACAACATCGACGGGATGTCGAGGCGATCGTTCCCCGTGGACTTCGCCAGGGCACGAAGGTGCACGGTCACCAGATGTCTACCGCCCGCGAAGCTTCGCCAGCGTGAACCCACTTCCACGGGCACGTCTCCCGCCGTGACGACGAGTCGAGGGGTGCCGCGCGACACGACCAGTTCGTCGAAGGCGAAGGGGCGCCGCTGCCACCGCCGTGGCCCGTCGTCGTCGAGCAAGGCGTACGTGCCGCCGGAGAAGGCGACGTGGACGGAGGTCGCGTCGGTCAGGAGGGAGACGGCAACCGACGAGGGCCTCCACTCCTCCGCCAGCGGCACACCCGCGTCTGCCTCCTCCACCTCGCCCGGAAGGACATCGCCCAGCACGTCGGGATCTGCGCCGTCAGCAGGGACGGCCGCTGGGGCCGTGGCATCGGCCGGAAAGAGCATGCCTACCGCGTACTGACGGTGGGGCAGGTTCGTCACACACTCCGTCGGCCCACCGTCCGGACCGATCCAGCTGGCTCGCAGATGGGCGAGAACCTCGCGCTGAGCTGCGGTGAGCGTCATCCGATTTCCTTCAGCAGGCCCTTGAGGCGCTCCTTGTCCGCTGGGGAGCAGACGAGGTGGAGCGAGACGCGAGCGCGTGTCACGGCCACGTAGAAGCCGGCCGTGCCGATGTCGTCGAACGTGCGAGGCAGGTCGCAAACCACCACGTGGTCGGCTTCGAGGCCCTTCACCGAGCGCGGGCTCGTCGTGGCGAACCCGCGCGGACTACGACCTGGCGGCTCGTCGGACGCCACCCTGACGATCAACACGTTTCCGCGGCGAACCCCGTCGCTGACGAGTTGCTCCGCCAGGGCTTCCGCTTCGCTGAGATTCGCCTCGCCGGGCACTTCGTGCCAGACGACTCGCTCTCCGTGGACGATGCCCGGGTCGCCGACGTCAGCCCCCAGATACGTCTGCACCACGTGCACGATGGCGCGGGTGTTCCGTACGTTCGTGTCGAGGTCGACCGGAACGGCTTCCTCACACACGAGTGCGTGGACGTCACGGTCGAACGTGCCGTCCACGTGGGCCTGGTTGTTGTGATCGAGGAACATGCGCCAGCGGCCTCCGGCGCGACCACCCTCGAGTACGGCGTCCAGGGCGTCCATGTCCGTGGCGTTCATGAGATCTTGCGCCTCGTCCACCAGGGCCACGTCCCAGCGCCTGTCCCTCGGCAGCGCCTCGAACGGGACGACGTCGACGCGTCGGTCGCCCAGGTGCGCGTCGAAGAACTGACTCAGGTGTGGGGAGCGGAAGGTCACGAGTACCCGGCGGCCCTGATCCGCCTCCTGCTTCGCGGCCTCGGCCAGCACCAACGATTTCCCGGTCCCTGCGCCACCCTGGACGAGCAGCCGTGGACTACGAGCAAGGGCGGCCAAGACTTTGCACTGTCCCTCGGTCGCACGGCTCTGCTCCTCGAGAACGGCACCGCGCTGTGCGTCGAGCACCGGCAGCCGGGTGAACTCCCCGAAGAGCCGTACCCGGAGGTCGGAAGTCCTCGCGATCCGGGTCGTCGGCGACGGCTTGCGAGCTGCCTCCGCGACGGCGTCGAGCGATGCCCGAATGCCTGCGACCGACATGTCGTCCCTCGCCCACCAGTGCGTGGAGGACCACTCGACCGAGTTCTGCGGCCGTTCGATGTCCGGCGTCACCACAACCGCTTCGTGCGAGAACCACGCCACCCCCTCCTCCTTGAGGATGTCCCGCAACGCGAAGGCGGCAGTGCGCGCCTGCTCCATCGGCGAGCTCCGCAACCGGTGCCAGTCGCCCCGGCGGTCGATCGAGTACCAGACCCCCTCGTGCTTGCGGACCCCTCCGCCCTTGACCTCGACGACGATGACCACACCCCGCCAGAGAAGAACGAAGTCGGCCTCCGCCTGCTGCTTGTACTCGTGAGAACGAAGCTTCACCGAGTGGAAGGCCACGGCGTCCTCGTCACCTGTCACGTCCCGAAGTAGGCGGGCCAGGCGCCGTTCTGCGTCGCTGGTGGCTGTCTTCTCGATCGTGGCCAGGTCGGGAACGACGATCACTGGCCTCCCTCCCGCCATAGCTGTTCGTACTCGCGGTAGCCGAGCAAGTCATCGACCTCGCCGAACTTGTCGGCCATGTCGACGATCAGGCACTCGGCCTTGCCGCCGTTCTCGGGACCTCGGAGGCCTCGGCCGGCCATCTGGATGTAGGCGTTGGGACTGAACGTGGGACGTGCGATGTACAGAGCCCGTACACCAGGTGCATCGAATCCCTGGATCAGCAGGTCGCAGTTCGTCAGCACCTGCACCTTGCCGCGCTGGAAATTCTCGATGTGGTCGCGCCGCTCCTGTCGACCGGTCTGTCCGCTGACGGCTGCCGCCGTCCGCCCCCGGTAACGCAAGGTCGCTGCCAGCACCTGCGCCGAGAGCACGCTGGGTGTGAACACCAGGATGGGCCAGGACTCGTCCTGGCCCATGACGTGGTCGGCCAGGACGGCCATCCGCTGCTGGTTCTGCCCGATCCGGTCGAGCACCGCCGGGCTGACGCGGCGCTGGTACCGCGCCTCACGCACCTCGTCCGCGGCCAGCGTCACCTGCACACCGTCCAGCACCTGGTGCTGGACGCGAGCCAGGATTCCCAGGCCCGCGAGCTGCTCGTACGGGTTGCCGTCGAAGGCGGTCAACCTCTTCCTGCCGAAGCGGGCGACGAGCGACTCCGTCCCGCTCGTCGATCTGCCCTTGAACGGCGTGGCCGAGAGACCGACCAAGGGCCGATCCCACTGCCGACCCGCGACTCCCAGCCACTCGAACAGCCGCGTGTACATCCGGGACTCCCCCGCGCGGTGTCCTTCGTCCACGATCACAGCGGCGGCACCGCGCAGCCACGCATATTCGGGGTCCTCGTGGACGACGAGGAGCTTCGCGTCCGTGGCGACGATGACGCTGAACTCGGTGTCCGGTTCGTGGACCACGTTCGACTCCCAGAGCCGGCCGACGGTCAGCGGCCGCTCGTCCCGGAGCCCGCGCCAGATGTAGCTCCAGGTCTGCACTGCCTGTTCGCAGAGCTCCTGTGACTGGGCGATCCAGAGGACCGGTCCCTTGAGCTCGCCGCTGATGAACAGGCGCAGAACCGTCTCGCAGGCCACGCGCGTCTTGCCGGCGCCGGTGGGCAACTCCACCATCGCCTTGCCCCGCCTACCGGTCTCGTCCTGGCTTGTGAGGACCTCGCTCAGCTGCCGACGGATGTCCTCCTGGAAGCTGTGCAGCGGGTTGAGCCGCACCGCTCCGGGAACGACGAACTCGTCCTCCTGTCGCTCGTTGCGTCGCCCGGCGAACTCACCGCCGAAACCCATCTGTCGGAGCCAGGAGATCGTCGAGGCGCCACCCGCCCACTGCGTCGGAACGTCCGAGAAGCCCTCCTGCCGGAACTGGTCGGCGAGCAGCTTGACGGAGTCGGACCCGTAGACGGTCAGGAACAGCCCGGATACCGAGGTCCTTTCGTCGACGAGACCCTGCAGCTCCAGCGCCTGCCACAAGCCCTTGGGCAACGCATCCCTGAGGTCGTCCGGCCCGAAATAGACGTCCAGGCGGTCGGCATCGGTCGGTGCGGCCTTGGCTTCCTCCCGCAGTTCTGCGAGGCGCCTGTCCAAACCGGCCTGAAGGACGCTGGAGATGTCCGCGTTGTTGAGCTCGAGTCCGAACACCTCCGATGCGATCTCCAGCAGGCGCCGATCCTCGACGCGCCGGTCGAGGACCAGCTCGGTCCCGTCCAGAAACCAGGGCAGGGACTGGTCCTCCACGCCCTCCTCGGTGGTCACCCGCTTCGCGATGTGGCCGGCGCGCGAGAGGCTGATGTTGAGCAACCGACCCTCGAACCGGGTGTTGCGCAGACCTGTAAAGACGTCCAGGAGCGGTTCCGGGGCGAGCTGACCTTCGATCTGCATGGAGAAGGCGAAGCTGTCCTCGAAGCGACGACACCCGACCTGGGCGACCAGCAGGTCTGCCTGCTCCTCGGTGACCTGCAGACGTGGACGATCCTTCGACGCCAGGTAGGCGGCCTGCTCCTCGGACACGGCCAGGTAGACCGTGTTGGGCGGCCTCGACTCCACGGCCCTTCTGATGCGGGCCGGGATACGTGGCGGCTTGCGACCCGGAAACGCGACCTCAGCCGCGGCGAGCGTGAATTCGACGAGGACAGCGTCGGACAGGGTCGGGGGGAACAGGTCGGCCCCGAGCGCTTGCTCGAAGACGTGGGCGGGCACGGCGTCGAGGTCGCGCGGCAGACTCAGCTTCTCTGCGAGAGCCAGGGGGCCCTTGAACAGCGGCAACAGACCGTCGTAGCGCACCATCGACGGCGCCACGGTGTCCGCGGATGCCTTTCGCCCTCGCGAGGTGGGGACGAGACCCGCGCGCACGATGGCCCACTGAGCAGGCGAGGGCACCTCGTGGTCGCGATTCGTCGCGAGGTCCTCGCAGATCCATGTGTGATCACGAAGTGCGAGGAGGCCGAGTGTCCAGCTCTCGCGCAGGGCCTCGGCGGCTCCAGCCTGCTCAAGCATGAGCAACATGGAGAACGGGCCCGGGCCCGACGCCCGCGAGAACTCGACGTTCTCGACAGCTCGCTCCCCTGGCCCCAGCCGACTGTTCAACGAATCGAGCACCCAAGCCCGGTACTGCTCGAACGCCGGTTCGTCCTCCAGTTGGTAGTCGCCCTGAGGCTCGTGCACGACCCCCAATTGGCCGGCGACATCGGGCTGGCAGCGGCCGCGATCCAGCATGCGCGCGTCGAACTGCGGCCCGACAAGCCCTTCCACGTCGAAGACAAGGGCGGGTGCCGCCCAGCCGCCGTCCCTGGTCGGCACGCGCACCTTCGCGGCCTGGGCCTGAAGTATCTCGACAGCTGCACGGGTCGGCAGGTCCAGTGTGGCGTCCCAGAGCTTCGTGAGCGCCTCGTCGTCGTCCTCGTCCGAGAGTCGAGCGAGCCGCGCGTTGAGAATCGCTTGGGCATCGAGCCCCCGGAAACCTGCACGCGTCAGGTGGGCGCGCACTCCTGCCTGCGCGAGGAACCCGGGATCGACGAAGACGGCGCCCTCCACCTCGAGGTCATCTTCATTGGTCAGGAAGACGACGTCCTTGTCAGCGAGCGAGCGCAGGCCGTCAGAGGTGGGAATGACCCGAGCCTTGTCGGCCTCGAACTTGCCGTGCAGGTCCACCGCGACCCTGAACGCGTTGGCCGCGGACACCGGATCGCTGCCCTCCGCCCACTCTCTCAGCCAGCTGAGAAGCCCGCGCTTGGGAGCTGTCTCGAGCGCCTTGCGCAGGTCACGATCGCGGGCGTCGAAGTTCTCCTCGAGATTGGCCAGCGTGACGAGATCGCGCAGACGGGCGAAGCGGGTCGGGTTGGCGTAGCAGCGGAAGTGAGGGACGTCCGACCCGGTGTTCGACGAGTGGGACCAGGCCCGGTGCACGTCCTCGCGCACGGTCATCTCGAAGTCGAGGGGACGCAGGTCTCGCGGACACGCCAGTGTTCCGTTGGCGTCGGGCACCAAGGCGCGTTCCGCAGCCAGGCGAGGGATGTCCTGGGTGAGGTGCTCGTCGCCGAAGCCCCGCAGCTCGCGGCCACGAGCCGGCATGTAGTCCAGATGTGCAGCCGGGTCTTCGGTCGTGGACAGACGCGGCAGCAGGTCCACGAAGATTTCCGACAGCGTCTTGAGAATCTCCTGGTTGTAGCCGTTCGACAGCATGGTCGTCCGGTCGTCGTTGACACTCCATGGCGCGTTGAAGAGGCCGGTGGCAGTTGTCTGGTCCTGCAACGGGAAGTACGACCAGAACTGACCGACCGTTCGGTTGCCGAGGTTTCGAGGCAACGCGACGGTCACCTTCACCTGCTGTCGGGAGACGGCCTCCCCGACCTGCTTGCGGGCCTCCGCCGACGGCGAGTGCATCCGGCCCTCGACCAGCCACTCGTCGCCGGAGCCGTCCGGTCGCTCGATCTTGAAGCTCCCGGCACCAAGGTCCCTCGACACATGACTCGTGGTGAAGCCCCCTTCGCCGAGGACCCGCAGCCGCACCTCGCGCACAGCACCGACGAAGAGCAGGAACTCGGAACGGAAGTCCTGGATCTCCTTCTCGAGCCGCTGGATGTCCGTCACCCGCGGGAGCTTGACGACCGTCGACGCCCATGTGGCCAGGTCTGCGAGCACCGGGTCGCGATCGAATTCCGCCGCCGCATCGACGAGAGTTGCCGTGCGCAGCACGGGCAGGCGCCGAGCCGCCGGCGCAATGCGACGCAGGGCAGCGGTGGCTTCCGGCGAGTTGAACTCGAAGGAGACAGAGCGACTGAAGACCTGAGGAGCGTCGGTGACGCCGAGGACGGACTTGAAGCCGAGACCGAACCTGCCGATCTCGTCGCCTCGTTTGCCGCTGAGGTAGGCCATCGTGACCGCGGTGATGCCCGACTTCGAGAAGGGCCGACCCGAGTTCGCGCAGTACAGGGTCGAGGTGCGCGCGTCGAGCACGATCTCCACCCGGGCCTCGTCGGCGAGATCGGTAGCGCCTGCAAGAGCGTCGGCAGCGTTCTGTACGAGTTCGAGCAGCGTCCGGTGGGCGTAACCGCCGGTTCTGATCGACTCCTCGTGGTTGGCCTGCTCCTCGATCAACCGGGGCTGTTGCTCGCATGCGGCGATCTGCGCAGCGAACTGGTCCTGCACCTCCCGGACCAGTGCAACGTCGGGCCGCCAAAGGTCCTTGCTCACTGACATCCCCACCTCAGCGGTTGTCGACGCCGGCTACGGCGCCTGCTGCACCGAGCATCGGCAGGACCTCTCCCTGGCACCGGGTGCTTGCGACTGCGTTCTCCGTCACTCGTGCAGAGTAAGTACGGGCCGAGACGATTCCGACAGCGACGGCGCCGAAGGCCTCCACGTCGTTCACTCCGCAGCAGCCCGACGCACGGTTGGAGACCGTCCTGGAGGAGGTCGTCGCTGATCAAGTAGCAGGAGTACCGGGTCGAGTTCGTGTCGAAGCCGCGGAAGTGAGCCAGAGGCGGTCTCGGATCGGCGAGAGGCATCCGCTGGTCCAACGGTGTGCCGACAGTTGCCGAGGGCCCTTCGCGTCGGTTCGCGACGAGCCCTCCGCCTACCCTTACCCCTCGAGCCGTATCGGCCGTCGGAGCAATCGGGGACGTTGAGAGAAACGCTCAGTCGCCTGGACGCGGCCTGCGCGGAGAGGGGGATGTGGCGCTCGCGCACCGCCACGCGTGCTCCGGGCGCCAGACAGCCCCTGCTGTGAGGGTGGCCGCCAGGCTGCTGTCGTGCTCTGCCCGACCCCCGCGCGGGCGTGTCGGCCGAGTGCCGCCGTCCGCCATGTCAGGTTGATGACCCAACAACTGGAGACGCCATGCCCGAGGAGACGATCTCTCCGATCCGCATGATCGCACGGGAAAGGCTGGTGCTGGATCCGCTCAATCCCCGCCTGGTCGACCCGGGCAGCGGCGGACAGCCGCTGGATGCCGTAGAGGCCGCTCGACGACTCACCGACAAGCACGATCCCCTGCCGATCGGCAGGTCGATGGCGCAGTTCGGCTTCTTCGACTCCGATCCCCTCATCGCCTACGAGGAGGCCGGCCGTTTCGTCGTGGTCGAGGGAAACCGCCGACTCCTGGCGCTGACGCTCCTGCTGGATGAAGGCTTTCGAGACGAGGTCGAGGCCGATGACGCCTGGAACGACTTGGGCGCGTCTTTGACGGAGGAGCGAAGGCAGGGGCTCCACATGGTGCCGGTCCAAGTCGTGGCAGACCGCGACGAGGCCGCCCCGGTGATCGGCTTCCGGCACATCGTCGGGATCAAGAAGTGGGACGCGTACGAGAAGGCGGCGTTCGTGAAGCAGCTCGTCGCGCGGCAAGCGGATCAGGCGGGCTCTACCGACGAGGGTGTCTTCCAATGCGTGTCGGTCTTGACCGGGGAAAGTCCGACCCGCATCCGGACCTACATCCGCGACTACACGCTTCTGAAGCAGGCCGAGGCGGCCGGCACGGACGTGACGGCTGCCCGGCAAGAGTTCGGAGTGTTCACCAGGGCCATGAGTAGCGGGGGGGTGCGGAACTTCATCCAGGCCGCGGGCACAGGCAGCGTCACGGTGAACATGGAAACGGCCTACAACGCGAACGACGCCGAGATGGAAGAACTCCTGAGCTGGATCTACGGAAGCGACACCGAGGAGCCCGTCTTCACGGACGCCCGGCGTCTGCGCGATCTCGGACACGTTCTCGAGTCGCCGGAGGCGACCGACCATCTGCGGAAAACCCGAAACCTGGACGAGGCCGAGGCGATGTCAGGCGCCGGCCGGGACCGGTTCCTGACCAACGCGTCGAAGGCGCTCGCGGCCGTCAAGGCGATGACCAACGACCTTGATGGACTTCTGAGGGACCACGCGGTCGAGAACGCCATCACCCAGTTGCACGTCGCCGTCGCAGGCCTGAAGCCGCTGGTGGCCCCGACCCCGGTCGAGACGACGACAGACGAACCGGCCGACACGGACGATTACGACCTCGACGGCGAAGACCGAGACCTCGTCGACGAGGCAGCGGACGAGGACGATGGCAACCGCTGACAGCAGCGAGATCGTCGACTTGACCGACCGCGTCGAACTGGCCGTGCTCACTTCTCGCCGACGACGCCTGAGCTGGTCGAACGTCGGGTCGTTGGTGGCAGAGACGCACGCCGACGAGGACTCCGACAGCGAGGAAGCAGAACTCCTCGTCGGGAGCGTCCGCACCGAACTGCGGCGCAGGTCCGCAGTCACCGGCTACCCGTTCGCGGTCCTCGACGGGGCCGTCAGCGCTGCCGGCACCGGCGAAGAGTGTGCGCTGTGGGAGTTCCTCGCGACGCTGTCGGTACATCAGTCCTCTCGGATCCTGGGTGGTAGCGGGCACAAGCCCAGTCGCGTTTTCGAGACGATCAGCCGTGAGGCGCTTCGGACGTATACCGGCGGCGAGGCGTATGTCCTGTCCGAACTCCATCCCAAGATCAGGGGCGCGATCGCCGAACTCGGGGATCGACTCAACGTCGAGGCCCATCCGCACCGCGCCCGGAAGGAACGCAAGGATCACGGACTCGACGTGGTCGCGTGGCGTCCGTTCCGGAGCCTGAGGCACGGGCACCCCACCGTGCTCTGTCAGTGCACCATCGGACAGCAGACAACGCTGGTCGCGAAAGCCAGGGAGACCACCGCCTCCGAGTGGGGCAAGCTCCTCGCGGTGACGGAGCTCAGCCTGACCACAGCGCTCGCGGTGCCTCACGTGCTGCCCCAGGACTGGACGCACTGGACCGAACTCACCTGCAACACAGAATTGGTCCTGGACCGGCTCAGGATCTGGGAACTCCTCGACCGAGACCAGCGCATGGCTCTCGGAGCCGATCCTGCTCTCACGGGCGCCCTGGAGGTCATGCGAACACGGACCGCCGGCGCAGCAGCTGCAACCGGCGCTGCAGGCCTCGGGAGCGCACCGACTTCTCGCGCGTCCGCTTGACAAGGCGGCTCCCGCCGGGTGAGCTCGGCGGGACGGCGTCGGGCGGGCACGAGGAGGACAAGCTGTGGGAAGGGCACCCGGGGGCCATCCGACCGTGTTGTCCTGCTTCAGTGGCGCGGGCGGCCTCGACCTGGGCCTGGAGGCCGCCGGCTTCCGTGCGGTCGGGCTGTTGGAGACCGACGAGGACGCCC
>Ga0210040_10001294_pt1 | contig 38311 bp, 41 predicted proteins | sample CryGeyCG12114_NA_FD_185462 | JGI IMG/M metagenome (GOLD analysis project Ga0210040, IMG submission 185462) | Groundwater microbial communities from aquifer - Crystal Geyser CG19_WC_8/21/14_NA (SPAdes) (version 2) | ecosystem: Environmental > Aquatic > Deep subsurface > Groundwater | place: USA... | reverse complement strand
TCCTGCACGCCGGGCGGGTCCTTGATTACCTCGGTACGCACCAGCACCTCGCCGTCGACCTCGAACTCGCGGTCGACGACCGTGGCGGCCTCGTCCTGCTATCCGACGCCCAGCGGTTCTACGAGGGACCGATCGCCTTCCGCTTCCCGATGCTGTTCAGCGGTCGGGCGGAGCTGCACGAGTGGTGGTCGGACGAGGACCAGGCGTTCCACGTCGACCTCGAGGTGCGCAATCACCGGCTCGGCTTCCTGTTCGGATACCGCGGCACCTTCACCTGCGAGTGGCTGCCGGCGACCGATGCCCCCGCTCGGCTCAAGCCGACGCGGACGGAGGGACGAACCTAGACGACGCGCCGCACGGACACGAGGCGGGATCCCGGTGGTCGGGCGCCGGTGGCACCGTTGAGTTCGCGCCCGCGCCGTGGTTATCTCGTGTCATGTACCTGTTCGATGGGCCCGCGCCGGCCAGGCCGTCGGACGAGGAGCGCCTCGCGGAGTTCGGGCCGCCCGTCTTCACGTTCGTGCCCCAGCTGCGGCTGGCCGAGCGGGGCTGGAGCTGGTCGGGCACGGGCGGTCGCACGCTCGAGGCGCAGGTGCACCACTGGCTCGCGGACCAGAACGGGAACTTCTGGTTCGAGGACACTCCGAGCGGCCCCCAGGGCATAGCGGAGCTCCGCGGGTACGTCTTCACCGACGATCCCGAGTCCTTCGAGGGCATGTCGAACGTGCTGCGGGCCGCCCTCGACCAGCACCTCGGCTACGTGCTCCTCGACTGGGACGCGCGGGACTCGTCGGACTACACGGAGCTGTCCCGGCTGCCGGACGCCACCGAGCAGATCGTCGCCAAGCGGCCGGCGCACGCGACGCTGCCCATCGACGGGATCTACCATCCGGCGATCCGGCTCGAGCACAACGGCTGGGTGGGCACCGCCGCACGCGTCGGCTACCGGCTGGTGACCCTCGTGATCCACTCGGCGGAGATCCCGAAGATCGACACGATGCTCACCGCCCGGCGCTGAGCCGGGGCCATCCCCCGGCCGCACCGGCCGTGGTCACTGCACGGCCGACGTCAGCCGTGCCAGGTTGTCGAGCACGCGCCCGCCGATGCGCCGCTTCTCCCACTCGTCGAGGGTGAGCTCGCGGCTCGCCTGGCGGTAGCCCTGCTCGACGCGCCGCAGGGCCGAGACGAACTCCCGGCCGCGCACCATGAGGGACACCTCGGCGTTCAGGGTGAAGGAGCGGATGTCCATGTTGCTCGACCCGATGACCGCGACGTCGTCGTCGATGGTGAAGTGCTTGGCGTGCAGGATGTACGGCGCCCGGTACATCCAGATGCGCACGCCCGCCCTGAGCAGCGTCTCGTAGTACGACCGCTGCGCGTGGTACACAACGGGCTGGTCACCGAGCTCGCTCACGAACAGCTCGACGTGCAGCCCGCGCTGCACTGCCGTGGTGATGGCGTAGGTCATGGAGTCGTCGGGCACGAAGTAGGGGCTCGTGATGACGATGCGGTCCTGCGCGTAGTACAGCAGCGCGTTGAACAGTCGCAGGTTGTTCTCGCCCTCGAAGCCGGGCCCGCTCGGCACCACCTGGCAGTCCAGCTGCTCGTCGCGCTCGTCGGGCACGACGTTCTCGGCCTCCCGCACGAGCAGCTCGTCGGTCTCGGCGTACCAGTCCGTGATGAAGATCGCGTTGATGCCGGTGACGATGGGCCCCTCGAGCCGCACCATGAGGTCCTTCCACCTGAGGCCGCGCTTACGGTTGATCACCTTGTTGTACGTGCGGTGCACCATGTTCTGCGACCCCATGAACGCGACCTGGCCGTCCACCACCACGAGCTTGCGATGGTTGCGGAGGTCCGGCCGCTGCCATTGCCCCCGGAACGGCTGCACCGGCAGCATCACGTGCCACTGGACGCCGATCCGGTCGAGCTTGCGCTTGGTCCTGCGGAAGCCGGGCGTCCGCAGGGAGGCGACGTGATCCATGAGCACGCGCACGGTGACGCCTCGGCGCACCGCCTCCTCCATCGCGTCGAAGAAGGGCGCGGACGTCGTGTCCCAGGCGAGGATGTAGAACTCGACGTGCACGTAGCGCTTCGCGGTCCGCACCTCGTCGGCCATGGTGTGGATGGTGTGCTCGTAGTCCTCGAGCAGCCGCGCGGAGTTGCCGCCGACGAGCGGCATGGAACCCAGCCGCCGGTTCAGCTCGACGACGGACTCCAGCCACGGCGGCCACAGGTGGTCGCGGCGCACCCGATCGACGCCCTCGGTCGTCTCCAGGATGAAGCGGTTGATCTCGGCCTGCTTCTGACGCCGACGCCGGGGCAGCTTCGTGCTGCCGAACAGCAGGAACAGCAGGATGCCGACGTACGGCAGGAAGAAGATGGCCATGAGCCAGGCCATGGCGGTGCTCGGCCGCCGGTTGCGCGGGATGTAGACGAGCGCGAGCACGCGCACGATCAGGTCGATTCCGAAGGCCGCGACGATCAGCGCGAGGGTGATCGACGACAGGTCTTCCATGCTGGTCGAAGTCTAGTGAGCGGCCCCAGGCCCATCCCGAGCGCCCGCCCGCGGCCCGGGGCGCCGCTTCCTCAGCGGAAGTTGACGAACTGGAGGTCGAGGTCGAGGTCCGAGCCCTTGAGCAGCGCGATCGTCTCCTGCAGGTCGTCCCTGCTCTTCGAGCTGACCCGCAGCTCGTCGCCCTCCACGCGGCTCTTGACCGACTTCGGCGCCTCGTCGCGAATGAGCTTGCCGATCTTCTTGGCGTGCTCGGCGTCGATGCCCTCCTTGAGCTTCGCCTCGATGCGGTACTCCTTGCCGGAGGCGAACGGGTCGCCGGCATCGAGGCTCTTCAGCGAGATGCCGCGCTTGATGAGCTTCGACTCGAAGACGTCGAGGATCGCCTTGACGCGCTCCTCGCTCGAGGCCTTCATCAGCACTTTCTCGCCGCTCCACTCGATCGAGGCGCCGACGTTCTTGAAGTCGTAGCGCTGCTCGACCTCCTTGCTCGCCTGGTGCAGGGCGTTGTCGGCCTCCATGCGGTTGACCTTGCTGACGACGTCGAACGAGGAATCTGCCATGCGCCCCATATTAAAGGGTCGCGGCCCGCGCGGCGCTCGAGCGCGCGATCAGCGCGAACGGGGGTGCTCCCGCGATTTCGTGCCGGGGTGCAGGCATGGGTATCATTGCCGAGCGCATTCGGTCGGGTGATTACACGCGGTCGGGAGCGCGCCCGGCGAGTTACCCAAGCGGCCAAAGGGATCTGACTGTAAATCAGACTGCTCAGCATTCGGGGGTTCGAATCCCTCACTCGCCACGCTCTCATCGAAACCCCCTCCTCGCGAGGGGGTTTTCTCGTGGCCGGCGGCTCTCCCGGCGCCCGCGGGCGGTGCGGCGCGCGTCGGTAGCATCGAGGAGGCGGCACCGGCCGCCGACGGAAGGCGGATCGACGGCATGGACTCTCACCCCGGAACGCAGGAGCTGCTCGAGATCGCGAGGAGCATCGCGCTCGAGGCCGGTGCGCTCGCGAAGCGGCGTCGCAGCGAGGGCGTCGAGGTGGCCGCCTCGAAGTCGTCGCCCGAGGACGTGGTGACGCACGCGGACCGCGAGGCGGAGGCGCTCATCCGGCAGCGGCTGGCCGAGGTGCGACCCCGCGACGGCTTCTTCGGTGAGGAGTCGGGCGCCGAGCGCGGCACGAGCGGTCTCACCTGGGTCGTGGATCCGATCGACGGCACCGTCAACTTCCTCTACGGCATCCCGCAGTGGGCCATCAGCATCGCGGTCGTGGAGGGTGAGCCGGAGCCCACGACGTGGCGGGCGCTCGCGGGGTGCGTGTTCGCCCCCGCGACGGACGAGGTGTTCACCGCGACGGCGGGCGGCGGCGCCTTCCGCAACGGTGAGGCCATCGCGGCGAGCCCGGCGTCCGATCTGTCGCAGGCCCTGGTGGCCACGGGATTCTCTTACAGCGCCGACCGTCGGGGGCAGCAGGCCGCCGTGGTGTCGGGGCTGATCACCAGGGTGCGCGACATCCGCCGCATCGGGTCCGCTGCGCTCGACCTCTGCTACGTCGGGGCAGGGCGGGTGGATGCCTATTACGAGCGGGGTCTGAACCCGTGGGACATGGCAGCGGGTGCTCTCGTTGCGGCCGAGGCGGGCGCGCGCGTCACCGGCTGGAACGGCGCGCCGGCGGGCCGGGAGTTCCTTCTGGCCGGTGCTCCCGGGATCGTCGAGGGGCTGGAGAAGGTTCTGCGCGAGCAGTTCCCCCTCAGGGGGGAACTGGCATAACCCGCGGAAGTTGGGTTACCCTTTACCGATCCGTTATAAAAGTCCGCCTCGCCGGACTTGCGGATCACCTCCCATTCATGAACTTCCGGCGCTTCCGCATGCGCCCCGGTCTTCCAGGAGACAGCCATTCTTTTCGTTCGCCGTGTCGCCCATGCGCGTCTCGTGACCCCGCGTGAGCGCGTCGGGAGCGTGTGAATGCCGACCCCGACCGACGATGTGAACGTCACCGCCCCTCCGCTCACCCGGCGAGAACTGCGTGAGGCCGAGCGCGCGACTCGCCGCCGTCGTGGCCGCCGCTCCAGCTACACCGCCGCGCCCCGCCCCCGCCGTGACCGCTCCGCCCCGGCGCCCGTCATCGGCGTCTCCCCGGTCAGCGTGGCGCGCGAGCCGACGCCGTCCCGGTCCGTCGCCTCCCGCGGCCTCACCGTGCTCACCATGGGCTTCGTCGCCACCGTGACCGTCGCCACCTCCCTCCCGGCCAACGCCCTGTACACCCCGGGCGAGACCGTCGCCGCGCCCGTCGAGAGCGCGACCTATGCCGCCGCCGGCACGAAGGGCGCGCAGTCCGTCACCGTTCCGGACGGCAGGGCGGAGACCGTCGCGCACGAGTCGTACACCGTGGAGTCGTACGAGGAGGTCGAGCTCGCGCAGAGCAACGCCGGCGTCGGCACCTTCTCGAACGATCCCAACGGCACCATCCAGTGGCCCTTCATCGTCGGCGTCCCCATCTCGGGCGTCTTCGGGCATCGCGTCGCCCCGTGCAGCAACGGCTGCTCCAGCGATCACAAGGGTGTCGACTTCGCCCCCGGGATGGGCGCTCCGATCCAGGCGATCGCAGACGGCGTCGTGCGCTACGCCGAGAGCTCGGACTACGGCCTCGGCGTCCACGTGATCATCGACCACATGATCGACGGCCACCTCGTCACGAGCGTGTACGGCCACATGGAGTTCGGGTCGCTCAAGGTCAGCGAGGGGCAGACCGTGAAGGTCGGCGAGCAGATCGGCAGCGTCGGCTCGACGGGCGCTTCCACCGGTCCGCACCTGCACCTGGAGGTCCACCTCGAGGACGGCACGCCCATCGACCCGTACGCCTGGCTGAAGGCGCACGCCAACTAGGCCGCGGTCGCCCGCGCGGCTTCGATGGTGCGGGGTCGGGCCCTAAGCCTCGACGAGCCAGGCCGTGGTGTCCGTGGGCAGCACGCGCTGGTCGAGGTCCTCGGAGGAGAGGATCAGCCGGCCGGCGGGCAGCTCGACCGGAGCCGCGCCGAGGTTGGCGACGATGGTGACGCCGCGGTTGCGGAACGCGACGACGTCGGCACCGAAGCCCGGGAGCCATTCGACCGACCCTCCGCCGAGCCCGCGCTCGGCGCGCAGCCGGAGCGTCGCCCGGTAGAGCTCGAGCGTCGAGCCGGCCCGGCCCTCCTGCGCGGAGCGGGCGAGGTCGTGCCAGTCGTCGGGCTGGGGAAGCCAGCTCTCGCCCGACGGGCTGAAGCCGTATGCGGGTCGGTCGGCATCCCACGGGATGGGCACGCGGCAGCCATCGCGCCCGTACCGCTCGCCGCCTGTGCGATGGAAGGTCGGATCCTCGCGGAACTCGTCGGGCAGCTCGATGACCTCGGGCAGGCCGAGCTCCTCGCCCTGGTACATGTAGGCGCTGCCGGGAAGCGACAGCATCAGCACGCTCGCCGCCCGCGCTCGGCGCAGGCCGAGCACCCCGTCCGGCTTCCCCGGTGTGCGGGGGCCGATGCCGGCGCCCTGCGGCGTGCCGTCTGCGAGGCCTAGGCGGCTCGCGTGGCGCACGACGTCGTGGTTGGAGAGCACCCAGGTGCTCGGTGCGCCGACCGCGCCGAACGCGCCGATGGACGTGTCGATGGTCTCGCGGAGCGCTGCGGCCTCCCACGGCGTCTCGAGGTACGTGAAGTTGAACGCCTGGTGCATCTCGTCCGGACGCACCCACTCGGCCAGCCTGCTCAGCGGGTCGACCCATGCCTCGGCGACGAGGGCGCGGTTCCCGTCGTACTCGTCGAGGACGCGACGCCAGTCGCGGAAGATGTCGTGCACGCCCTCCTGGCCGAAGTACGGCGGGTGCTGGACCTCCCCGGCCTCGATCTCGTCGACGAACCCGCCGCCCATGCTGCCGGCCTTCGCGGGCGGCGTGTAGTCGGGAAGACCCGCGGCCTTCACCATGCCGTGGGCGACGTCGACCCGGAAGCCGTCGACGCCGCGGTCGAGCCAGAACCGCAGCACGTCTCGGAACTGCTCGTGCACCCACGGGTTCTCCCAGTCGAGGTCGGGCTGGGAGCGGTCGAAGAGGTGCAGGTACCACTGGCCCGGCGTGCCGTCCGGCTCCGTGACGCGGGTCCAGGCGCCTCCGCCGAAGATCGACTGCCAGTTGTTGGGCGGCAGCTCGCCGTGCTCGCCTTTACCGTCGCGGAACATGTAGCGCGCTCGTTCGGCGCTGCCGGCGTCGGAGGCGAGGGCCGCCTGGAACCAGGCGTGCGCGCTGGAGGAGTGGTTCGGCACGATGTCCACGATCACGCGCATGCCGAGGTCGTGCGCGCGGCGCTGCAGGCGGTCGAAGTCGTCGAGGGTCCCGAAGCGCGGGTCGACGTCGCAGTAGTCCGCGACGTCGTAGCCCGCGTCGTTCTGCGGAGATGTGTAGAAGGGGGACAGCCAGACGGCGTCGACGCCGAGCTCCTGCAGCGCGGGAAGACGGTCGGTGATGCCTGCGAGGTCGCCCAGCCCATCCCCGTTCGCATCCGCGAAGGACCGCGGATAGATCTGATAGATGACGGCCGTGCGCCACCACTCACCGCCCGGTACCGAGGCCGAACCGCCGTCCGACGCGGGGGAGGATGAGCCCGCGGGCGCGCCGGGAACGGGAGGGTTCGCGAGTGACATGGTCGCAACACTACGACACGGGTGTTCGGTGCACGCGCGTGCGGATCGGTCGGCCGAACAGCAGGCGAGAGGGCGGGCTCGAGGAGCGCCGGGCGTCAGCGCGCCCCTGCGAAGCCGGACGCCGGGCGGGACGATCGCGGCGCTCGACGGAGCGGTCGGGTGCGCGTCGCAATGCTGCTATCCTCTAACGGTGCCATCGGCCGGTCCGTTCGCGGACGGCCAGGCGACGCCCCGATAGCTCAGTGGTAGAGCATCTCCATGGTAAGGAGAAGGTCCAGGGTTCAAGTCCCTGTCGGGGCCCGGACTGTGTCAGGCCAACGCGGCCGGGCGGACGTCTTGGCGGGGTAGCTCAGGTGGTTAGAGCACACGGCTCATAATCGTGGTGTCGCGGGTTCAAGTCCCGCTCCCGCTACGGAACGCCCCGGAATCTCGCCGTTCCGGGGCGTTTTTCGCGCCCTTCGACGCGGTTCGGGCGCCGGACGTCTGCGCCGCCGCACCAGGCCCGAACCGGGGGCACCCTAAGGTGGGGTTTCCGCGGGTGAGGGGCGCCTCCAGACTGAGCCCATGGCAGACACGCAGCGGGTCCACAGCGTCGTCGGGGGTGCGCCGGAGGCTGTCCACCCGCGGGGGACCGAGCGAAGCGGCCTCGGCGTCGCCGCCCTGGTCATCGGCATCGTGGCCCTGGTCGGCTCGCTCGTACCGATCGTGAACTACGCGACCGGGGTCGTCGCGATCGTCGGACTCGTCCTCGGCATCGTCGCGCTCGTGCAGAAGAACCGGCGGAAAGGTGTCGCGATCACCGGCACGATCCTCTCGGGCGTCGCTCTGCTCCTGTCCGTCGTGCTGGCGATCGTCTACTCGCTCGCCATTGCGAACGGGGTCGTCGGCGCCGTGCCGGCCGTCGGCGGAGCGCAGAACCCGGGGCCCGACCGTGATGCCGCCGCCGACGAGGTCGGCAGCCGCGAGAACCCGGCGCCCCTCGGCACCACCATCCAGATCGGTTCGACCGCAGGCATGGTCGACTGGGACGTAACGCTCGGAGCCGTGACGCTGGATGCGGACGACATCGTCGCCGACGAGAACCGGTTCAACGAACCCGCACCCGAGGGCTTCCAGTATGCGATGGTGCCGGTGACGGTCGTCTACCGCGGCGCCGACACGGGCACGCCGTGGGCTGAGCTGTCCGTCGACTTCGTGTCCGCGGCGGGCACGACGCACGCGGCGAGCGACTCCTTCGCGGTCGTGCCGTCACCGCTGACCGATGTCAACGAGCTGTTCCCCGGGGCGTCCGGCAGCGGCAACGTCGTCGTCGCCGTTCCGTCCGCCGACGTGGAGAAGGGCACGTGGGTGCTCACGACCCTCTTCGGTGACCGGTACTTCTTCTCCGCGCGGTGACGAGTCCGGCCCATCCTGGACGCCCGCTGAGCGCATGCCGGGCGGCGCGCGCGTAGCGTCCCCGCATGGACATCAGTGACGTCAAGTGGAACGACGAAGCCCGGGACAAGATCCTCACCGACTCCGATCGCGTGCTGCAGGAGGCCGTGCAGAAGGTGAACGGTGAGCTCGCCGGAGAGAGCTGGGAGAAGTCGTTCGCGCGGCTCATCGAGCTGCTCGAGGGCCGATTCATCGACTTCGAGCCGGGCCCGGACATCCGCAAGTACGCCGAGGCGATCCAGGACCGCGAGCTCGGCTGACCCGGTCGGGCGCGTCCCGGCCGGTCATCGCCTGGCGAGCCGTGCCGCGCGGGCGCGCCGGATGCGGCGCACCACCAGCCAGAGCACGACGCCCGCGACGGCCGCGTACACGGCGTAGTTGAGCCACGCCGAGTACTCGTCCACGAGGTGGTACTGGCGCCCGAGCAGCCAGCCGAGGCCGACCAGCAGCGCGTTCCAGACCACGGACCCGAGAAGCGTGAAGAACGTGAACGAGCCGAGCGGCATGCGCGCGCTGCCCGCAGGCAGCGAGATCAGGCTGCGGACGCCCGGGATGAGCCTGCCGAACAGCACAGCCGACCTGCCGTGCCGGTGGAACCAGCCGGACGCCTTCTCGAAGTCCTCGCGGTCGACGAGCGGGAGCTTCGAGAGCCAGCGGATGGCCCGTTCCTCCCCCAGCCTGTGGCCGATGAAGTACAGGATGTACGCGCCGAGCAGCCCGCCGAGGGTCGCGGTGAACAGCACCAGGACCACGTTCATGCGTCCCTGCTGGGCGAGGAAGCCGGCGAGCGGCAGCACGATCTCGCTCGGGATGGGCGGGAAGACCGTCTCCATCAGGGCGAGCGCCCCGACCCCCAGTTCGCCGAGCGCGGCGATGACGTCGACCGCGAGGCCGGCGAGTCCCGTCAACTCGATCTCGGGTGCGGCGGCGGTGAGGAGAGGAGTCAACAGCACGCACCCAGCCTGACACGCGCCTCTGGGTGATGCCCCCGCGCGAGCGCTTAGGCTGACGGTGTGCCAGTGAATCCTGATCTTGCCGGCCGGGAGTTTCCGCCCGCGGCGCCATACCTCGTCGGCCGCGAGAAGATCCGCGAGTTCTCCCGCGCCGTCTTCGCGACGAGTCCGCTTAACCACGACCCCGAGGCCGCCCGAGCGGCGGGCTACGCCGATGTCGTCGCCCCGCCGACGTTCCCGGTGGTCGTGCAGGAGCTCACGCTCTCCCAGCTCCTCGCCGAGCCCGACGCGGGCATCGACTTCTCCCGCGTCGTGCACGGCGAGCAGAGGTTCGAGTCGACCCGGCCCATCGTGGCGGGGGACGAGCTGATCGCGACGCTCACGGTCGCGAGCGTCAAGACGCTCGGCGGCAACGCCATGGTCACGGCGCGATCCGAGATCGTCGACCGGGCCGGGGCGCACGTCGTCACGGCGACATCGACCCTCGTCGTTCGCGGGGAGGACGCATGAGCGCCCCCGACGTCGCCGCGCTGACCGTCGGCGACGTCGTGGCCGAGCAGACGTACCGGCTCAGCCGCGACTCCCTGGTGCGCTACGCCGGTGCATCCGGTGACTTCAACCCCATCCACTACCGGGACGACATTGCGGCCGGGGTGGGCCTGCCGGGCGTGCTCGCCCACGGGATGCTCACCATGGGGCTCGCCGTGCAGCCGGTCGTCGACTGGATCGGGGACCCGGGCGCGATCGTCGACTACACGGTGCGCTTCACCCGGCCGGTCGTCGTCGACCCCGCGGACGGCGCGGTGGTCGAGGTCACGGCGAAGGTCGGCCAGCTCGACCAGGGCGCGGGCACCGCCCGCATCGACCTGACCGTGACCTTCGACGGTGCAACGGTGCTCGGCAAGGCGCAGGCGCGCGTGCGGTTCGCGTGATCCGGTGAGCACAGACGTGACCGGCGTCCCACTGTCGACGCTCACGACGTTCCGGGTGGGCGGGCCGGCCGCCCGCATCGTCGACCTGACCGATCCCGACACGCTCGTCGCCGACGTGCTCGCCGAGTGGGCGACGGGCGAGGAGTGGCTGGCGCTCGGCGGCGGGTCGAACGTCCTGGTCGCCGACGAGGGGTTCGACGGCGTCGTGCTCCGCGTCGCCACGCGGGGTGTCGACGTGCGGCCCGTGCCCGGTCGTCCGGGCACCGTTGCGGTGCGCGTGCAGGCCGGCGAGCCCTGGGACGCGCTCGTCGCGCACACCGTCGAGCGCGGTCTCGCCGGGCTGGAGGCCCTCTCCGGCATCCCGGGCTCGACGGGCGCGTCGCCCATCCAGAACATCGGCGCCTACGGTCAGGAGGTCGCGCAGACCATCAGCGCCGTGGAGTTCCTCGACTACCTGTCTGGCGATCTGGTCCGCATGCCCGCGGCCGAGCTGGGCTTCGGCTATCGCACGTCGGTGTTCAAGCAGGGCAGGCAGGGGATCGTCACGGCGGTCGAGTTCGAGCTCACCGCCGGCGCGGGCGCCGCGGGCGCCTCGAGCGACGCTGCAGGATCCGCCGCCGCCCTGGGGCAGCCCGTCGCCTACCCGCAGCTCGCCGGCGCCCTGGGCGTCGATCTCGGCGCCCGGGTGCCGCTCGCCGACGTGCGCGGCGCCGTGCTCGGCCTCCGCGCCGCGAAGGGCATGGTGCTCGACGCGGCGGATCCGGACACCTGGAGCGCGGGCTCCTTCTTCACGAACCCCATCGTCACCGAGCACTTCGGTCGCACGCTTCCCGCGGACGCGCCGCGCTGGCCGGTCCAGCACGACGTCGCGGACCGGGTTGTGGAGCTGGTGGGCGACCACCGCGACGTGTACGCGGTGGAGGACGCGGTCGCCGACCTCCACCGGCAGCGGCTCGAGCGCGGGGCGTCCGGTGGGCCGGACGTGAAGCTGAGCGCCGCGTGGCTCATCGAGCACGCGGGCGTGCGCCGGGGGTTCCGGCTGCCCGGATCCGCCGCCGCCGTCTCGAGCAAGCACACGCTCGCGATCACGAACACGGGTGCCGCGACAGCGGAGCAGATCGCGGAGCTCGCCCGCTACGTGCAGGGGCGCGTCCTCGCCGAGTTCGGCATCCTCCTCCATCCTGAGCCGCAGCTCGTCGGGTTCAGCCTCTGACGCCGTCCGCTCCGGACGCCCCCGCCGCGGTCGGTGCCGCCGTCGCCGGGGTGGTCCCCGACGCGGCGGGGCTTCGGAGGGCGACGAACGCCGCCGCTGCGGCCGCCGCCGCGGCGGCGAGGAACGCGATCGGGTAGCCGGCGATGGGGATGAGCGCCCCGAGGGCACCGGCGCCCGCCGCCTGCCCGAGGATCAGCGTGATGAAGAGCAGAGCGGTGCCCGCGGGCGCGCGCGGGGGGTCGATCGCGGCCGTCCACGCGATGAGCGCCCCGGATGCCGCGGTGTAGCCCCAGCCGAAGGCCGCGCATCCCAGCAGGGCGAGCGGCGCGCTGCTCGGCACGGCGGCGAGCAGCACCGAGGCGGCCACGATGGCGCAGACCGTGACCATCCAGAGGACGCGAGGATCGCGCCGTTCACCCCAGCGCGCGGTGGCGATCACGGCCGTTCCGCCGGCGCCGAGCGCGAGCCATGCCGCGACGGACACCGCCTCACCGACGCCGGACTCCACGAGGAGCGTCCTGCCGTACGTCCAGACCGCCGCCGACGCGAAGCCCATGAGCAGGGCCGCCGCGAGGACGGGCCGGTGGTGGACGTACCAGGAGGCCGGCGGCAGGACCCGGCGCACCGCCGGGGGTGGAGCGCTCGCGTGCGGCGCGGCGCCGTTACCGCCCCGGTCCGCCGCGAGGACGAGGCACGCGACGATCACCGTGACGACGCCGGCGATGGCCCAGGCGAGCCGCCAGTCCGGCAGCAGCACGAGCGCGAGCACGCCGGCCACGACGAGCCCCGGACCGGTGCCGGCATTCACCACGAGCTGGGCGCGGGGTCGGTTCCGGGTGGCCGGGTGCCGCTGCAGCACGGACACCAGAGCGGGTGAGGCGAGCCCCGCCCCCGCCGAGCCGGCGATCGCGAAGATCGCGAAGGCGAGCGGACCGGGCGCCGCGGCCATGCCGAACGCCCCTACCGCTGCGCTGAGCGCGGCCGCGACGATGAGGGCCCGCGGGGCACGGGCGGCCGTGAGGAACCCCAGGATCGCGCCGCCGCAGTAGACGACCGACGCGCCGCCGGAGATGATCCCGGCCGTCGCGACATCGAGTCCGAGTTCGCCACGCACGTCGGGAAGGAAGAGGCCGTACGCCAGTCGGACGAGGCCGTACGTCGCCGCGATCAGACCTGTTCCGGCCGCGACGAGGAGCCACGACGGGTCGGCGGATAACAAAAACGATCGTTTCACATTTCGGAGTCTAGGGTACTGCCATGGCGATCCGCGCGAGCACAGAGACGAAGCTGCTCGACGCCGCGGACGAGCTCTTCTTCTCGCGGGGCATCGCGGCCACGCCGATCGACGCCGTGATCGAGCGCGCGGGGGTGTCGGCCGCCACCCTGTACCGGGGTTACGCGAGCAAGGAGGCGCTGCTCGCCGCCGCCCTCGAGCGTCGCCAGCGCGAGTGGCTGGGGGTCTGGGACGCCGCCGTCGCGGCCCAGGATACGGCGGAGGCGCGGCTGCTCGCCGTCTTCGACGCCCTCGACTCGTTCCGCACCCGCCCGAGCGGGGCGCGCTGGTGCGCCTTCCTCGGATCCGCGGCCGAGTACCCTGACCCGCCCGCCGAGGTGGAGCACGCCATCCGCAGCGACACGGACACGATGCGCACCCGGCTCGCGGAGCTCGCCGCGGTGGTCGACCCGCGGCGCGGCGACGAGCTGGCGGAGCAGCTCCTCCTCCTCGTCACGGGCGATCTCGCCATGCGGCTCCGCTCGCCCGCCCACTCCACCGACACCGCGCGGTCGGTCGCCGCCGCGCTTCTCGCACAGCGTCGCTGACCCGCGACGGTCCGGCTCCGTCACGCGGCTCGGGCGACGGACCGGGGCGCGCGGCGAACTCGGCTAGCCGAGCAGGGACTGCAGGCGCCGGATGCCCTTGAGCAGCGGCTCGTCGCCGAGCGCATACGAGAATCGCAGGTATCCGCTCGGACCGAACGCCTCGCCCGGCACCGCGGCGATCTCGGCCTTCTCCAGCAGCAGCTCGGCCACCTCGAGGGACGTCGTGGGCGTGACCCCGTCGATCGTCCGGCCGAAGAGCCCGCTCACGTCCGGGTAGACGTAGAACGCCCCCTTCGGGGTCGGGGTCGTGAACCCGTCGATGCGGTTGAGCTCCGCGACGATGGTGCGCCGCCGCCGGTCGAATGCCCGTCGCATCTCCTCGACGGGCTCCTGCGGGCCGGTGAGCGCCGCGATGGCCGCGCGCTGCGAGACGTTCGCGACATTGGAGGAGAGGTGCGACTGCAGATTGCCGGCGGCCTTGATGACGTCGGCCGGGCCCACCATCCAGCCCACGCGCCAGCCCGTCATGGCATAGGTCTTCGCGACGCCGTTGACGAGGATGGTCCGATCGGCGATGGCGGGCACCGCCTCGACGATGGATGCCGCCTCCACGCCGTCGTAGGTCAGGTTCTGGTAGATCTCATCGCTGATGACCCAGAGCCCGTTGGCCTCGGCCCACTCGCCGATCGCGGCGGTCTGCTCGCGGGAGTAGACGGAGCCGGTCGGGTTCGAGGGCGAGACGAACAGCAGCACCTTCGTGCGGGGCGTGCGAGCGGCCTCGAGCTGCTCGACCGTGACCAGGTAGTCCTGGTCGGCGCCCGCGAACACCTCGACGGGCTCGCCCCCGGCCAGTCGGATGGCCTCGGGGTAGGTGGTCCAGTACGGGGTGGGCAGCAGCACCTCGTCACCCGGGTCGAGAAGCGTCGCGAAGGCCTGGTAGACCCCCTGTTTGCCGCCGTTCGTGACGATGACCTGGGACGCCGACACCTCGACCCCGCTGTCCCGGCGCGTCTTCTCGGCGATGGCCTCGCGCAGGTCGGGCAGGCCGGCCGCGGGCGTGTACCGGTGGTTCCTGGGGTCGCGCGCGGCGGCGACGGCGGCCTCGACAATGTGCTCCGGCGTGGGGAAGTCCGGCTCGCCCGCCGCGTAGCTGATGACCGGCCGGCCCTCGGCCTGCAGCGCCTTGGCCTTGCCATCCACTTTGAGCGTCGCGGACTCCGCGATGGATGCGATACGCGCGGAGACTCTTCCCTGGGTGACCATGGTCACGAGCATAGAGCGACCTCTCGGACCCACCTCGGACGCAGGTTCGGGGCCGTACACTTGCCGGGTCGGTCAAGATGGCCTCGGCTTTACAGTGTCCGGGGCGTCATCTAGACTGACTCAGGTTGTTGAAGTCGGCCAAGCTTTTCTGCGCCCTTTTTTCCTGGGCTCAATCCCCACAGGGTCAATCCCACGAGGTCCTCGTAGCGAAGCTGTGTCACTTCGCCGACCATAGGGCGGTGGCTCAATTGGTAGAGCAGCGGTCTCCAAAACCGCAGGTTGCAGGTTCGAGTCCTGTCCGCCCTGCAAGACGGTCCTCCCGGTAGCGGGCGGGGTGTCCTACGGCTGGTCCCGAAGTTCGGGTCCCGCCGAGAGCCGAGAAGGGTGAACGCGTGGCGCGAAAGATCGTCGACGAGCCAAGCGAGGAAATCGTCGCCAATGCCAAGCAGGAGCGCGCTGAAAAGCGCAATCCGCTCGGTCGCGTCGCGCTGTTCATCCGCCAGGTGTTCGCCGAGCTCCGCAAGGTCGTCACCCCCACCCGCAAGGAGCTGCTCAGCTTCACGGCGGTCGTGCTCGTGTTCGTCATCGTCATGATGGCGATCGTCTCGGCGCTCGACACCGTGTTCGGGTTCCTGACGATCCTCGTCTTCGGCGACGGCACCGTCGCGGGCGGCTGACGCCCCCGGAGCAACGCCGCGCTCGCTGAAGCGAGACGCGACCGATCGGGTATCGGGCTGGGCTGAGAGCACGACTCGCGAGCCCGCAATCACAGCGCAGACAATGCAAGGAAAGAGATCCAGTGGCCAACTCACACCGCGATGAAATCGACACCGCGCCCTCCTCGGAGCAGACCTCCGAGGTCGGCGAGGTGCAGGAGGGCGACGTCCAGACCGCTGACGACCTCTCCTCGACCGCCGCGGAGCACGTGGCGCTGCACGTCGTCGACGACGACGAGAACGCGTCGGTCGACCTGACCGAGGTGCTCGACGCCGTGGAGCAGGCCGCGGACCCCGAGGCCGACGCCATCGTGGACGAGGCGCTCGAGGTGGACTCCCTCGACGAGGCGGACGCCGCCGTGGCCGCCACGGACGACGAGGCGGACATCGAGGCCGAGGTGCTCGCGGAGGAGGACCCCCACGAGGTCGCCCCCTACGACGGGCCCGATGTGAACGGCGACGAGGACGAGGTCGAGGTCGACCCCTACGAGTCCTTCAAGAAGGAGCTCCGCGCGAAGCCGGGCAAGTGGTACGTCATCCACTCGTACGCCGGATTCGAGCGTCGGGTGAAGTCCAACATCGAGAACCGCATGGTCTCGATGAACATGGAGGACGACATCTACCAGATCGAGGTCCCCATGGAGGACGTCGTCGAGATCAAGAACGGCCAGCGCAAGCTCGTCAACCGCGTGCGCATCCCGGGCTACGTGCTCGTGCGCATGAGCCTCAACGAGGACAGCTGGTCCGTCGTGCGTCACACGCCCGGCGTCACGGGCTTCGTGGGCAACGCCCACAACCCGACCCCGCTGCGCTTCGACGAGGCTTTTTCCATGCTGAAGAGCCTCGTTGAGGTCGAGGCGGCTCCCGCCGCCAAGTCCGGCGGCGGCAAGGGCGGCAAGGTCGCCCAGCGCGTCCTGCCCGCCGAGATCGACTTCGAGATCGGCGAGACCATCACCATCAAGGAGGGATCGTTCGCCGGCCTGCCGGGTTCGATCAGCGAGATCAAGCCCGAGAGCGGCAAGCTCATCGTGCTCGTCTCCCTCTTCGAGCGCGAGACCCCCGTCGAGCTCAGCTTCGACCAGGTCACCAAGCTCTAGAGACCACCGCGGCCCGGATTCGCCGGGATCTGCGGGAGCGCATCCGCTGACAGGGCGGATGCTCGATACGAAAAGGAAGAACTATGGCACCGAAGAAGAAGGTAACTGGTCTGATCAAGCTTCAGATCAAGGCCGGCGCCGCCAACCCCGCACCGCCCATCGGGCCGGCGCTGGGTCAGCACGGCGTGAACATCATGGAGTTCTGCAAGGCGTACAACGCCCAGACCGAGGCGCAGCGCGGCAACGTCATCCCCGTGGAGATCACGGTGTACGAGGACCGCACGTTCACGTTCATCCTGAAGACCCCGCCGGCGGCGGAGCTCATCAAGAAGGCGGCCGGCGTCGCCAAGGGCTCGTCGACCCCGCACACCGTCAAGGTCGCCAAGCTCACGCGTGACCAGGTGCGCGAGATCGCCGAGCAGAAGCAGGTCGACCTGAACGCGAACGACATCGCGGCCGCCGAGAAGATCATCGAGGGCACCGCCCGCTCGATGGGCATCACGGTCGAGGCGTAGTCCTCTCCATCCCTTAGGGGTCCCGTCGCCCGCGGCCGGACCGACATGTGGGAGAGCCAGCCTGGCTCATCAACCACACTCTCGAATCAGGAGAATCATTCATGGCAACGAAGTCCAAGGCCTACCGGGCCGCCGCCGAGAAGATCGAAGACGGCAAGCTGTACACCCCCACCGAGGCGGTCAGCCTCGCCAAGGAGACGGGCTCGTCGAAGTTCGACGCGACCGTCGAGGTGGCGCTGAAGCTGGGCGTCGACCCGCGCAAGGCGGACCAGATGGTGCGCGGCACCGTCATCCTCCCGCACGGCACCGGCAAGACCGCCCGCGTCATCGTCTTCGCGACGGGTGCCGCGGCCGAGGCCGCGATCGCGGCCGGAGCTGACGAGGTCGGCGGCGACGAGCTCATCGAGAAGGTGGCCGGCGGCTACACGTCGTTCGACGCCGCCGTGGCAACGCCCGAGCTCATGGGCAAGGTCGGCCGTCTCGGCAAGGTGCTCGGCCCGCGCGGGCTCATGCCGAACCCGAAGACCGGCACCGTCACCCCGGACGCCGCTCGCGCCGTGTCCGAGATCAAGGGCGGAAAGATCGAGTTCCGCGTCGACAAGCACGCCAACGTGCACTTCGTCGTCGGCAAGGCGAGCTTCGCCCCCGAGCAGCTGAGCGAGAACATCTCCGCAGCGCTCGAGGAGGTCGTGCGCCTCAAGCCGAGCTCGGCGAAGGGTCGCTACATCCAGAAGGGCACCGTGTCGACCACGTTCGGCCCGGGCATCCCCGTGGACGTCAACACCCTCGCGTAACGTCCGCATCGCTTCATCGGTCAGGGTCCGCTTCGGCGGGCCCTGACCGCGTTGACGGCCCGGCACGCCGGTACCCTTGACGGGTGACGACAGCGCCGAGGATCCGCCGGGCCACTCCGGACGAGGCTCCGGACGTCGCGCGTCTCGCGGAGCTGACGTTCGCCCTCGCCTGTCCGCCCGGAACGGCACCATCGGCCATCGAGCGCTTCATCGCGGACAACCTGTCCGAGGCGCACTTCCGCCGCTACCTCGCGGACGGGAATCGCCAGGTGGTGCTCGCGACGGACGACGGGCGGCCCGTGGGCTACACCATGCTGGTGCACGGAGAGCCGATGGACGACGACGTCGCGGTGGCGATCTCCTTCCGCCCCTCGGTCGAGCTGAGCAAGGTCTACGTGCTGCAGACCCACCACGGCGTCGGCGTCGCGGCGGCTCTCATGGACGCCACGCTCGATGCCGCACGCGAGCGCGGAGCCGCCGGGGTGTGGCTCGGCGTGAACAAGCACAACGAGCGGGCGATCCGCTTCTACCGCAAGAGCGGCTTCGAGGTCATCGGCTGGAAGACGTTCCTGGTCGGCCCGGAGCTCCACCACGATCACGTGCTGGAGCGTCGGCTCTAGCCGCTACGAGGCCACCCGGGCACGCGGGCCGGGCACGGCGTCGGTTGACCGGCCGGGCGCCGGCTCGCTGATCTCCGCCCACACCGCGTCGAGGGACAGGCCGAGCACCTCGACGACGGCCGCGATGGTGGAGAAGGCGGGAGTCGACACCCGCCCGGACTCGATCTTGCGCAGCGTCTCCGGCGAGATCCCCGCCCCGAGCGCGATGTCGAGCATCGGCCGGTTCCCCCGCGCCCGGCGCAGCAGGACGCCGAGACGCTGCCCGCGCTCGACGTCCGCGGGGGTGAGGGGCAGGCGGACCATGGCTCCGATACTAATACCGGGATACTATTACCGGGATAGTTATTGGATGAACCGAGAGGTGCGCGCATGATCGAGATCCTCGGCTCGGCCGAGCTGGCCCGGGCGAGGGATGCCGGGGCCTTGGTGGCCGGCATCCTGCAGACACTGAGGAGTCGGGTGACCGTCGGCACGAACCTGCTGGACATCGACGACTGGACGCGGGGGATGATCGCGGATGCGGGGGCCCTGTCCTGCTACGTCGACTACGCGCCGTCCTTCGGGCGCGGGCCCTTCGGCCATTTCATCTGCACGGCGGTCAACGACGCCGTGCTGCACGGGCTCCCGCACGACTACGCGCTCGCCGACGGCGACTTGCTGACCCTCGACCTCGCCGTTTCGCTCCACGGCGTCGCCGCGGACTCCGCCATCAGCTTCCTCGTCGGTCGGTCGCGTCCCGTCGAGAGCGTCGCGATGATCGACGCGACCGAACGCGCCCTCGATGCCGGGATCGCCGCGGCCGGGCCCGGTGTTCGCATCGGCGACATCTCCTTCGCCATCGGCACGGTCCTGAGCGCCGCTGGGTACTCGATCAACACGGAGTTCGGCGGCCACGGCATCGGTTCGGCGATGCATCAGGACCCGCACGTGCCGAACACGGGGCGACCGGGCCGCGGGTACCGGCTCCGCGCCGGCCTTCTGCTCGCGCTCGAGCCATGGGTCATGGCGGACACCGCCGAACTGGTCACGGATCCGGACGGCTGGACGCTCCGAAGCGCGACGGGCGGCCGGACCGCGCACAGCGAGCACACCATCGCGATCACACTGGACGGGGCGGAGATCCTCACCCGCCGCTGAGGACGGCGCTGCCTCCCGAAGCGACACCGCCGGGGCGGATCAGGGCGGGGGAGGCGCCGCACGGCCCGGCTGCCGCGGTCCTGGGCTCAGCCGTCGCAGACGGTGAGCACGACCTTGCCGCGCGTGTGGCCGCTCTCGAGCGCGGCGTGCGCCCGGGCGGCGTCCGCGAGTTCGAACACCTTGTCGACGTACACGTGCACGTCGCCGGACTCGAGCAGACGCGAGATCACGGCGAGTGTCTGCCCGTCCGGCGCGGCCGCGAAACCGGTGGCGCGCACGCCGGCCGCGGCCGCATCCGCCGCCATGGTGGGCCACTCGTCGGCACGGGCCGTGACAACGAGGCCGCCGTGCCGCAGTACCGAGAGCGAGCGCCGCGACGTCTCGTCGCGCCCGTTGCCGACGAGGTCGATGACGAGGTCGACGTCCACGGCGAGATCCTCGAACCGGCTCGCCTCGTAGTCGATGACCTCCATCGCCCCGAGCTCGCGCAGCCACGCCGCGTTGCGCGCCGACCCCGTGGCGATCACGTGGGCGCCGAAGTGCGCCGCGAACTGCACGGCGAGGTGACCGACGCCTCCCGCGCCGGCGTGCACGAGCACGATCTGACCCTCGTGGGCTTTGCCGACGTCGATCACCATGCCCCAGGCAGCGAGCGCGGCGAGGGGCGCAGCGGCCGCCTCGACATGCGACAGGCGCGTCGGCTTCCGGGCAAGGTGGGTGCTCGGAACGGAGACGTACTCCGCGTAGCTGCCGAGCCCGCGGGGCGTCGGGGCGACGCCGTAGACCTCGTCCCCCGGCTGCAGCGGATGCGCGCCGTACGGCGCCTCGACCACGAAGCCGCTGAAGTCGTAGCCGAGCACGGCGGGGAAGCCGAGCACCGAGGAGGGGAGCCGGCCCGCCCGGGCGTAGACGTCGAGCGGAGACACCCCGGCCGCGACCACCTTCACGAGCACCTCGGAGTCGAGCCGCAGCGGGGTGTCCACATCCATGATGTGCAGCACGTCGGCTGTCCCGGTCGACTCGATGGCTGCGGCGCGCATCCCCCTGCTTGGCGTCATGCTGCTCAGTCAAGACCGCGAATGAGTCCGCTCTGTTACGGGGGTGTTCCCCTGTCGCTAACAATGCTGCGTCGCGCCCGTTCCGGCGGCGCGGAGGACGCCGTGCGCCGGGGCCGGGGCCGGTGCGTTCGCCGAGGACCGCTCGTCTGGACCCGCCTCAGCGGAGCTTCGCGGCTTCGCGGTGCAGCACCGCGATCAGGGAGTTCGCCATGCAGACGAGCCGGTCGATCTCGCTGTCGTCGCGCTCGATCCAGCAGTGCTCCGGCAGCGTCGACACGGGAACGAAGTCGACGTGGTGCTCCCACACGAGGAGCGTGCGCCCGGCGCCGAGCACGTACTGCTGCCACCAGACCTGGCGGAGGTAGGGGCGGGGGATGCTGCGCCATGGCTTGCTCGTGGTCTTGATCTCGCAGAGTTCGAGGGCGCCGTCGTCGCGCACCCCGATGCCGTCCGGCGTCGCGAGGTGCCGCCGCTGGCCCGCGGCGTGGAACAGCGCGGAGCTCGCCTCGATGCCGTGCTCGGTGTTCACCCACCTCGCGATCTCCGGCTCGCGTGCACGCCCGTGCTCCGTGTACGCGTTGCCGCCGAAGCGCGAACCGTGCAGCTTCTCCATGGCGACCGTCTGGATGGACGCGCTACTGGACAGCCTGGCGACATCGGTCGCGGTGATTCCACGGCTTCGGGCCCGCAGCCACGCCACCCGATCCGTCGAGTCGGCAAGCTTGCGGGACAGGTGCGGTGGCTTCGGCTTCGGGACCTCGGCTTCGTCCTCCCAGGGGAAGGTGAGCATGAGGTCGGTCACCGCTCAAGAGTAAGCGAGAACGCCGTCATCCCCGGACAGGGGCGCGGCCGCAGGTGTGTCAACGGGTGTCAGCGGGTGTGTCAGTGCTCCCGGAACACGGACCGGAAGAGGCCGGTGGTCGGGCGACGGCCAGGCACCGGGACCCGGTCAGAGGGTGCCGAGCTGGCGCCGGGCCTCGTCGATCGTCTCCAGCACGGCGATCGCGTCGTCGAGCGTGTGCAGCGGCTCCTCGGTGCGGCCTTCCCCGATGGCGATCGCCGCGGCCACCGCCGAGCGGCCGAGCGCGCCGCGGCCCACGAGCCCAGACTCGTCCCGCCAGTGCGCGGGCTCCTGCCCGCTCAGCGCGACGGTCAGCTCCGCCGGCTCCCAGAACCGCGGGTGCACCACCACGGTGCCGGCTCCGCCGGCGATCATGGCGGTGGCGGGCGGGGACGCGAACAGCGTCGTGTGCAGCAGCGCCTGGGCGGTGCCCGACTCGAGCACGAGTGAGGACTGGCCGTCGACGCCGGTGGCCGTGCCGTAGCCACGCGCGGTCACGCGCTCCGGCACGCCGAGCGCGAGGTGGGCGAACGAGACGGGGTAGACGCCGAGGTCGAGCAGCGCGCCTCCGCCGAGCGCCGGGTCATTGATGCGGTGCGACGGGTCCGGGGACGCCGTGCCGCCGAAGCTGGCCGTGATGATGCGCACGTCGCCGAGGTCGCCGTTCCGAAGCAGCTGCCGCACGATGTCGGTCTGCGGCAGGTACCTCGTCCACATCGCCTCCATGGCGAAGACCCCGGCCTCCCGCGCGGCGCTGGCGATGGCCGTCGCCTCGGCGGCCGTCGTGGCGATGGGCTTCTCGACGAGCACGTTCCTGCCCGCGCCGATGACGAGCAGGGCCAGCCTTGCGTGCTCGCTGTGCGGCGCCGCGATGTACACGACGTCGACGCCGTCGTCGTGCACGAGGTCCTCGTACGAACCGTGGGCGCGCTCGATGCCGAACTCAGCGGCGAAGGCCTGGGCACGGTCCAGGGACCGGGATCCGACGGCCACGACGCGCTGCGACGTGTGCGTGAGCAGTGACGAGACGAAGTCACGCGCGATGCCACCGGGGGCGAGGATGCCCCAGCGCAGCGCGGGGCCCGTGCGCGGGTCCGGCGTGCGAGGAGAGGGGAGGGTGCTCATGGACGTTCGTGCTCCTTCACGGGCGCGGAACGGACCCCGGAACGGAACCCGGTCAAGTTAGTTAAGTCTGCTTAGATAGTCCCGGGTCGAGGAGAGCCGAGCCGCACAACGCGCCGGTGACCGACGTTTCAATGAGGAGAACCATGTCGCAGAATCCACTGTCCATCCAGCTCTATACAGTGCGCGAGCATCTGGCCGCGGACCTCACGGGCACGCTGCAGCGCGTCGCGGACATCGGGTTCCGCCAGGTCGAGCTCTTCAACTTCGTGGACAACGCCGACCGCTATGTCGAGGCGCTCGCCGAGGCGGGCCTCACGGCGCCGTCCGCGCACGCGCGTCTCGTCGGCGAGGACGCCATCCGCATCTTCGAGGCGGCCACGAAGATCGGCGTCACGACCGTCATCGATCCGCACATCGACTCTGCGCGCTGGGGTTCACGCGACGACGTGGAGACGATCGCCGCGGACCTCAACGGCCTCGCGAAGGTCGCGGCCGACCACGGTCTCGCTCTCGGCTACCACAACCATGCATTCGAGCTGGAGAACCGCATCGACGGCGTCTCCGCCCTCGAGGTGCTCGCGGGCAGCCTCGACGAGTCGGTGCGGCTGGAGCTCGACACGTACTGGGCTGCGGTCGGGGGCGAGGATGTCGTGCCGCTGCTCGGGCGCCTGGGCGACCGCGTGCAGTTCCTGCACATCAAGGACGGCCCGCTCACGAAGGACGACAAGGAGCAGCTCGCCGTGGGAGCGGGCAAGATGCCCATCGACGAGATCCTGGCCGCAGCGCCTTCCGCGCTCGCCGTCGTCGAGCTCGACGACTTCACCGGCGACGTCTTCGACGCCGTCATCGACAGCTTCACCTACCTGAACGGACGGAACGACAAGTGAGCGACAACGGACGCATCGGCGTCGGCGTCATCGGCGCCGGTGTCATCAGTGACACGTACCTCGAGAACCTGACCAGCTTCCCCGACCTCGAGGTGCTGTTCGTCGCGGACCTCGACGAGCCCCGCGCGGCGGCGCAGGCGGAGAAGCACGGAGTGCCCGGCAGCGGCTCGGTGGACGAGCTGCTCGCCGTCCCGGAGATCCAGCTCGTGGTCAACCTGACCATCCCGATCGTGCACGTCGAGGTGGGCCTGCGTGTCATCGCCGCGGGGAAGCACCTGTGGAGCGAGAAGCCCATCTCCCTCGACCGGGAGAGCGGCCGCCGACTGCTCGACGCGGCGAGCGCCGCGGGCGTGCGCGTGGGATGCGCACCGGACACCTTCCTCGGTGCGGGTCTGCAGACCGCGTTCCGTGCCATCACGCGCGGCGACATCGGCACGCCGCTCACCGCGCTCGCGCTGTTCCAGTCGCCCGGACCCGAGAGCTGGCACCCGAACCCCGCCTTCCTGTTCCAGGAGGGCGCGGGCCCCATGTTCGACGTCGGGGTCTACTACCTGACCGCGCTCACCCACGCCCTCGGCCCATACGCCCGAGTGGCGGGGCTCGGCTCCAAGGCCCGCGAGCAGCGGGTCATCGGCTCCGGTCCCAAGGCCGGCGAGAGCTTCGACGTGACCGTGCCGAGCCACGTCGGCGCGCTGCTGCAGTTCGAGTCCGGCCAGTCCGGGCAGGCCGTCTTCAGCTTCGACTCCAAGCTCAAGCGCACCGGCGTCGTCGAGATCGCGGGCACGGACGGCACGATCGTCTTCCCCGACCCGAACAACTTCGACGGTGACATCCAGATCTGGGGCGAGGGTGACGAACCGACCGTCATCCCGGCGACCGGTCACGCATCGACCCGCGGCACGGGCGCTCTCGAGATGGCCCAGGCCATCCGCGAGGGCCGTCCCCACCGGGCGAGCGGCGAGTCGGCGCTGCACGTGCTCGACACCATGGTGTCCATCGCGGAGTCCGTGGAGTCCGGCGGGTTCGTGGAAGTGACGAGCACCTTCGACCCGTCCCCGGCGCTGCCCGAGGGCTGGGACCCCAAGGTCGCAACGCACTGACCGAACGCGGCGTTCTCCCCGACCATCCCTCCTCTCTTGACTGAGGCGTATAAGCACCTGCTATAAAAGCGGTGCTTCACCGACAGAGAGGTTGGAAATGTCACTACTCATGGAAGAAACGCCCCCGTTCTCGCCGGTCTCGGTCCTCGACCGACCGGCGGGTCCGGGCCGGGCGGAGGACGATCCCTTCGCCTTCACCATCGGATTCTCCGGTCGCGAGGACGAGGTCGCGCTCGGGGACATCACGCTGTGCTGCAGCACGACCTGTTCGTGCAGCAGCAGCCGGAAGAAGCAGCAGTAGCTGTCGCCGTGCGGGCATCAGCGACCTATTCGGTCAGCCCCCGCTACACCGTCGGGGAGGTGGAGGACTGCCTCCACCTCCTCGGCGGGCGGGAGCTCGTGAGCGTCGGCCTCCCCTCCGCCCAAGCGGTGGCGGCCCTCGCCCGATTCCTGTCCTCGCCTTTCGTGGGCACGGACATCGACGCGGCATTCGCCGCGAGCGCACCATCGGTGCGGCGCCTCCTCGAGGAGCTCGTCGATCGGCAGGTGCTCGTCGAGGCGGTCGACGCCCCGGCTTCGCTCGGGCCGGTGCTCGACGAGGCCCGTCGCAACGGCGGTGATCCCGTCGCCCTCGGCGAGCCGCGGGATCCGGCGCATCCCGCACCCATCGCGGTCGTCGGATCGCTCGTCTCCCCCGCGATCGAGCAGGCCTTCTGGCGCGACGGCGCGGTGCGCCTCGACGACCCCCAGGCGGCGGACCTCACCGTCGCCGTCGGCACGCTCGACGAATTGCAGGAGCTGAACGGCCGTTTCCGCGCCGAGGGGCGCACCTGGCTGCCCATCGCACCGTTCGACGGCCGGTTCCAGCTGGTCGGTCCGGTCATCGTGCCCGGGGTGAGCCCCTGCTTCGAGTGCGTGCAGCGGCGCTGGGGCTCGAACACCGCCTTCGCTCCGGTCTACGACCGCGTGGCCTCATCGGTGGCCCCGCACGAGCGCGACGGCGGCATCGAGGCCGTGACCGGTGGCTTCGCCCTCCGCTACGCGCTCCGCTGGCTGTTCGCGCACGACTGGATGACGGCGAGCACCGTGCTCGTGATCGAGCCCAAGGTCTTCTCCACCACAGCGCACCCCGTCTACCGCGTGGCGCGCTGTTCGACCTGCGGCCCGCGCCCGTACGCCGGCATCCGCTACCCGTGGCGCTCATGAGTGCCACGGGTACGGCAGGGCTCGTGAGCCGCTTCATGGGCCTGGTCGAGTACGTGCACCCGATGTCCTTCACGCCGGACTCCATCGCCGACGCCCTGTACTCCGGGAAGACCGCGGATGCGGGTGAGCGCGGGGCGGCGTCCGACGCATTCAGCATGGGCCCGGGCGGCAGTGCAGAAGCCGCCCGGCTGGCGTGCGTGGGGGAGGCGATCGAGCGCTTCTCCCTCTCCGGCCCGCGCACGGTGATCCATCAGCGGGTCGGGGAGTACGCGAGCCAGGTTCCCCCTGCCGCGTTCTCCCGCTTCGCGGCGGAGCAGTACGCGCAGCCGGGCTTCCCCTTCCCGCCGGTGCGCGACGGCGACCGGCTCGCCTGGCTGCCGGCGCGTGAGGTGGGCAGCACCCGGCCGGTGCTGGTTCCGGCGCAGATGGCGGTGTTCCTGGATGCGCACGCCATCGACGAGCCCCACTACGAGCCCGCGACCAGCTCGGGTGTCGCGGCGGGCCCGACGTTCGCGTTCGCCGCCAAGCGGGCCATCCTCGAACTGGTCGAGCGGGACGCATTCCAGCGCACCTGGCTCCGGGGCGAGCCGCCGCCTGCGCTCGACTGGCGCGCCTGCTCGCGGGTGTCGGACGCGGCCCGGCACGAGCTCGCGCGCCTCGAGGCCCTGTGCGACGGGCGCGGCGCGGAGCTCTCGCTGCGACTGCTGCCGTCGGCGTTCGGAGTGCCCGTGCTGCTCGGCGTCGTCCGCAGCGACCGCATCGGCGTCGCCGTGGGCTGCGCGGCCGACATCGACCTGGATCGAGCCGCCTTCAACGCCGCACGGGAGGCGCTGCACACCTGCAACTGGGCCCTGCGCCTGCTCGGCACGGACCCGGTCGGACCGCACGAGGTGCACGACTTCGAGGACCACATCCGGTTCCACTGCCGCCCCGCGGCACGCGCCGCATCCGCCTTCCTCGACTCGTCCGAGCGACGGGTCGCCGACGTGGTGTCGGCAGCGGACTGGTCGGGCATCACCGACCGCATCCTCACCGCGGGCGCGTCCGTGCTCCTCGCGGACGTCACCTGCGCCGAGGCGGCGTCGGCGGGGCTCCACGTCGTGCGGGCGCTCAGCCCCGATCTCGTCGCGCTCGACGTGCGGCACGACGCGCGCTTCGTCGGCCATCCCCGGTTGTACGGCGACGGCATCGACGCGCCGCACCAGCTCACCCCTCACCCGCACCCCTTCCCCTAGGAGCCTCCGTGCAATCGACACTCGGACCCGTATTCAGCGTCGGTGGTGGCGTCGACCGCCCGCCGGGCGACCTCGCGGAGGACTTCCACGAGGCGTCGAAGATCACGCGCATCACGCACACCGGCTGGACCGACGTGCGATTCGTGCAGGTGCTCGCGCGTGAGGACGACGGGGAGGACGGCGGGCTGGGGGAGCCGACGTCGGCCCCGGGTCTCCTGCCGGCGCGCTCCCTGGCCCCGCGGCGGCCGCTCACCATGCCGACCTCCGAGGCGATGGAGGGGAGGCGGTCCGCGCCGGCCGCGTCCCTGGGCGGTGGCGTCTCCTACGCCGACGCATCGGATCTGCTGCATTACGCGTACTGCGAGCGCGGGGGAGAGGAGCGCCGGTTCATCCCGTCGGGCGGCGCTCTGTATCCGCTCGACCTGTACCTGGTCGCGCGGCGGGTGGACGGACTCCCGGCGGGCGTGTACCAGCTGGACCCGCTCCGCCGCACCCTGGTGGATCCGTTCGGCCGCACGGGTCCCGACCGGCTCGCGCGCTTCCAGCGCGCGGCGCCATCGCTCATGGCGCCGATCGCGGCGAACGCGTCTGCCACGATCCTGGTGACGGCGAGCTTCGAGCGCGCCCGCTACAAGTACGGGTTGCGCGGCTACCGGCTGTCTCTCCTCGAGGCGGGACACGTGGTGCAGAACGCGGCGCTCACGGCATCGGCCCTCGGCCTGAACGCTCTCGGCTGGGTGGGGTTCGTCGACCACGAGATGGACGACCTGCTCGACCTGGACGGCGTGACGCAGTCGATGCTCTACGCCTTCTCGTTCGGGCGGTCGCCGGATGCGGACTGACGTCGCTCCCGTGCCCGGTGCGCCCGCCGTCGAGTTCCGCGGTGTCACCAAGATGTTCGGGGGCACGGCGGCGCTGAGCGACGCGTCCTTCGCGCTGGAGCCGGGACGGGTGCACGCCCTGCTCGGCCCGAACGGCTCGGGCAAGACGACGGCCATCGACATCCTCACCGGCGGCCGGCGCGCGGATGCCGGCGAGGCGCACGCATTCGGCCACCGGGTGGTGCGCGGCGGTCCGACGGCCTTCCTCGTCTCGCTCATGCCGCAGGCGGTCGACTTCCCCGAGTACCTCACCTGCCGCGAGGTGCTCACCCTCTGCCTCGCGCACTATCCGCACGCATCCGACGTCGACGAGGTGCTGCGCCGCTTCGACCTCGAGCCGATCGCCGGCCGCCAGACGGGCGGGCTGAGCGGGGGACAGGCGAAGTCGCTGGCCCTCGCGTGCGCCGTGGGGGGCAACACGGACATGGTCGTGCTCGACGAGCCCTCCGCATCCCTCGACGTCTTCGGACGGGAGCGCGTCGCGCAGGTCATCGCCGAGGTCCGGGACCGCGGCGGCACGGTGCTGCTCGCGTCCCACGACATGCAGGAGGTCGAGCGGCTGGCGGACAGCATCCTGTGTCTCCGGCGCGGCGAGGTGCTGGGGCGGTGGAGCGTCGACGAGTTCCGCGACATGGCGGGGTACCGCACCCTGACGTTCGCGACCTCCCTGCCCGCGGGTCGCGTGCGCGAGCTGTTCCGCCCGGGTGGCCTCGACCCGCGCCCCGACGCCCGCGTTCCCGGTCGGTGGCACGTCGACACGGATCGGTCGGATGCCGCGGCGCGACTGCTGCTCGAGGGAACCCGCCGCCCGTGCCTCACCATCGCGCAGCCGGGCATCTCCGAGGTGTTCGAGCGCATCGTGTCCGCGGGCGAGCGGGCGGGGGTGGGCGGATGACCCTGCTGAGGGCGCACTTCCGCGCCGAGCTCGTGCAATACCTGCGCACACCGTCGTTCTACCTGCCGCTCGCGACCTACCCCGTGCTGCTGTACATCGCGGTCGGACTGCCCATCGGTGGCGACGACGACCGCCGCCTCGCGGTGCTCGTGGGGTACGTGCTCTTCTCGGTTCTCGGCACGGTCACGTTCCAGTTCGGGGTGGGCGTGGCCGTGTCGAGGCAGAGCGCCTGGGAGCGGTGGCTGTTCACCGTCCCCGTCTCCGCGTCGGTGCGGCTGGCCGCACGCCTCGCCGTCGCGTGCGTCTTCGGCGTGCTGTTCGTGCTACCGGTCGCCGCCGCCGGCGTCCTGTTCGGGAACGTGCGCGTTGATCCGGAGCGGGCGGTGGGCATCGCGGCCGCGGTGGCGGGTGGGTCCGTGCCGCTCGGGCTCATGGGCCTCGCCATGGGCTACTGGTTCCCGGTGCGCGGGGCCCTCGGGCTCGCCAACCTCGTGTACCTGCCGCTCTCGTTCGTGGGCGGGCTGTTCAGTGGCGGCACCGGTACGGGTGGCGACGCGGGCGTCGGCTCGTCCGGGTTCGCCGCCGAGCTGCTGCTTCCGACCGGGGCATGGTCCGAGGTCGCGAACGCGGCGATCGGATCCTGGCAGGGCGAGACCGCGCTCGCGGTCGTCGTGCTGCTGCTGTACACGGCCGCATTCGCGGCGCTCGCCGTGGCGGGTTACCGCCGGTCGCAGGCGATCCTCTTCACGTGACCCCGATCCGGGCCCCGCCCCCGGACCCCGTGCCCCATTCGCCCATTCACCCTGCGTCGGCGGCGTCGGACGGAGTGCGCCACCGGTAGCGTTGGCGCATGACCGCTCGCCTCATCATCGCCGACATCGACACGGGGGAGCGGGAGGTGGTGTTCGAGTCGGACTCGCTCCACTTCGAGGCGCCCAACTGGTCTCCGGACGGTCGGTGGCTGGTCATCAACGCCGACGGCCGCCTGTTCCGTCTGCCCGCCGGCTCGGAGGGCGCGGATGCCGTCGCAGCGGATGGCGCGGCGCTCACCGAGATAGACCTCGGGGACGTGCCGGGCATCAACAACGACCACCTCATCGCGCCCGACGGCCGGTCGTTCTTCGTCTCGGGACACGACGGCCACCTCTACGAGGTGCCGTGGGAGGGCGGGTCGTCGCGCCGCATCACCCCGGACCGCGATCCGGAGCTCCGCTTCAAGCACTACCTGCACGGGGTGTCGCCGGACGGCTCGACGCTCAGCTACATCGGCGGTGGCGTGGACGCCGCCGGAGAGTGGGTCACGAACGTCTACACCATCGCGGCCGACGGCACGGACGATCGTCGGCTCACGAACGACGCGTTCCCCGATGACGGTGCCGAGTTCGGTCCTGACGGAGAGACGATCTGGTTCAACTCCGAGCGCGGCTCGGACACTCCGGGCCACGCGCAGGTGTTCACCATGGCGCTGGACGGGTCCGGGATCACCCAGCTGACGTTCGACGATCGTGTGAACTGGTTCCCGCATCCGTCGCCGGACGGGCGGCGAATCGTCTACATCAGCTTCCCCCCGGGCACGCTCGGGCATCCCGCCGATCGAGACGTGTACCTGCGCGCGCTCGACCCGGCAACGCATGAGACGCGCGACCTCGACCACTTCACCGGTGGTCAGGGCACGATCAACGTCACGAGCTGGGCTCCCGACTCGCGTCGGTTCGCCTACGTCACCTACTGACGCGCCGCGAATCTCCGGTGCAGCGACCGGGACCGCGTCGTCAGTGAACCTTGACGCCCTCGCATCGGGGGCATACCCAGTAGGGGCGGTCCGCCGGGCCTGCGGCCGAGAGGAGAACGACGCAGCGGGGGCAGGTGGCCGCCTGGCTTGGCTGCTGCCACGCGTGCGTGTTCCGCGCGGGTACCCCCGGGAAGCGGTGAACGAGGTGACGGTCGCGGCGGAAGAGGGGAAGGGTAAGCGCCAAGGGTTCGATTCCTCTCAGGAACGGGTGGGTGCGGGCAGCTGGCGTGTGGAGGGCGGGGAAGGCCCTGCAAGCCGTATTCAGCCTACGACCGGCAATCGTTCACCCCGGGGACTTGACAACCGGCCGCATTCTGATATCCCGGGCCTCGCTGTGGAGCTCGCGGCCGATGCGTGCGGCACGGCGCTTCGATCCGCGTCAGACTGGGGCCATGAAGCGGATCTCGTACCTCAGTGAGCAGTTCATCACGGCAGACCCGATCGCCGACGCGATCGTGGACTACGCGATGACGCTCGCGATCGTCACCGCAGCCGACGTCATAGAATTCCCGGCGATCGACTCGAGCGGCGCCCTGCGGGACGTGCGTATGATCATCGGGCCGGCGAGCCAGATGGCCTCCGTCACGGTGGACGGCACCTTCGTGGACATCCCGACGGATAAGGCCGTCGCCGACATCCGGAGCCGCAATCAGCGCCGACTGCCACCGTCCGAGCCGATCACCGCAGCCGGCATGCCCGCCGATCACCCCGACGCCACGGAGCTGGACGACCCCACGCCACCCACGCACGACTGATTGCCGTAGTATCCCGAAGCCTTTGATTCCCGCCGCCTCGCCGCGGCGCCGTTCGACTGGAGACACCCTGGGGAGCATCAGCTATGACGGCATGTCGGCACACTTCGACGACCGTCTCCTCGCGCACTTGCAGATCGTGATCGTGCAGAAGTTCCGCCGGCAGGAGTCCTTCCTGATGTCGTGGCTCGATCCGATGTCGCTCGGTGACGGGCGCAGCGCCATGTGGCTCACGCCGAACGTGCCCGTCCACTTCAAATTCTTCGGCTCCCGCGTTCCCGCGATCAGCCGCGAGTGGCTGAACACACTCACCGAGTCCGCCGGCAGCTCGACCGGACTGATCGTGACTGCCGAGGACGGCAGCTTCGCGCGCGCGGGGAAGAACCAGCTCGATCGGTGACCGCCCCGGAGTGCGGGGTCAGTGGCGGGCTTCGCCGTCGTCGCGCGGACGCTCTCTGCGACGCTGCACGTCGCGGAGCCGGCGGACCACCCGCTCGTCCGGCACGATGCGTGTCGCGTCACGCGACCTCGTGTCGACGGGGGAGTCGGGGGTGCTCACCTCGTCGTGCAGCCGCTCCATGGTCGCGTCGAGCGATGCCGCGGTCTTCGCGGCCCGACCCAGGTCGTTCAGCAGCTCGTCGGGCACCCGGCGGTCGTACTTGTAATAGATCTTGTGCTCGAGGCTGGCCCAGAAGTCCATGGCGATGGTGCGGATCTGCACCTCGACCCGCACGGGCACGGGCCCGTCGGAGAGGAACACCGGCACCTCGACGATGGCGTGCAGGCTCTTGTAGCCGTTCGGCTTGGGTGTGGCGATGTAGTCGCGCACGTCGATGACGCCGAGGTCCGTCTGACGGGTGAGCGCGTCCCAGATGCGGTAGACGTCGGAGACGAAGCTGCACACGATGCGCACGCCCGCGATGTCGTTGATGCCCTCGCGGATGGCCTCGAACGACGGGTCGATGCCCTTCCGCTCGATCTTGCCGAGGATGCTCTCCGGCGACTTGAGCCTCGACGTCACGTGCTCGATGGGGTTGTAGTCGTGCAGGTGCGTGAACTCCTGGCGCAGGATCGACACCTTCGTCTCCACCTCGTCCATGCCGAACTTGTACTTCATGAGGAAGCGGGTGAACTCGTCCCTCAGGCGGTGGAGGTCCTCCGCCGTGGCCGCCGAGCCGAGGTCCACGCCGGACGGGAGGTCGGCCGCCGTGCGGAGTGCCGGCACGTCGATGCTGGTACGCCCGGAGGAGTGCGCGCCCGGGGGGAGGGGAGTGCTCACCCGCATACCCTAGGGCCGCCGGCTGCGCGGACGGGCAACGGGACGCCGCGGCGGCGGCGCACGCGCCGCGTCCGGTGGGAACCGCGTCGCCGTGCGCGCTCATAGGCGGCGCATAGGATTGGCATAGGGCGGGCATAGCGGAGCGACCTACCGTCGCATCATGACGAACGCAGACCTGAAGAATCGCCCCCGCCGCGCCAAGGCCATGTGGGCCGCGAGCCTGGTGCTGGCCACTGGCCTGACCCTAAGCGGATGCGCGGTCGGCGCGTCCTCGACGACAACGCCATCGACTTCCAGCTCCTCGGCCTCCGGCTCGACCGCCTCCGGCTCCACCATCTCCTCCGCCGCGGAGAGCGCCGCCGTGTCCACGTCGACCACGACGGCGGACACCATCGCCAACACGGCGGCAGCCGCGGAAGCCTTCCTGGCCACCCTGTCGGACGAACAGCGCGAGGCCGTGCTCTACGACTACGACGACGAGATCAAGTCGACCTCGTGGTCGAACTTTCCGGTCACGTTCGTGGAGCGGGCGGGACTCAACCTCGCCGCTCTGAGCGACGAGCAGAAGATCGCCGCCATGGCCGTGCTCGAGGCGTTGCTGAGTGACGAGGGCTACGCCACTGTCACGGGCATCATCGGCGGTGACGAGTACCTGCTCGAGAACAGCACCAGCACCGAGGACTCGCTCGGGCAGTACTACATCGCCTTCTTCGGCGACCCGTCGGACGCCAGCGCCTTCGAGGTGCAGTTCGGCGGACACCACCTCGGCATCAACGCCACCCTCGACGGCAACGCCGATGCCATCACATTCGCTCCCACGCACCTCGGCGTTCAGCCCGCCGTGTACACGAATGCCGATGGCGAGGAGGTGCAGCCGTTCTCCACCATCTACGAGACGGCGTTCGCCTTCTACGACAGCCTGACCGACCAGCAGAAGGACGAGCTGTACCAGGGCGAGCAGGTCGCATCCATGGTCTGCGTGCCCGGTGGCACCTGCGACTACCCGACCGGCACCGGACTGTCCGGGGCGGATCTGACGGACGAGCAGAAGCAGCTCCTCCTCGCCGTCATCGCGAACTGGGCCGGGCTCGCCGATGAGGAGACCACAGCGACCGCCCTGGCCGAGATCGAGGCGACGCTCGACGACACGTTCGTCAACTGGTCCGGTGCCACCGTCTACGACATGTCCGAGGGCGACGGCATCTACTTCCAGGTCTCCGGTCCGAAGGCGTATGTCGAGTTCGCCGCGCAGGAGGGCTCGGCCGGTGCCGACGTCGATGGTGTTGTGACGGCGGGATGGGGACACGTCCACACCATCTACCGCGATCCGACGAACGACTACGCGAACAGCGTCACGCAGCAGCAGGCGTCGGGCATGGGCGGCGGCGCACCGGGTGGTGGCGGCACCCCGCCGTCCCGCAACTGATCGGGGCGCGGTCGAAGGCTGTCATCCGTTCCGGGTGGCAGCTCTGTGCGCTGGCCGAGTCCGTTCCAAGCGCCCGTGCCGGGGCGCGTCCGGAGGGGCGGCCCGGCTCACCCGGACGGCTCGCCGGCGACACGTTCCCGCCTCGCCGGCGACACGCCGTGACACGCCGGGCCGGTGAAATCGGCCGGACTTTTTCCGCTGTGGAACCGCTGTCCCCAGGGCCCGCCCACTCGCCCGAGAAACCGGGGTTCCACCTGTGGATAACGGGTGGAGAAAGGGGGAATGTCGGTGGACAACTCTAGGTTGAACTACAGGAATGTAACTACTGCATGTAGGGGTCGCTTGCCGGCCTCGTCACCATATGTAGTATTGAACTCCCGCAAGGGCGCACCGGTTGCGAAGGCGATCGGAGGGCCGGAACGGGGTGCAAGGCGAGACCCGGCCGGGGATGCAGTTCGCCAGGAAAACATCTACCGGATGACCGACGAGGGGAATCTCCAATGGCAATCACCGTCTACTCCAAGCCCGCGTGCGTGCAGTGCACCGCCACCTACCGCGCGCTCGACAAGCAGGGCATCGAGTACGAGATCTTCGACGTCTCCGTCGATGACAAGGCCCTCGAGACCGTCAAGGCCCTGGGCTACCTGCAGGCCCCCGTCGTCGTCACCGAGGACGACCACTGGTCCGGCTTCCGCCCCGACAAGATCGCCGCACTCGCCGTTCAGGTTGCATGACCCGACTCGTCTACTTCTCGAGCGTCTCGGGCAACACCCGGCGCTTCGTCGAGAAGCTCGGACGCCCGGCGGACCGCATCCCTCTCCACGCGAAGGATGACCCGCTGACGGCGACGGAACCCTACGTGCTCGTCGTGCCGACCTACGGTGGCGGCAACGGGCAGGGGGCCGTGCCCAAGCAGGTGATCCGGTTCCTGAACGACGAGGGGAACCGCTCACTGATCCGCGGCGTCATCGGCGCGGGCAACACCAACTTCGGCGAGGCCTACTGCCTCGCCGGCGACATCATCTCGGCCAAGTGCCGGGTACCGCACCTGTACAAGTTCGAAGTATTCGGAACAGAGGACGACGTGAGAGTCGTCAACGAGGGATTGGACTCACTGTGGCACCAACGCTGACGGAGGCACCGGCCAAGCCGGTCATGGACTTCCATTCGCTGAACGCGATGCTCAACCTGTACGGGCCGGACGGCAAGATCCAGTTCGACAAGGACAAGGAAGCCGCCAAGCAGTACTTCCTGCAGCACGTGAACCAGAACACGGTCTTCTTCCACAGCCTGCGTGAGCGCCTCGACTACCTCGTGGAGAACGAGTACTACGAGCAGGCCGTGCTCGACCAGTACTCCTTCGAGTTCATCACCAAGCTGAACGACCTCGCCTACTCGAAGAAGTTCCGCTTCCAGACCTTCCTCGGCGCGTTCAAGTTCTACACGTCGTACACGCTGAAGACGTTCGACGGCAAGCGTTACCTCGAGCGCTACGAGGACCGCGTCGTCATGGCCGCCCTCGGCCTCGCGGCCGGCGACGAGCAGCTCGCCATCGACCTGGTCGAGGAGATCATCGGCGGCCGGTTCCAGCCGGCGACGCCCACCTTCCTCAACACGGGCAAGCAGCAGCGCGGCGAGCTCGTCTCCTGCTTCCTCCTCCGCATCGAGGACAACATGGAGTCCATCGGGCGTTCCATCAACTCGGCGCTCCAGCTCTCCAAGCGCGGCGGCGGCGTCGCCTTCGCGCTCACCAACATCCGCGAGGCCGGCGCCCCGATCAAGCAGATCGAGAACCAGTCCTCGGGCATCATCCCCGTGATGAAGCTGCTGGAGGACTCCTTCAGCTACGCCAACCAGCTCGGCGCGCGTCAGGGCGCGGGTGCGGTGTATCTCCAGGCGCACCACCCCGACATCATGCGGTTCCTCGACACGAAGCGCGAGAACGCCGACGAGAAGATCCGCATCAAGACGCTCTCCCTTGGCGTCGTCGTGCCGGACATCACGTTCGAGCTCGCCAAGAAGGGCGAGGACATGTACCTGTTCTCGCCGTACGACGTCGAGCGCGTCTACGGCGTGCCCTTCTCCGACATCTCGGTGACGGAGAAGTACCACGAGATGGTGGACGACCCGCGCATCAAGAAGTCCAAGATCAAGGCCCGCGACTTCTTCCAGACCATCGCGGAGATCCAGTTCGAGTCCGGCTACCCGTACATCATGTTCGAGGACACCGTGAACCGGGAAAACCCGATCAAGGGCCGGATCAACATGTCGAACTTGTGCTCGGAGATTCTCCAGGTCAACACCCCGACCACGTACACCGAAGACCTCGGCTACGACGAGATCGGCAAGGACATCTCCTGCAACCTGGGCTCGATGAACATCGCGCTCGCCATGGACTCCGGCAACTTCGGCAAGACCGTCGAGACCGCCATCCGCGGCCTCACCGCCGTCTCCGACATGAGCCACATCTCGTCCGTCCCGTCGATCGAGCGCGGCAACGACCAGTCGCACGCCATCGGCCTCGGCCAGATGAACCTGCACGGTTACCTCGCCCGCGAGCGCATCTTCTACGGCAGCGAGGAGGGCATCGACTTCACGAACATCTACTTCTACACGGTGCTGTTCCACGCGCTGCGCGCCTCGAACAGCATCGCGAAGGAGCGCAACACGACGTTCGCCGGCTTCCGCGACTCCAAGTACGCCGACGGCTCGTTCTTCGACAAGTACGTGAACCAGGACTGGGTGCCCGCGACCGAGCGCGTGGCGGAGCTGTTCCGCAACGCGAACATCGCCATCCCGACGCGCGCCGACTGGGAGCAGCTGAAGGCGTCCGTGCAGGAGCACGGCATCTACAACCAGAACCTGCAGGCCGTGCCGCCCACCGGCTCGATCTCCTACATCAACAACTCCACCTCCTCCATCCACCCGGTGGCGTCGAAGATTGAGATCCGCAAGGAGGGCAAGATCGGGCGCGTGTACTACCCGGCGCCGTTCCTCACGAACGACAACCTGGAGTACTACCAGGACGCGTACGAGATCGGCCCCGAGAAGATCATCGACACGTACGCCGCGGCGACGCAGCACGTGGACCAGGGTCTGTCGCTCACGCTGTTCTTCAAGGACACGGTGACCACCCGCGATATCAACAAGGCCCAGATCTACGCGTGGCGCAAGGGCATCAAGACCATCTACTACATCCGCCTGCGCCAGCTGGCGCTCGAGGGCACCGAGGTCGACGGCTGCGTCAGCTGCATGCTGTAGCAGCCGGCCGACCCCATCATTCACCGAGGCACCAAGAGAGAAACGACATGTCCGCCCCCCTGAAGCTCGTCGACCACGTATCGGCGATCAACTGGAACCGCATCCAGGACGATAAGGACGTCGAGGTCTGGAACCGCCTCGTCAACAACTTCTGGCTGCCGGAGAAGGTGCCGCTGTCGAACGACGTGCAGTCGTGGAACACGCTTACGCCCGAGGAGCAGCAGCTCACGATGCGCGTGTTCACCGGCCTCACGCTGCTCGACACCATCCAGGGCACGGTGGGCGCGATCAGCCTCATCCCGGATGCGCTGACCCCGCACGAGGAGGCCGTCTACACGAACATCGCGTTCATGGAGTCGGTGCACGCGAAGTCGTACTCGCAGATCTTCTCGACGCTGGCCTCGACGCCCGAGATCGACGATGCGTTCCGCTGGTCGGTGGAGAACCAGAACCTGCAGCGCAAGGCCGAGATCGTGCTCAGCTACTACCGCGGCGACGACCCGCTGAAGCGCAAGGTCGCCTCGACGCTGCTCGAGTCGTTCCTGTTCTACTCGGGGTTCTACCTGCCCATGTACTGGTCGAGCCGCGCGAAGCTCACCAACACGGCCGACCTCATCCGCCTCATCATCCGTGACGAGGCCGTGCACGGGTACTACATCGGCTACAAGTTCCAGCGCCAGCTGGAGACAGAGACGCCGGAGCGCCGTGAGGAGATCAAGAACTACACGTTCGAGCTGCTCTTCGAGCTGTACGAGAACGAGGTGCAGTACACGCAGGACCTCTACGACGGCGTCGGCCTGACCGAGGACGTCAAGAAGTTCCTGCACTACAACGCCAACAAGGCCCTGATGAACCTGGGCTACGAGGCGATGTTCCCGAGCGCGGTCACCGACGT